>OCZT010002207.1_pt1 | contig 20148 bp, 24 predicted proteins | sample 1539031 | NCBI WGS metagenome assembly OCZT01 (sample SAMEA3539308, study PRJEB22396) | soil metagenome | biome: tundra; feature: field; material: soil | place: USA | collected 2010-05 | depth 0.15 m | reverse complement strand
CGCTCTTCCGATCTCCGACGCGCCGTCCGGCTGACACGCACCGACCCGGCGGCCTGCTGAGCGGCGCGCCTGCCGCGCGTGCGCAGGCTGCACGCAGTGCCCCGTCAGCGCACTGGAGGGATCACGGCTGACGGTGCTCGCCTGTGCATGATGTAGGTGGCCGCGAGGAACAGTGCGGCGGCGTAGGCGACGTTCACTGGAACCGCGGCGCCGATCGGCACGCTCCCTTCGATCGAGTGTTGGAGCAGCCGCTGTGCGCCCCAGAACGGCAAGACCTGCGCCAGTGTCTGCGTGGACTGCAGCGTGAGCTGCACGCCGACGACACCGATCAGGATCAGCACGCCCTCGAGCTCGTTTGGCGTCAGCGAGCCCACCGCGAGCCCGAACGGCACGCTCGTGAACGCGACGAGACCCACCCCTGCGGCCAGCAGCCACGGGTGCGGCGGGCCGGTGCCGAACACCATCACCACGCTGAAGATCCCCGACACAGCGACCCCGAACACCTCGAGCAACAGCAGGCGGCCGAGCAACAGCTCGTAGGGACGATAGCCCGCAAGCGCCAGGCGCTGGTCGACGGGACGCGCCGTGAGCGCAACGAAGATCGACGCTCCCGCAATCGAGAACGCCATCGCGATCCCTCCCGTGATCACGGCGTTGCTGCCGGAATGCGTGGAGGCTCCGTAGAACGCGAGCGGCAGAGCGGTCAACAACCCGAGCGCGAAGCCGCGCCGCGCCAGCTCGCGCCCGGTCATCTCAGCCGGAACGAGAATCCGCCGCAGCCTCACGAGCGCTCGCCTTCGACGTCGCGCGGGATCGTCATCTCCACGACCCGGTCCACGACCCGGTCCACGAGCGCTGAGTCCGCGAGCAGGTGCGTGACGATGACGACACCCAGGCCGTTCGCTTTCCAGCGCGCGACGTGCTCCCAGAAGCTCTCGTAGGAGCCGTGGTCAAAGCCCTGGTAGGGCTCATCGAGCAACAGCACGTTGGCGCCGCCCAGGAGCGCCAGCGCAAGGTTCACCTTCTGCCGCGCGCCGCCCGACAGGTGCCGGCACTGCGTGCGCTCAGCGGTTGGAAAGGCGAACTCCGCCAGCAGCGCATGACCATCACGGATCGCCCGTTCGCGTGAGAGGCCCAGGGCTGGTGCGAACAACGCGAGGTGCTCATCTGCGCTGAGCAGATCGAACAAGCCCGGCTGTTGCGGACAGAAGCCCACGCGGCCGCTCACGCTCACGCGGCCGCGATCCGGGTGGATCAGCCCAGCGCAGACGCGCAGCAGCGTGCTCTTGCCGGCGCCGTTCTCGCCGGTGATCGCAACCGCCTCACCAGCACTCACCGACAGCGACACGTCATCGAGAACGAGCCTTCGCCCGAACCACTTGCTGATCCCGGACGCCTCCAGTCGCGGAAGGCCCTCCTGCGTTGAAGCACCTGCGTGGTCTGCCCGAAGCGGCTTGGCCGGAGGCGGGATGGTCAACGCGCCCAGCGCCCGAGACGGTCGCCACGGCTGCCGAGCGACCTCCGCTGCGCGTGGCGGGTGGCTCGGAGGCAGCGTGGGGACGACGTTCTCACGGAGGGCCACTGAACGCTACAGCGCTCCTCGATTGCGCCGCGCCAGGAGTGCACGCGCCGCAAGGCCCGGTCATCCAGGTAGCAGATCTGCTGCCTTCGGTTTCGTGACGACGATTCCGCAGAAGGAGCTGCGTAACAACATCGGCGACGTGCTGCGCCGCGCTGAGACGGGTGAGCAGTTCACGATCACCGTTTCCGGCAGACCGGTAGCGGAGCTCGGCCCGGTCGCAAAGCGCCGCTGGGTCAGCACCGCAGCCGTGAAGGGCGTCGCGCGGACCCCAGCGCCTGAGACGCTCCCCAAGGACCTCGAGCGGTTTCCCGCAGGGCTCATGGACCCGTTCGAGTGAACCGGGTCCTGCTCGACACCTCGGTCGCGATCGCAGCGTTGGCTCAGGAGGACGTCGAGGCGGCCATCAGCGCCGCCTCACTCGCCGAGCTCCACTTCGGGGCGCTCGTGGCGAAGGACCCCGACGAGGGCGCCCGTCGTGCGCAGCGGCTCGGCGTCGTGGAGGCGACGTTCGATCCCCTCCCGATCGACACGGCCGTCGCACGCGAATGGGGTCGCCTGGCGGCTGCGATCGCAGAACGTGGAGGACAGCCACGACGTCGCGCGATCGATCTCGCCATCGCAGCGACGGCCAACGTCCACGGCGTCGCACTGCTCACCGCCGACAGCGCCGACTTCGCGATCATCCCCGACCTCGTTGACGTCCGGTCGTTCACCGCACCCGAGCCCTGACGCCGTGGCCACGCCGCGGGCAAACGACCCCAGAGTCCGCCGACCGGCCTCCCCGGGCCGATCGGTGCTCGGCCGCGTTCCGACCAGCTCGGGACAGCTACGGCTCAGGCGAGGTCCGCCGCTGTTGGCCCAGCCTTCTGTGAGAAGCACGGCGAGTCGCTGCCGGCAGAGCCGGCGGGCCTCGATTCGTCGATCGGTGCAGGGACTCCCGCGTGAGGGGGGCTGCGGCGCTGGCATCTTGGGCCGCGCTGACGTAGCTGTTCACTCACTCGCGGCGCGCCGATGGCGCGTGCGTTCGATTCACGAAGCCTCAGGATGGCTGTCAAGCTGTGAGCTTCGCGATGCCTCAGGAGATCGGAAAAAGGCTCGCATGGCATCGATAACTCGCTGGGTTCTGGCTCACAAGCGCACGGTGGTCGCCTTCTGGGTGGTGCTCACACTCGTCGGCATGGCCTCGGCGGGCTGGGCCACGAAAGCGCTCAAACAGAAGGCCTCGGTGCCCGGCAAGGAGGGCTGGGTCACCAACCAGCAGATCGCCCACGACTTCCACGGCACGGGCGGCAACGGCGCGCCACTCGTGCCGGTGGCGACGCTGCCAGCGGGCCTGTTGGTGAGCTCGCCCGGCGTCGTCTCGGAGCTGCGGGCGCTTGAAAGGCGCCTCGAAGCGGTACTGCCGGGAGCCGGGTGGCGGGCTATGCGAGCACCGGAAGCCCGGCGTTCGTCTCGCCTGCGCGACGTTGAACAGCTCATGCGTCTGGCCACCGAGCTTCGGCTTGGAGCCATTGAGTGAGGACGCACGTACCGCTGTTCCAGATGATCTCCCGTATGTGGGCCGCATGATCCACAGGCACGACGGCACCCCGCCGGTGGACGCCGCCGAGCAGCTCAAGACAGCTAAGGTTCAGGCCATGTCCGCCGCTCTTGGCCCCGCCTCCGAGCACGTCCCCGGCTCAGGGTGGGCCCACACGTGGGCCCACAGCCTGAAGCCGGCCCTTGGCTAGGATGCGAACAAGGGCCGATTAGCAGGGCATATGCCGACGTAGCTCAGCTGGTAGAGCACTTCACTCGTAATGAAGGGGTCCGGGGTTCGAGTCCCCGCGTCGGCTTTGAGAAACACCCTGGAAATCGAGGGTTCTTAGGCCCGAAAGAGGGCCGACGGCCTGGGTCCAGATCAGCCCAAATCGGCATGTTTCTGCTACCGCTGGTAGCAGATTGGTAGCACGAACCTGAGCCGCAGACATCGCCTGCGGGACGCTCACTCAGCCGCAAGTTCGTGAGGGACGAGGCCGGGTGGGGCAGGGCTGCGGGGTCAGGCCGTGGGATGATCGCTGGTGGATGGCCAATACCTATGGGAGGAACCATGCCACTGACGTGCTTGAGCGTGTCCGCTCCGAAATCGAGGAGCGTCTTGCCGTTCTCTCCGGTGCGGTCTCTGAAGCGCAGCAACTGGAGATTGCTCTGGTCGCATTGCGGGAGGTGCCGGTGGCGAGCCGTCCGGCTGCCGATGCTGTGAATGGCCGTCGGCGTCGCAAAGGGGCACGCAGACTTCACGGTCGTACGGGCCGCAGGCGCAAACGCGCTCACGCGGGCGCAAACGATCAGATAGTGCTTGCCAGTCTTCAAGGACAGGTGGAGCCGCTCGACATCAAGATCGTGGCCGGAAAGACGGGTCTATCGCAGCAGACGGCTTCCTACACCCTCAAGAAACTCGCTGGCAGAGGGCTGCTCACCCAATCCTCGGTCGCTGGGGGACGGGGGAGGCCAAAGCTCGTATTTGCCCTGGCCAGCAACGGGAAGGCGACTCAAGCCGGAGCCGCAACAAACGAGGCCCCAAGCCTCCAGATGTCCAAGACCAAGACTTCGGCGGCACCCGAATACAAAGCTCGGACGAAAGCCCGGCGCCGGAGCACAGCTCCAGCGTCCTCACGGGCAGACTGAGGCGACGTTCCCGGAACGCTTCGAATCCTGTCCCCGCCACATGTACGCGCCCGAGGCCAGGGACGGCCAGTTGCGGAAGATCCGGCCAGCGTCCAGTGATTTCAGGCCTCTCGACCGCGAGGTCGGGGCTTGTGAGCTAAGCCGAATCCTCCGGCAGCGTTCCGAGCAGAAGCATCTCGGAAGCACAGCCGAGTCGAGGTCAGAAGCATTTCGGATGTCAGCTGCCTCCTGGTAGTACGAGTTTGCGACGACTCCCGCGCGGCTTAGCAAGGTGGTATCCGCTGCCGCAAGCTGGGCAATCTTCAGCGGCAGGGAGGCGCGCCGTGCCGTCAAGGATCGAGGGGGACAACATGTCGGGGGCTATAGGACGGCTGGTCGGCTCGCGAGAGTGGGTCTGGTGCGCTGGGTTACTTGCGTAGGTGTGTCTCTCGCCTCTGCCCTTCTGGTCTCGCTCGTCGGCTTCGCGACCATGGCGGGTGCAGCGGAAATCACGGGATTCAAGGTCAAGCCAGCCTCGTTGAGTTCTGCTGGTGGGGAAGTGGCTTTCTCGGGCACAATGCCCGGTGTTGCTACGTGCACCGTGACGGTCACCCCGAGCTATGGCGGGCTGCCCTCGCCGTTTCCGTGCGGGGGAGCGGTCCGGTGGCGCTACGTGGTCGTGCCCCCAACACGACCAGCGCGACGGTCACCTACAGCTACGTGGCGACCACCAAATACCTGGATGGCACCACCTTGACATCAAAACCTCTGACGGTCGCCGTTGCACCTTCACCCGCGACCACATACGTCGCCCTAGGCGACTCGTACTCGGCGGGTGAGGGCAACCCCGGCAAGTCTCCGAACTCATGGGTTGATCGCGCTGGGACGGGATCGGAAGTTCTGAATGGCTGCGATAGGTCCGCTGCCGCGTACCCCATGCTCGTCAGCAAGTGGCTACCGACGCAGATCGCCAAAATCGGTCTACCAGCGATGAGCCTACGCTTCCTTGCTTGTAGCGGCGCGACGACCGAAGACCTCTGGCATTCAGGCGCATACCTGTCTCTCGCGCCAGCAAACGGCATTGAATGGCAGCAGCTTCAGGACACCGCCGATCTCGCCAAAGCCCGGATTATCACGATGACAATGGGTGGGAACGACCTGAACTTCTCGGACATTCTCACAAACTGTGTGCTCGGCCCGCCGTACCCGGCGTGCGACTCGGGGTCAAGTGATGGTTGGATCGCCAATCTTCAGCAGAAGATCAGCACTCTTGAGCCGGTTCTCCGAGAAACGTATGAACAAATAGAGGGAGCCGCCCCGAACGCAGCCCTTTACGTCGTCGGCTACCCCGACCTGCTGCCCGGCTCTTGAGGGCCGCTTTGACGAGCTGCACGCCCTCTGGATCGGCGCGATCCTCGCCCACATCGATTTCCTCGATGAGCAGATCGACCGTCTTTCTGATGCGATCGAGAAGCAGATCCGCCCTTTCGCCCCAGCCGTTGAGCTGCTCTGCTCGATCCCCGGTGTTCAACGGCGCGCCGCGGAGGTCATCATCGCGGAGATCGTGTAGGAAGCCTGCAAGCGAAGCGAGAAGGGACTAACATAGCGAGACGGTTGCGCCCGGTTTGTGGGGATCTACTGATGACCGGCAGTCTTCTTGGCGCGACTGTAGATGGGCAGTGCCTGGAAAAGCGGGGCGGGGGGGAATGGAGGTTTTGCGAACAGCGACACGTACATCGATCGGCTCGGCCCTGCCGGTGGCCGCCGAGGGTGTCGTTTCAAGCGCAAAGAGCCCCGCGGGGGCTGCGCATGCGCTTCGGGAGTTCGGGGGTCCAGGTCCGCTCCGGCAGCGCGCACGTTGGTCTGAGCCTGCGGGCTGTGGGCTACGGCGCCTCGCTTCAGGCAGTGACCGTAAAGCTCGTTGCGTCGGTTGTGCCGAACGTGACCTCAGTCGCATGGGCAAGATCCGACAGCTTGATCACGTTCGTCTCGCCCGCGGGGGCGGGCAGCGTTCATGTAACTCTAACCGCGCTCACCCCGAGCGGCACCGGCTCGATCGCGCCCGCGTCTGCTTCAAACTTGGCATAACCCCAGTCGACGCCGGGCGTATTGTTAAGGGTCAAGCTTGCCAAGTAGGTCAACACGAAGACCCTAGCTGTACGCAGCCGTTGGTAGTTCAGCGGCCGAGTGCCGCGTGGTCTAGACACGATGAATGGAGACAGACATGACCGGAAGGATTCGAGGGAGAACCACGAAGTTCGCTTCGGCGATTCTCGTCGCGATCGGCGCATCGGCTGTGACGGCCGCAGCTGCGAGCGCAGTAGTTGTCTACAACAACATTCCCAACCCATTGCCCGGGAATGGGTACACCGTGGGGGCCCAGGCAGAAGAAGTCAATGAGTTCGGGGGACAGGTCGGTGCCGCTGGCACGGCACGCAACAAGTCAACCGTCGAAGTCGTCATGTCCTCGAAGGCGTGTCAGCTCGGCTCCCAGGCAGCAGACTCATGCGCAACGCCGAAGCCGAGCAAGACGTTCAAGTGGCCGGTCACGCTCAACATCTACGAGGTCGGCCCCGGAAACTCCGTCGGCCTTCAGATCGCGTCGATAACCACGAACGTCAAGATGCCCTACCGGCCTGGCAGGGACCCCGTACACTGCCCGGACCCAGCAGCAAACGTAGAAGGCGGGTGGTACGACGCAACCGCCGATATACACGGACTACATTGCTTCCACGGCATGGCGTTCGTCGTGAAGTTCAAGACGAAGCTCAAGCCTATCCCTACGAACACAATCATGAGCGTCGCCTACAACTCGGAGAACTTCGGTCCCATACCGGTCGGGACGAAGCCATGCGACTCGACCAGTGCCGGGTGCCCCTACAACTATTTGAGCAGTGTCATCACCGAAACGTCGGAAGCTTGGCTCAGTGTCGGCGCAAACCCGACTGGAGACGTCTACGTAAACACAGCAGCCCCTGAATGGTTCGCAGGACCAGAATGCCAAGGCGCCCCAATAGGCGTATCCGGAGTATTCAGTCCTAATAACTGCCTGGGAACCATGCACATGCAGCCAGAGATGAAGGTGGAAGCCTCCTCCTAGAACCATTGCGTACCGGCAGACCGGAAGTCGGTTGGCGACTGCTCGTCGACAACCAGGGCAGCTGCCGTGATGTAGCCACCGGCGGGGACACGAAGAACAACCCCGCCGCCTGCAAAGCACAGCATCCGACCGAGGCCCCGCGAAAGCGGGGCCTCCGTCCTTCTGGCCGTCAACGGTCCGCGCCGTACTGCGAGCGGCATAGCATGATCAGTGAGATTGGCGAGCAGCCGTCCATGCTCGCAATGAGCGCTCCCCTACCGGCAGAAAATCCACCCCATCCCGATCCTCGCTTAGGTAAACGCCAAGCGAATTATGATAATTGCTTGGTCGCGCCACGAGCTTGCCCCGTCGCTCGTGGAGCTACGTAGTTGGAGGTCGAGCCGCATCGTCCGCTCCAGCCGCCCGCGACGCCTCGCCGTGATCGAGAAAGCCTGGGTGGCCCATGCCCGTAGGCACAGGCCACCATACCGGCTGTTTAGTGGCGGCCTATTCGAAGCTGACCGCTGACCGCTGACCCGCTGAACGTACCCTTCTTGACTGCTTTCGCGGCTTTCTTGCCTACCTTTTCGCCGCACGTCGCTCCGCGCGTATAGCTCTCCGTGGCGACCCCTGCGAGCGTCAGCGGAGAGTAGGAGCCGATCGTCACTTCGCCCGAGAATGCGCTATCCGCCGTTTCCGTCAAAGACATACTGAGCGTTCCTGTTGAGGCTTTCTGAGCCATCTATAGGAACGTCCCAGGGCGGCTCAGCGCCCGGCGCGACTGGCGCAAGGAGCATCGACAACACGTCAAACCAAACGCTCGTACCAAACCCGCGATTCGCGGCTAGCTGGAGCTGAATGGCGGTTCTGGGCGGCCGCTCTTGCGGTTCCTCAGCGCAGCGTGGCAACGCTGTGGCAACACAGCGCCCACAAACCACCACAAGCGCGTGACGCGGGTTCCTCGCCATAAGCGCCTATTTGCGGGCCAAACGTCCAACAGGCGCTAATGGCTGCAAGCGCCCTACCTTGCTCGTAATGAAGGGGTCAGGGGTTCGAGTCCCCTCGTCGGCTTGGGTTTGCAGGTGCTTCTTGCAGGCCGCGCCTACGATCGGTTCCGGATCCGCGGACATGCTTGGGACATCCCCGGCAATTCGTCCCCTAGCCCACATCTAATCGCCGGCATCCTCGGGCTATCGCACTTCCGACCTCTTCATTTCCGCTGAAGGCGTCGAAGTCGCCGGGATTTGACGCCTCGGACGGGTTTCTAGGAGAAGCACTCGAGAAAGCCAAGAAGGCTGGCGGGGTCCCCCGAAATGAGGACACTAAGATCGACCCGGAACCGGAGAGATCTTCGACGCAGGACTGGTGAACGCATCGGCACCGTTTTCGGCGATCTACCACGCAGTCACCGGTGACCAGAGCGGAGAGGTGTTCGATTAGGCACGTGGACCACCAGCCCGTAACACGCACCCGTGCCACGCTCGTGATCCTCAGCTCCACGCTCTCCGTCGATGAGGTGGCGCAGGCGGTCGCGTTGGAGCCGGATTGAGTCGTCAAGCGCGGAAACCCGGTACGGGGAAGTCGGGCGGCACCCATCAATACACGGCCGTCGCATTTCAGTCGGGCCTCAAGGCCGACTCGGGACCGGCGGAGCATGTAGGTGCGCTGCTGCAGCGCTTGAGCCCGGCGGCCCCGACTCGAGCTCGGGGGCTTATGCCGGCCCACGACATCAGCGGCAGACAAGAGCAGCGTTCAAGCCTTCGCGCTTGGCGAGGTACGCGAGTCCGTCCTCGACGATCCTCCGCGCGACGCTCTTGACCCTGGTGGGGGAGGCGAGCTGCAGCTCGCGGCTGCAATCGAAGCCGAGTTTGACCGCGTCGAAATCGAGCAGTCTCAGGAGCGACCTGTGAGTGGTCAGGCCCTCAGGCAGCTGACTCGGGCGGTCCGGGAGTTGTCATCCATCCCCGGTCCGCGCGGGCGCGACCACCTGCGCCAGGCGCCAAGGTGGGCGGCGTGCGCGATGGGTCAGAGACGCGCGGAGGCTTGGCCGGAAGAATCCTCGCGGCGTCCCGCCAATAGCGGCCGGGCCAGCTTGAAGGGCGACGGCCGCCCGTTGGCGCGTCCCTGGCGATCGCGCGCTAGCCGGCGCGGGCTCCAAGATGTATCCATAGGGGGGAAACGTGCGCCGGCTCGCTTATGATGCCGCCGTCGGGTTCGGCCTAGTGCAGATGGGAGGTGGCTCGCGTTGCCGGCGTTTTTCTGGGTGATCCTTGGCCTGATCGTGGCTGCCATCGTTGGCGGCCTGTTTCTCTGGATTCCGCTTCGTACCAACAAGGGCGAGCGCGGATCGCTCGGCTCGGCATTGCTCACGGGCGGCCTCATCTCGCTCGCATTCTGGGCGCTGCAGGACGTCAACGGCACGCGTCAGCAGTCGATCGCGCATCGACAGGAACAGCACGAACGGCAGATCGCCCTACGTCAGGAACAGCAGCAGCGTGAAGTCGCGGCGAAGCAGACCCTCCTCATCACAGTTGGCCTGCAGAAGAGCCTTGTGGGTGCCGACCTCGCCGAACGGGATCTCCGAGGGATCGACCTCAGCGGCAAGGACCTCGAAGGTGCTGACCTTCAGGGAGCGCAGCTCTCGCATGCACGATTGATCGGCGCTAATCTCCGCGGAGCGACGCTCGACAACGCCGATGTCTCGCATGCCGATCTCAAAGGCGTCAACCTGCGGGAAGCGCATCTCAACGGCGTGCGACTTCAGCACACGTATATGTTCGGCGCCGACCTGATGGGCGCGATCTTCGGCAGGGGCAACGGAGGCAGGGCTGCGGAGCTCAACGGCGCGACGCTGATCAACGCCGATGCCCATGGTGCATGCATGGCCGGCGCGGACCTCCGTAACGCAAAGGTCTCCGGCGCCGACTTCACGGAAACGAACATTACGGGCGCCGACCTCCGAGGTGCGGTCTTGGAATACGATGGCATTCCGCTGAACCTCCAACGTGCCTTCACCTCGGGACTCAGGTTCACGGCGACGTCGCAATCGCGCCAGCTGATCGTCGCGGGCAGCTGGCATCCACGCTCGGGGCCTCCGCGGGTGCCAGTGCCAGCTTCAGCGACCAAGGATGAAGTGAGCGAAATCTTCGACAGCGACACCCTTCGGCTGCGACATCGGGGTTGGGTGCGCCTGCTCGGCGTCAAAGGGGCGTCGCCTGAAAGCCGCATCGGCGGGCAGTCGACAGCTTACGTGCGACGGCTCGCGCCGCCGCACAGCACGATCTCCTACCGGCTCGGCCCTGAACCCCGAGAGCCTGAACCGCCGGACGTGGGGCGCTGGCTTGGCTACGTATGGCTATCCGACGGCACGTTCCTCAACCAGGCGCTCCTCGAGAGGGGCGAGGCCAAGCGCGACACCAAGCATCGAGAATACTCTCGCTACGCAACGGTCATCGCACGAGCCGAGCGAGACGCGAAGGCCGCGGCGCGGGGCCTGTGGCAGGCCTGTCCTGAATGATGGTGATCTGCCCGGCGCCGCGGCGACTCTAGCCCCCGTGTTTGGGAAGGGCGGGCGATCCAACCGTCTCTAAGCCTGCTGCTCTGTGCCCTTCCGCTCCTCTCGTTCCTTCCGCTCCTCTCGTTCCTTCCGCTCTTGCTCTTCACGATCCCGGCGGATCTTCGTCTCCTCTCCGGGCGTCAGCCCGTCCCCGTCGGCCCACTCCTGGTGCTGGTCCAGACGTCCCCACTCCTGGCGTGACATGTCTCCTCCATTGTTCGAGATCGGTTACCGGAACGACGGCATTGGCGCTCCACCGCTTCTTCTTCTTGCTCGCGACGATCAGCTCGACTCGATATGCAAGCCAATCGTGGTCAGGGACCGTTGCGAGCGTCTCGTCGCTCACAGTCTCCTGTGCCTCGATCCACTTGTGCGCGCTGAAGACCGGAGCCACCAACATGTGCTCGCCCCAATCGGGGAGCATGCCGGGTGCCGCATCGGTGATCGCGGCACCGTAGACGTAAACGACCTTCACGTCGTCTTTCAGCCGCACGATCGATGCGCCGGTGTTGGTCAGCCCGGCCCGGATCCGCATGCCGCTGATGCCCCCGCGTCGGAATGGCGTGACGTACACTGAAGGCTCGAGGCGCTCGGTGAAGGTGCGACCACGGACAAACTTGAAGTACGCCCATGCAGCCGCGCCGAGAATCGCGATGACGCCCGCACCTGGCTCCGAGGAGCCAAGAACACGGCGAATCGTAGAACTCGTAATGAAGGGGTCCGGGGTTCGAGTCCCCGCGTCGGCTCTCTCGAAACGCCCATGGCGGGATCGGCCCGCCAGCGGTCCTTCAGCGGCTGCCGGGCTGCGCGCAGTCCACCTTGGTTCCTCCCCGTCGTTAGCTCGGCTCGTGGCGAAGCCGAGAGTAGCTCGTCGCAAGGCCGATGGATCGTGAACCGGCATGATGAGGCCGATGGAACAGCCTCTCCTGAGCGAACTGGACCGAGCCGTCAGCGACGGGATCCGATGAGCGCGCGGGCCGCGGACGAGCTGCCCGTCACCCCAGAGGGGGCGCCGCCGCGGCCCTCCCCGGCGCGGCTCTTTCAAGCCGCCAAGGCCCGACCGCTTACGACCAGCCTTGCCACGCTCCTCGGCTACGTCCTGCTGTCCGCCCTGATCTTCGGCCGCAAGACGCTGGGGGACATCGACCACACCGTCGTCGGGTTCGGCCCGTTCCCGGCGCTCTATGGGCGCGACCAGGGCGCCTATGTGTGGTTTCTGGCGTGGGGGGCGCACGCCGTATTCCACCTGCAGAACCCGTTCCTGACACACGCGGTCTATGCGCCCGGCGGCTACAACCTGACATGGGCGGCAAGCATCCTTGGCCCCGCTCTCGTCCTCGCTCCACTGACCGAACTGTGGGGCCCGATGGTGACGTTCAACCTGCTCGCCATTCTGGCGCCCGCCGGTGCGGCCTGGGGGGCATATCTCCTCTGCCGAGAGCTGACCGCGCGAACGAGCTCAGCCGTGGCCGGCGGGCTGTTGTTCGGGTTCGGAAGCTACGAGACCGGGGTGACGATCAACCACCTGAACCTCGCGCTGGTCGGCCTGCTGCCGATCGCGGCGCTGCTGGCGCTGCGCAGAGCGCGGGGCCGTATCTCCCGCGTCCGCTTCATCCTCGCCCTCGGCGTGGTGCTCGGGGCCCAGCTGTGGATCTCGACCGAGACCTTCGCATCTGCGGTTGTCTTCGGAGCCCTTGCGCTGGTCGTTGGCTTCATCTCACGCGATCGTGCACAGCGACGGCTGGCCTGGCGCACCGCATACGAGGCTGCGGTCGCCGTCGCGGTTGCTGTCCTGATCGGCGTGCCATATCTCTGGTATGCCCTGACATCTACGAATCCGCTCGGGAGCCAATCCGGGGTGAACGACGGCGCGGATCTCGCGAACTTCCTGGCGCCGACCCCGGCCACGTGGCTCCGTCCGGTGACGACAAAATTCGCGGCCAACGTGCCGGAGGACCTCGCCTACATGGGTCCGGTGCTGCTGATTGTCCTCGGCCTGTTCTTCCTGGAGTGCAGGAAACGTCGACTCGCTCGGTTTCTCGCGCTGTTCCTGCTCGCGGCCACCATTCTCAGCCTCGGCGGAGTCCTGAGGGTGGCCGGAGAAACGACCAAATTCAGCTTGCCGTGGAGCGTCGTTGGCGAACTTCCTTACGTCTCGCACGCCCTGCCGGAGAGGTTCGTGCTGTACGTCTCGCTTGCTGGCGCGCTCTGCGTCGCGTTGTGGCTCGATCGGCCCACGTTACGCCCCGCACGGTGGCTGGCGACCGCGGTGGTCATGGTGAGCTTGCTGCCCAACCTCGACGGGGGTCTGTGGGGGACGCGCGTCGACCGACCGCCGCTGCTATCGAGTGCGGCGCTCGCCCGCTACATTCCGACCGGCAGCACCGTGCTGGCGCTCCCGTTCGGAATCGACGGCAACTCGATGTACTGGCAGGTACAGGCCCACTTCGCGTTTCGTCTTGCCGGCGGCTACGTCGGGTGGGCCCTTCCTCGCGAATACCAAGGTCTCGCGATCCTCCGAGAATTACACGGCCGTCCTCCTCGCCGTGAACTCAAAAGGCGCCTCTGCTCGTTCATCGCCCTGACCCACACGTCCGTGGTGATCGTGCGTAGGCACACTCGTGGTGACTGGGAGGCCATACTCCGTCCGCTGCACGAGCGGCCGATCCGCGATGGTGGATTCGCGATCTACAGCGTCGACCGAAGTGCATGCACGACGGGCACGACCCGCTCCCCAGCCCGGTAAACCATCCACAGTCGGCCGGTTGAACAGCTCCCTGGCGCTCGCCAGACCTGGAAGCCTGATGGAAGCCTCAGCGGTCGTCAGAGCACCCGCAACGATCGCCAGGATCAGCCGGACTGTCAGCAAACGCCGCGTGTCGTCGTGAACCGACCTGCAGAGATCGGCCCCCGCGCGCTCCTCGTAATGACGGGGTCAGGGGTTCGAGTCCCCGCGTCGGCTTGGGCCAGGCAGCCTGTCGTGACGGACGCTTGGTATCACGCGGAAGCAGCAGTCAGGTGGGTCCGGGCGCGAGCAGGCGTCCGCCTCGCACAGGATCGCCGGCTTGTCGGTACGTCGTCCGCTACGTTGGCTGTCGTGCCGCTCGCCTCTCCGCGCATCCAGGTGATCCTCGCCAGCACCCGGCCGGGACGCTTCGGCGAGAAGCCCGCGGCGTGGCTCATGGACCGCCTATACACGCGAACCGACCTGGCCGCGGAGCTGATCGACCTGCGCGACTACCCGCTCCCGATCTTTGACCAGCCTGCGCCACCGGCCCGCACGCTGCGCGACTACCCCAACGAGGGGATCGCCCGCTGGGGCCGCACGCTCGACGAGGCAGACGGATTCGTTGTCGTCACGCCCGAGTACAACCACGGCTATCCAGCTTCGCTGAAGAACGCGCTCGACTACGTCTTCCCCGAGCTCAACCGCAAGCCGATCGCGTTCGTCGGTTACGGCAACGTGGGAGGTGCTCGCGCGATTGAGCAACTGCGCCTCGTCGCGGTCGAGTTCGAGATGGCCCCGCTGCGGCACGCGATCCACATCCTGCCGGAGCTGATGGTGGCCGCGATGAACGCTGACCCGTTCACCCCGGATCTCTTCGCGCCGCTCGACGGACGGCTCGACGTCGCAGCAACCGACCTGGCCTGGTGGGCCAGCACACTCGCTGCCGCCCGCTCGGAGAGCACCACGGGTACCGGAAGCCCACAGCTGTAGCGAGTGTCGATCCGCTACTGCTAGCGCCCGAGAAGTGTGGCGGTCGGCGGAGGTCCCGGATGCTCTTGGCCCGGGCGAGGAGCGAGCATCCGAGGCCGTGCGGAGGGTGTGGCCGCACGACCGTCATGGGCCATATCAAACCCTGTCCCGAACCATGTCCCGAACTCCCCGATTCTGAGGGCACCTGAGCGCACCTGAGCCGCGTGCAACGTGGCTCAGGGAAGCCGAGAACAGGCCGAATCGCAGAACTCGTAATGAAGGGGTCCGGGGTTCGAGTCCCCGCGTCGGCTTGGGGGGCGCGACGCAGGATATGGGGGTGTGCCTCGACACTCGCGAGGCCGCAACCGAGAGCGGCGACACGGTACACGGCGGAAAGCAAACTGGCTGATGCCATCGCGCGAGTTGCCTAGCTGCACGGCCCGCTTCGCCGCAACCCCCTGCATCGGCATGGTTCGCGCGCGTCACGCGAGCACTGCGCCCCCACGACGCGGGGTATGCTTGCGGCGTGTTACGGGGGGTGCGGCTACTAGTTGCGATTGCGACCATGGCGATTTGTTTCGCGGGTTCGGCTGCATCGGCGTCATTCGCGTCTGCACGCTCGGGTTCGCTGACTGTGCGCGTGTTGGGGTTGCCGAGCAGTGAGCGGCCGGCCGCAGTGCTGTCGGGTCCTCATGGCCAGCGCCGAGCGATCACGGCACGCGAACTCACAATCAGAAGCGTCCCTGTCGGCACCTACCGGCTGACGTTGAGCCGCGTGACGATCGAACGTGCCAGCGGAGCGATTCGGCGCGGAGCGACCGCGACAGCTTTGACGCGGAACGTGACTGTGCAGGTGGCACGGGGGCACCATGCCGTGCTGGTCGGCAGGTACACGAGGATCGTCAATCCGGGCTTGAAGGTGCTCACCGGTGGGGTGTTGTCCGTTGCCGGCGACGCGGCCGATCCATCACGCATCGTCCTCGCGGGCCATGTCGCTCTGGTCCACGGCGCGGTGCTGTCGCTGCCGCCCAGCGTGAGGTTGCCGCGAGGCTTGCTGTCGAACGTGGTAGCAGTCGCCTATGCGCGGGGGACGACGTCGGTGTCGCTCACGGCTGCGAGTATCTATCAGGTAGCGCCCAACTTCGAATTTCAAGTTCCCCTGCAGTCCACGCAGGCCTCAGCCGCCAGCTTGTCGGCCCAATGCGGATCGACAACTGGGATGTCCCCGTACAGACGAATCAAGAACGTCTCGTTCTCGGGCGGCTGGTCGACCGCAGATGTCTTTGGCATTCACGTCAAAGACGGAGTGCGGGCATCGGTGCATTTTCTCGTCGAAGCTGGTCTTGACGTGACCGCAGGAGTTGGACTGTCCTGCTCGGCCAGCGTGGCCTTCTACGCGGACGGTATGGCAGGCCCAATCCCGGTCACCGCCGGCATAGAAGGCGACCTCACCGCATCGGCGGCATTGGGCGGGGTACTCGAGTCCGGAGGCAGCATCGAAGTGAACGCCGGCGGTCACACAGTCGGGCTCCCGCCCGCTCTCCTGCTGATCCCTGACGTCTCGTTCGGTAACCCGCATTTCACGCTGACGGCGAAAAGCCTCGCCCAGGCGACAGCGGGGATCGGGCTCACCGTAAAGGCGGGGGTGGGTGTCGGGGGCGTCGGAAGCCTCACGCTGAACGTCGGCGCGGACCTGAAGTTCAGTGCCCAGCCTGGCTCGTGCACTTGGAACGCAGACTTCGGAGCCTTCTCGGCCGAGGGCCAGCTACTTGATTGGCATTTGAGCACGCCTTCCACGCCGGCGATCTTCACCCGGCAGCTGGGCGGGAACTTCTGTGCCGGCAGTGCGCCACCTCCGCCTCCGCCTCCGCCACCACCGCCTCCCCCTCCAAGCGCCGCGCGGCACATCGCGAGTTTCGCCGTGACGCCGGATCTCGGGTGCACCCTCACAAGTCAAGAGGACGCACCTGATGAGTTCTACACCTCCTTTGGCAGCGCCAACGACGCGTGCGGCACGTTCGTGGCCTATCAAGGGACGCTCTACGGCCCAGCCAGCATCCCGGCGGGTTGGAGTCTGGGCACCTACACCGCGTGGACAGCCCAGTCGCAGAGCCTCACCGGAAACGGGAGCACTGCTCAGCCGTACGTTCTAACCACCGTCGTGTCGGCGCCGGGCACGGAACTGAGCGTCACCGAGACGGACAGCTGGGCCGTCGGCGATACGAGAATCAATTCCTCATACGAAGTGAGTGGCGGAGCCGGCGACACGAGTGAAGTGACCCTTTATCACGCCCAAGACTGCTACGCAGGTGGCTCGGACGTAGGCACCGGGAGCCTGGACCCGGCCACTCAATCGGTTGGGTGTGTCCACGAAGAACCGGATGGCGCGGTATTCCAGGAGCGACTTACTCCCGAGACCGCCGGGGCTCAGAGCGTCGAGGATCTCTTCTCGACGGTCTGGGCGGATGTGGCGACGCAGGGGCCGCTTCCGGGAAGCTGCACGTGCTCGCAATCTCAGGACAACGGCGCCGGTACGTCTTGGACGTTCCCGTTGCAGGGAGCTACTCCACTCGCGTACGCCCTGCAAGTGTCCTTCGTGGAGGGAGGCGCGTAGGGCAGCGCGGATCTAATCGCGCTGTCGCGCGGCGGGAGTCGCGCCGCGCGGGTTGCTCGACTAATCCATCGCAGCGGTCGCTTGGCGCCGAAGGACCGCTCTGCTGGCCCACGGCGCAGACACGGATCGCGTTGCCGGCGTGATCGGGATCGCAATCGATCAGGCGTCGCTTCGCGCCTCCGAGCGTCGCGCGAACGTGTCCCGAGTCGTGTCCCGAACTCCCCAGTTCTGAGCGGATCTGAGCGCACCTCATAACCCACGCCAGCGGTCAGCGGAGCTCACAGCACGGTGTGTCATGGAACTCGTAATGAAGGGGTCAGGGGTTCGAGTCCCCTCGTCGGCTCTGGGGCCTGCGGCAGCCATGGAGGCCAGCGAGGAGAGGCTGGCCGCGGTGGCGCAGTCGCTGCGCCCCGCAACCTTCCGGCCTGGCCCGCGACAGGAGCCGAGCCGCTCGTCGCCTCTACGGCAGACGGGCAGCGTAGATAGTCTGATGCCCTTGAGCGCTATCTGACTGGTAAACGGTGGTAGCGGTGTGCTGCAGCGTCCAGCCATACCAGTGCATTGCTCCGGGTTCGCTCGTGTATTTCGGCCCGAGCAGCAGACGGATTGTGCCGTGCCATTGCGTGCCGTGGCTGTCCAGGCGCGTTGCGTACATTGCGGCGCTGTTGTTCTTTCCCGGCGCGATCCACGAGACCACGGCGCCGCCGAGCTGGAGCCAGACCGCTCCGTTCCTGCTGCCTGGCAGGTCCTCTTCTCGGCGGGCTCCACAGCGCAGCAAGGCAAGTTGGACGGGTTCGAGGCCTTTCTCCTCGACTGCAAATGGGGGCGCGTAGGCCGGTTCACGTTCGACCTGGCGGTCGAGTTCTTCGCGGGAGAGGGCGCGGGTCAGAGGACGACACAGCGCCCGCGTGAGCCCTGGATCGCCAAGGTCGATCACGTCCGAGCCTGACGCCACGGATTTGGTCGCTTGTCCTGTGTGCCAGTTCACATAGAACCGGTCGCGGTACTTGTATGCCACGGCTTCTCCGCTGCTCCACTCGCTGCCGATGGAGTGCAACTGTGGTCCTTCGGGATCGAACGGGAGCCGGCTGATTTCGTATTCGCGCGCGGATGCGATGTCCTCCACCACGTAGCGCGCCTGCCAGTATGCGCCACTCGTAGCGGGACAGCCGAAGAACACGTGCGGACAGCTGGCAACTTCGCAGCGATACAGCAGCTCTCCGCCTCCCACCGCGAGGAGCCCGCCTTCGAATCCGCCGCAGCCGCTCGGATTGGGTCGATCGACGGCTCGCCCGGTACGTGCATCGATGACGCGCGTCGTCCCCGCGGATGGCTCGAACGCTGCCCAGCGAGTACCGTCGGTCAACCCCGGGCTGACTGAGGTGGCGATCAGCTTGAGCTTCAGCGTTGGGTATGCGCTCGACTCCTGAGGCGTCGAGAGCAGAGCCGTCGAAGCTGCCATGACAAGCAAGGGCAAGACGGTGGCGACTATCCGTACGCGGGTCATCGCCCCCATAACCCTAACCCGGAGATCAAGTTGTGGCGTCGGCGCGTGAGGCGATCGCCCGCAGAAGGCCGCACCGGCGTTGGAACGTGTCCTGAAATATGTCCCGAACTCCCCAGGTCTGAGGGCACCTGAGCGCACCTGAGTCACGTGCACATGGCCCAGGAAGCCGAGAGCACGCCGGATCGTAGAACTCGTAATGAAGGGGTCAGGGGTTCGAGTCCCCTCGTCGGCTCTGCGAGGAGGCCCAGGAACGCGGGGTTCGGACTGCGACGGCCGCCCCGCCCACAGTACACGTACCATGCACCAAGAGTGTATACTTAGTGTATGAGCATGACGAGAACCAACATCGAGATCGAGGATGACTACGTCCAGGCGATCATGGATCGCTACGGCGTGCGGACGAAGACGGCGGCGGTCGCGCTCGCCCTGCGTCACATGGCCGGTCAGCCGCTGACCCGCGAGGAAGCGCTCGAGATGCGCGGGGCGCACGCCATAGCCGAGACACCCGCAGACCAGCAGCCGCGCTCGGCCGCGTGATCCTTGCCGACACCTCCGCCTGGGTGGAGTACGACCGCGCTACCGGGAGCCCTGTAGATCGTCGCCTCACGCATCTGATCGAGAGCTCCGGCCCGCTTGCCGTCACCGAGCCGGTCCTCATGGAGGTGCTGGCCGGCGCGCGAGACGATCGTCAGGAGGAGCGGCTGCGCCGTCTGCTTCTGCGCTTCGAGCTGCTGGCCTTCGACGCGGTCACCGACTTTGATGCGGCGGCGCGGATCTACCGGCGTTGTCGCGCGGTGGGAATCACGCCGCGCGGGCTGCTCGACTGCTCCATCGCAGCGGTCGCGTGGCGCCGCAAGGCCGCCCTGCTCGCACACGACGCCGACATGGACCGCGTTGCCGGCGTCATCGGGATCGCAGTCGACCAAGCGTCGCTTCGCGCCTCATGGAACTCGTAATGAAGGGGTCAGGGGTTCGAGTCCCCTCGTCGGCTTCCGAGAAGGCCAGCAGCCCAGGGGGACCCCAACCTCGTGAAGCGTCGGCTGCAGACGTTCGAAGGTGGCGATCGCCCCGCACGGTCTCGGTCAGCATCGGCCTGTAGCGGAGGCAGCGGCGAGCGACGGCCCGATCCGACCGCCGCTCGCACATTCGGCTACGGCGCAGTTGGGCGTGCGCCGTCGCGCCCGCGTGCGTCGATGCACACGGAGGTGCGTTCTCCGCGTGGATACTCGTTGACGCCGCTGACATCCGATCTGTCGGTGCGGGCGAGGGCTGCGGTGAACGCTGGCGCGCTCCTGCTTTTGGTGGCGGTGGCCGGCTTGGCTATGAACAATCTCGACCTGTTCGGCACGAGGACGTTCAACGGCTTCTTCAACGATTGGGTCTACAACGGTTGCGAGGTGGGCGCGGCGGCTCTCGTGCTCGCTCGAGCGCTGCTTGTGCGTGCAGAGCGCCGCGCCTGGCTGATGC
>OCZT010002206.1_pt1 | contig 20149 bp, 12 predicted proteins | sample 1539031 | NCBI WGS metagenome assembly OCZT01 (sample SAMEA3539308, study PRJEB22396) | soil metagenome | biome: tundra; feature: field; material: soil | place: USA | collected 2010-05 | depth 0.15 m | reverse complement strand
CAAGTCGAACTTCCCCGCGGAGGCCGTTCTGCAAAGGATGGTGAGGCATGAGCACAATCAGCGGCGAAGAGAGCGTTAGGCCGAACCCGGCACCACGGCAGACGCGGCTGGGGCTCACGGGCCGCAAGCTGGTTCTGATGTGCGCGAACGAGCACAGGATACCCGAAGGGGAGCGGCAGCAGATGAACCCCTGGCTGGTGCGCTGCAAGGAATGCGGTACGACGGGCCGGCGGTGGGTTTGGCTGTGCGCGCCGCTCTGGCTGGAGGGCTGGGAATGGCTGATCTGGGGAATGCGGAACGCGACCAGCTTGTTCGGGCAAAAGCGGGGTCAGCGGTGAAAAAACCCACAACTTATGCTGATGAGGGACGACGGTCCATGCATTTACTTCGACGGCAACTGGCTGGTACAGATGTGGCGAGCTTCCTGATCCGGTTCAACGGGCCGCCGATGGCGTGGCACACGTATTCGATTATCGTGGATCTGGAACGACCGGTGGAGATCGTGGCTCTGGAAGAGGTGCTTGGCCGTCCCACTTCTGACTGACCAAACGTCATCGCCTTGATTGGGTTCAGGCCAGATGATTGCGAATCAGTTTTCTGCTCCAAACACCGCGATAGACGCGAACTGTGCAGTCTGTGCAACATGGTGCAACTCTGTGCCTCAAGGAAAGCGATCGCGTTTGGAGCGAATTCCCGAAGCGAGATTAACGAATCACCTGCCTGAGCGCTATCGACACAACGTCCGCTATTTTGGACTGTCCGCTCCGCGCCTGAGGCGGATTGCACAAACTGTCATCGAAACCAATATCCCGGACTCGGTTGCTCCCGAGGCTGCGAATCAAGCAACCCAAAGACTATGGCCGCCGAAGGACTCCCGGGGAAACGCGATGCGACGGATTCGCAGTGTTTCGCCCCAGGAGTTCGAGCGTCGCCAGAAGCCCGGACGGAATCGCTGATACGCATATTCAGCAGAGCGTCTTGACGCAACAAATACTGTCTCGCACCCCGGGTGCTCCTCCGACCGGCCCTGCGATCTGCAACTCAGCCGTCTTAGTTGTGACGCTATTTTTGTTTTTCCAAAGTACTTCAAGCAAGCCTACTTTTCCGTCGGTGACAGCTTCGATGTACGCTCGCGCTCATCAAAGTAATGGGTGGACCTGATCGATCCGAGCCGATGACCTTCTCCATGCCAAGGTGATAAAACTGTGTGTTGGCCAAGAAGGGGTCGGGGGAGCAGAGATGCCTAAAAAGAGAATCGATTTGTTTGCGGGCATAGCGGCCCTGTTTGTTCTGGCAAGCGGGCTGGCCGTGTCCGCGCAAACGGCAGAACAGGCCTGGTTGCGCTACTCCGGCTATCACGGAAGGACGGCGATTCCCCTCCGAGTGCGTGTGCTGGGCAGTGGCGTGCTGGAGCAATCAGCCGCCAGTGAGCTGCAACGCGGCATTACTAGCCTGACAGGCGCATCTTCCTATATTTCCGGCAGCGCCATCAAAGGCGAAATAATTCTCGGCACTATTGATGAAATCCACCAGGCCTATGCGCAGTTGACGATCCCCAGCAATCTTGAATCCGAGGGATATTGGCTCAACTGGCATAAAGCCGATGACCACCCGCTGCTGGTCGTTGCGGGCGCAGATGAGTCGGGCATCCTATATGGAGTTTTTGACCTGCTCCGTCGTCTGACAAGCGATGAGGATATCACCCATCTCAATGTGCGCTCACATCCCGACCTGCCCATCCGTTGGGTCGATGAGTGGGACAACCCCGACGGCACAATTGAGCGCGGTTACGCCGGCCGGTCGATTTTCTTTGAGGGCGGCAATGTTCGCGACGATCTGACGCCGGTGAGCGAGTATGCGCGGCTGCTAGCCTCAGTGGGCATCAACGGCTGCAACGTGAACAACGTCAACGCCGCGCCTCAGCTCATTGACTCAGACCACCTCAAGCAAGTCACGCGCATCGCGAATGCGATGCGTCCCTGGGGTGTCCGCGTGGCGATGAGCGTGGCTCTCGCCAGCCCGCAGAAGATCGGCGGCCTTTCGACCTACGACCCGGCCGACCCGGCGGTCAAAGCCTGGTGGGCGGCCAAGGTCAACGAAATCTACGCACTCATTCCTGACTTCGCGGGCTTCACCGTCAAGGCCGACTCCGAGGGGCAGCCCGGCCCCGCCAGCTATGGCCGCACGCCCGCCGAAGCAGCCAACACCCTGGCCGCGGCGCTTGCGCCCCACGGCGGCGTGGTCCTCTACCGCGCCTTTGTCTATAATCACCATCTCGACTGGCGCGACCTGAGGGCCGATCGCGCCCGCGCCGCATACGACATCTTCCACCCCCTCGATGGCAAGTTCGCCTCCAACGTCATCGTCCAAACCAAGGAAGGACCGATTGATTTTCAGGCACAGGAGCCGGTATCGCCACTTTTCGCGGGGCTTCGCCAGACCAATCAGGCGATGGAGATCCAAGTGACGCAAGAGTACACCGGCCAGCAGCGGCATCTGGTTTATCTCGCTCCCATGTGGAAGTGGGTTCTGGATTTTGATCTGCGCGCCGACGGAAGGTCCACGCCTGTGAAAGAGATTCTTGCGGGCAAGAGCTTTCATCGGCTCCTGGGCGGCATGGTCGCTGTGACAGGGGTTGGTCGCGATGGCTGGCTTGGTTCGCCGCTGGCGTTGGCCAATCTCTATGCCTTCGGGCGGCTGGCGTGGAACCCCAATCTGACCGCTGAAGAGATCGCCGCCGAGTGGACGAAGCAGACCATCAGCAAAGACCCCGCCGTGGTCGGCACGGTGACAAATATGCTGATGCAATCGTGGCCGGCCTATGTGAACTACACCGGGCCGCTGGGCATGCAGACCCTGACCGACATCACCGGCAGCCACTACGGCCCTAACATCGAGGCCAGCGAGAATAACGGCTGGGGCCAATGGCACCGCGCCGACCACCTGGGCGTGGGCATGGACCGCAGCGTGAAAACCGGCACTGGCTTCGCGGGGCAGTACCCGAGTGAATTGGCGCGCGTCTATGAGTCGCCGGCGAAAAGCCCGAACAATCTGCTGCTCTTCTTTCACCACGTACCCTATACGCACAAGCTGCATACGGGCCAGACCGTCATCCAGTACATCTATGACAGCCACTATGAGGGCGCGGCGCAAGCCGCACAGTTCGTCCGCGACTGGGCCACGCTCGAAGGCAGCATCGACCAGCCCCTCTACGAGCAGGTCTGCGACCGTCTCGTCTACCAGGCCGGTCACGCCATCGTCTGGCGCGACGCCATTGTGCAGTACTTTCTCAAGCTGAGCGGCATCCCTGACAGCAAAGGCCGCGCAGGCCACTACCCCGGACGCATGGAAGCCGAAGACGCCAGCCTCACCGGCTACAAGATCATCGACGTGACTCCGTGGGAAGATGCCTCCGGCGGCAAGGCTGTCACCTGTGCGGAGAAAAGCTGCACGGCGGAATGGACCTACACAGGCGTCGCAGGACACTACAACATCGCCGTACAGTACTTTGACCTCCAAGGCGGCACGGCGAAGTTTACGCTGCTGCTCAACGGCCAGCCGGTTGACTCCTGGGCCGCCGATGCCGCGCTGCCCTCCCACCGCCCCAACGGTGACAATTCTACCCGCCACACCGTCCGCGGCATAGAACTCAAGCCTGGTGACCTGCTGCGCGTGGAAGGAACTCGGGATGGAGACGATCCCGCCGCACTTGATTACATCGAAGTTGAGCACGCAGCCTCACCCCTGCAAGGCTGGCCAAAACCAGCCCGACCCTAGTAGAGTTCCAATCGAATGCCCGGCTCACAGGAAATGCCGGGTGGATGGGCAAACCCTAAGAGGAGATCAAATTATGCCGTCTCGCCGCTGGCTTTCATTTGTAACTATCGCTTTCGCACTCTTCGGCCTGCACGCATCCGCGCAACAGGATGCCTGGCTTGACACCAAACTCTCTCCAGCGGAGCGCGCCCACGATCTGGTTGGCCGCATGACCCTGGATGAAAAGGCCAGCCAGCTTGAGGACTGGGCCACGGCGATTCCCCGTCTCGGCATTCCCGACTATCAGACCTGGAATGAGGCCCTGCACGGCGTGGCCCGCGCTGGCTACTCGACTGTGTTTCCCCAGGCCATCGGCATGGCCGCCACCTGGGACACCGGCATTGTCCACGATATGGGAAAGACCATCTCCAGCGAAGCCCGCGCGAAGTATAACCAGGCACAGCGAGAGGGCAATCACCGAATCTTTTATGGGTTGACCTTCTGGTCGCCCAACATCAACATCTTCCGCGATCCCCGCTGGGGACGCGGCCAGGAAACCTACGGCGAAGACCCATTCCTCACCGGCAAGATGGGCGTGGCGTTTGTTACCGGCGTGCAGGGCGATGACCTCAATCACCTGCGCGCCGTGGCCACCAGCAAACATTTTGCAGTACACAGCGGGCCTGAGACGCTGCGCCACGGTTTCAACGTCAACCCCTCGCCGCGTGACCTGGAAGAGACTTACCTGCCCGCATTTCGCGCCACCGTCATCGAGGGCCACGTGCAGTCGGTCATGTGCGCCTACAACTCCATCGACGAGTTTCCCGCGTGCACCAACAAGATGCTGCTCAAGGAGCACCTGCGCGGCGCCTGGGGCTTCAAAGGCTTCGTCGTCTCCGACTGCGGCGCCATCGTGGATGTAAATCAGGGCCACAAGAAGACTGCGGACATTACGCACTCTGCCGCGCTTGCGTTGCAGGCAGGCACCGATCTCTCCTGCAGTATCTGGACTCCCGGCTTCAACACGCTGGCCGACGCGGTCCATCAGGGCCTGGTCAGCGAAGAGCTTGTAACGCAGGCAGCCGAGCGGCTTTACACCGCGCGCTTTCAGCTTGGCCTCTTCGACCCGCAAGGCTCCGATTGGCGCGATCTAGTTTCTTTCTCCGAGGATGCATCGCCCTTGCATCGCCAAAGTGCGCTGAAGGCGGCTGAAGAGAGCATCGTCCTGCTGAAGAACAATGGCGTTCTTCCGTTGAAGAGCGCGCCCGGCCACATCGCGGTTATCGGCCCCACCGCAGATTTGCTCCCGTCTATCCTGGGCAACTACGTCGGTACGCCTGTCAATCCGATCACGCCGCTGGACGGGTTGATGAAACAATTCAAGAGCTCACTCATTCTTTATGCGCAGGGCTCCATGCTAGCTGCCGGCGCCGGCGTTCCTGTCCCGAGGACAGTTTTCGGACTCAATCAGGGCTTGAAGACGGAGTTCTTCGCCACCTCCGACTGGACAGGTCGCCCGGTGGCCATCATTACGCAACCCAATGTACAAGCCGACTGGGAGAACGCCCAGCCTGTCCCCCAACTGGCTACTCACGACTACTCTGTCCGCTGGAGTGGCACACTCACACCTCCCGCGCCCGGCCACTACGTCTTCACCCTCGAACCGGGAGACAGCTTCCCCTATTCGCCGGTGGAAAACTACCGCTTCGTTCTTGACGGCAAGGTTTTCGGCGAGGGCAGCCTGCGCGAAGGCCACGATCTGACCGTGATGGGCAACTTCCATGCAGCGCCCGGCGCCTCGCCCACCGCTCCGCCGGTGGAGCACTTCCCGAAGGTTCCCTCCATCGCGGTCAATTTCACCGACACCAAGCCGCACGACATCCGCGTGGAGTACTCTCACACCGGAGACCAGTCCGGCGGTGGCCTGACACTCAAGTGGGAAGCCCCCGCCCAGGCACAGCTCGACGAAGCTCTGGCCCGCGTTAAGGAGTCCGATGTGGTGATCGCCTTTGTGGGCCTCTCGCCGCAGCTTGAAGGCGAGGAGATGCGCATCAAGATCGACGGCTTCGACGGTGGCGACCGCACCAGCCTCGACCTGCCCGCGCCCCAACAAAAACTCCTGGAAGCAGTTGCCGCTACTGGCAAGCCACTCATCGTGGTTCTGCAAAGCGGCAGTGCCGTGGCGCTCAACTGGGCCAACCAACACGCCGATGCCATCCTTGAAGCCTGGTATCCCGGCGTTGCTGGTGGCGAGGCCATCGCCCGCACTCTTGCCGGCCTCAACAACCCAGCTGGCCGTCTGCCGGTCACCTTCTACGCCTCGCTCGATGGCCTGCCCGCCTTCACTGACTATGGGCTCAAAGGCCGCACCTACCGTTATTTCGCCGGCAAACCGCTGTGGGGCTTCGGCTACGGGCTTAGCTATTCGAGCTTCAAATACGGCCCGGTGAAGCTCTCCGCTGATGCGCTGAAGGCTGACAACCCGATTACCGCAATTGTTTCCGTAACCAACACGGACACTGTTTCTGGAGACGAGGTGGTCGAAGCCTACCTCAAGACCCCACAACCCGATGGCCCCATTCATTCTCTGGTGGGCTTTCAGCGGGTACACCTCGCGGCGGGAGCAAGCCGCGCAGTTACCATTTCCATTGATCCCCGCTTGATGTCGAGCGTAAACGAGAAGGGTATCCGCTCCATTCTGCCCGGCAAATACACTTTGAGCCTGGGCGGCGCACAACCCCAGGAGACCACAGCCAAATCCGAAGCCAGTTTCACTATCACAGGTACGTTAGACCTGCCTGAATAGCCTTTTTTGCCAAGGAACCGATATTGTTTGCTCACTGAAGATATTGAATGGAGTTCCTGCTGGGCGATCTTTACGGGTCGCCCAGTGAGCTTAGGGTCGTGTTAATTTATATATTTTCGCAGAAATGTGTTAGGTGTTAGACTAATTGCTCAATCTTGTGGACCGGTGAATGCAGGCGGAAGCGGCTAAAGAGCATCGCCGTTTTTGGGGATTCATTCATGAGTCGAATTATTGCAAGGGGACCAGGAATGCTAACCGATCGAGACTATGATGAAAAATGCTTTTGAAGTAATGAATCCCGATTTGAATCTGAGCCCACTGACCGGGATGACCAGGAAACACTACATCGAATGCGCCAAGTATGTGCTCCAACGGGCATTCCGGCACGTGAAGTCGTTTGACTCGCCAATCGTGTTTCCGCAGGTGCCGGGCAAGTCGTATCCGCAGCCGAATGCACCGGAATGGCGCCATCGCTCCAACGAGTTCGAAGCGTTGGAAAGGACCTTCAATCTGGCGGCCCCGCTGATCCATGTGGATCCCGAGGTCAGTATCGGCGGCATCAAGCTGCGCGATTACTACGCCAATCAGTTCTACAATGCGATGACGCCAGGGCATGTGAACAGCTTGCCCATGCCCGAGGACCTGCCGGACGCTACATATCAGTTCATCTGCGAATTCGGAGGCTTGGCGAAGACGCTATTGCTGATGCCCGATGTTTTGTGGCCGTACCTGACCGAAAAGCAGCGCGATGAAATGGCCGTCACAATTTCCAAGTGGGCCCATCACCGCACGACGCAGAACAATTGGCGGCTATTCAACATCTGCGCACTCTCGTTCCTTAAGAAAAACGGATATGACATCGACGACGATCTGCTGAAAAGCCACCTGCAGTGGGTCGCATCGTATCACGCGGGCAACGGCTGGTATCTGGAGCAGAGCTACAACTACTACACCATCAGCCTCTTCGTCGTTTACGGCACCATCTGGAGCCGTGCCTTCGGCCGTGAGCACTATCCGGAAATCGCTGGCGTGCTCGAAAAGAGTTTCCAGGAACTGTTCAAAACGTATACCAGCTTCTTCGGCCGGGAAGGCTTTATCAACATGTGGGCCAGAAGCATCTGCTACCGCCTATGGATTTCGGGCGGCTTCCCGGTGTCGTTCCTGCTCGCCTCGGAACCGCCGATCGATCCTGGTTGGGCGAGGCGGCTCTGTTCCGGATCGATTCTGCAATTCACGGGGCGGGAGGACTTTTACGAGAACGACATTCCCAGCCTCGGCTTTTACCCCCACCGGGAATTTGCGATTCAAAGATACAGTTGTTCGGCCAGCCCATTCATCATGTTCCTGCCGTTCATCAGCCTGGCGCTGCCGGAAGATTCTCCGTTCTGGACCGCGAAAGAGAACGACGGAATGTGGGAAGGCTTAGGAAAGCGCTCGAAACGGACCGTGCTCGAACGGCCGGGCATCGTTCTGGTCAACCACGGCAGCAGCGGCGCTTCCGAGATCGTCTCCGGCAAGGTGTACGACAGCGATCACAACTACTCCAAGCTGGTGTTCAACACCCATTTCCCATGGGAAGACCACAACCCCAGCGGCGGCACATCCCAGGAGTATAGTTTCCGCAGCCTGGATCCTCGCGATCTGAGGGGTGTGGACATCAATTTCTACCTCACAGGACACGCGTTCGATAACACCGCATCGAAGAGCGCCGCCTACGTGACCTCGCAAAGCATTCTCTTTAACGGCGTGCGCGACAGCGTGCTCTACCGCCAATTGATCATGCGGAAACCGCCCAACAACGGAGTTGGATACATCATCGACCTCGCGGAGATCACGGTTCCTGGAGGCGTCATCCGCGTCGACCGCTGCCGGCTGGCCTTCGAGCATGAACTCACGCTCGGCCATTTCGGCCTGCCGCATTTCGGCGGGAAGAAGGCCGCGTTGCACACTTTCAAGGACGAGATGAAGCAAGGGATCACGGCCTCGATTCCGGGAAGATCGGTGGCGATGATAGCTTACGGCGGCTGGGACACGATTCAGAGTCAGGTTCACCGCGGCTACAATGCGGAAGCGGAGGAGAGTACTGTGCTGTTTGTCCATCGCCAGCGCGCCGCCAAGAACCCGGCGATGGAATTGATGATTACGGCGATGCTGCACAAGACCGATGACACCCCATGGACTCCGGAAGAATTGGATCCGGTGAAGGTGATCCGCATCATGGAGGTGACTCCTTCTGGTTCCGTCCTCGGCGCGGAGATCACGCTGGCAGATAACACAACTCACCAGGTTGACTATAAGAATATCGACGGACTTAAGAACTGCTGATAAAGTAGGGGGGAAGTCTCGGGAGTTGTCCCTTGCAATGCTCCCAAATAGCGAAAGCAGCGGACGCGCCTACACAATGAAAGCGAAGCCGGACTGACAAGGAGAAATGGTGATTACTCGAAGAGATTTGTTGGTTGCGTTGATCGCTGTCGCAGGCACGGCTGGAGCTTTCGCACTTGCTGGCCAGGCGCCGGTGATGGGCTCGGCGGTCTTCGATTGGAATTCGATTCCCGCCAAGCCGACAGAGGTTGGTTCGGTGCGCTCGTTCTTCAAGGCGCGCACTGCCACACTGGACGAACTGGAGATGCACGTAACCACCCTGCTGCCGGGCAAGGCTTCGCATCCCCCGCACCGGCATCCCAATGAGGAACTGATCATCGTGATGCAGGGCACGGTGGAAACCCTGTCGAACGGCGAGTGGAAGCGGGTTGGGCCCGGTTCGGTAATCTTCAACGCCTCCAACCAACTGCACGGGTTGAGAAACGCGGGCGCCGGCGAGGCCGTCTACCACGTCATCAATTGGAAATCCGCCGCAACTCCGGAGGCACAGCAACACTGAGCCGGCATGGCGATCCATGGAAAGGATTCGAGCTTATGCAATTCGAGACAATTGGCCGGCGTAACTTTCTGAAGACCATGGGAGCAGCGGGTATGTTATCGACATTGCCGGAGGCGGCCTTAGGGTTGCACGCGGGGGGCGGGCATATCGCGCATGAGATCGCGGCGCCTGGAGCCGATGAGGACGCGAAGCCGAAATATTCCATCAAGTTTGCCGTTATCGGCCTCGACCATGCTCACATCATGGGCATCACGGCAGCCGTGATACGCGGTGGCGGGGAGTTGGCCGCTTTCTACTCGACGCTTCCCAGGGAGATTGCCAACTTTCAGAAAATCTATCCCCAGGCGCGGCTGGCGAAGAGCGAGGACGAGATCCTGAACGATCCCTCGATCCAGCTTGTGGCCAGCGCGTCGATTCCTAATCTGCGCGCGCCGCTCGGCATCCGCGTCATGAAGCGCGGCAAGGACTATCTCAGCGACAAGCCGGCCATCACAACATTGCAGCAACTGGCTGAGGTGCGCAAAGTTTCCGCGCAGACCGGAAGAATGTTTGCCATTATGTACAGCGAGCGGTTGGAGGTGCGCGCCGCCGTGCAGGCCGGCTACCTGGTCAAAGCCGGGGCCATCGGAAAGGTAGTGCAGACGATCAACATCGCGCCCCACCAGGTGAACGCCCCCAGCCGTCCCGATTGGTTCTGGGACCCGGTGCAGTACGGCGGCATCCTGTGCGACATCGGATCGCATCAGGCGGACCAGTTTATCTATTACACGGGTTCGACAACGGCTGCGATCACGGCCTCGCAGATCGCGAACGTGAATCATCCCACCCATCCGGAGTTTCAGGACTTCGGCGACATGATGCTCCAGGGCAACGGCGGCGCGGGATATGTGCGGGTGGATTGGTTTACTCCGGATGGACTGGGCACATGGGGCGATGGGCGGCTGTTCATCCTGGGAACCGAGGGTTATATCGAACTGCGCAAGTATATCGATATCGCCGGCAGGCCGGGCGGCAACCATCTGTTTATCGTGGACAAGAAGCAAACCCGCTACATGGATTGCGGCAAAGTTGTGCTGCCCTTCGGTCTGCAGTTTGTCGCCGATATCGTGAACCGCACCCACACGGCGCAAGATCAGCAGCAGGCGTTCTTGGCTGCCGAACTGGTGCTGAAGGCGCAGAAGAGCGCGCGGCATCTAAGTTTTACTGCGTAGTCCGGCGCAGGAGGAGACACACTGAAGTTCGAGTAGGAGAGAACTATGACAGCCATCAGCACGAGTACGGAGTTCCCGCGCAGGACATTTTTGAAGATGTCGGCAGGCGCGGTTGCCGCGGCCGGCTTTCCGGCGATTGTGCCGGCCAGCGTGATGGGACAGAAAGCTCCCAGCAACCGCATCAACATCGGAGCAATCGGCGTGGGCCGCATCTCCCGCGGCCACGATCTGCCGGGAATCTGGAAGTACGACCAAGCGCGCATCGTTGCCGTCTGCGATCTCGACTCCAAGCGCATGGAAGAGGGCAAGGCGCTGGTCAACAGCTACTATGCCAAGCAGACCGGCAAGGAGTACGACGGAGTAATCGGCTATCATAACTACCGCGAACTGCTGGCCAACAAGGACATTGATGCGGTGGTGATCAGCACACCCGACCATCAGCACGCAATTCTGGCGGTGCATGCGGTGCATGCCGGTAAGGATGTGTACCTACAGAAGCCGGCTTCGCTGACCATTGCCGAAGGGCGGGCCATGAGCAACGCGGTGATGGCGTCGGGGCAGATTCTGCAGATCGGATCGCAACAACGCTCGTGGAAACAGTTTCACCGGGCATGCGAGTTGGTGCGCAATGGTCGCATCGGCGCAATCAAGCATGTGGAGATAGGCTTGCCGGGCGACCCCAGCGGGCCGGAGGCGCCGCCCATGCCCATCCCTCCCAACCTCGATTACGACGCATGGCTGGGGTCCACGCCCGAGGTCTACTACACCGAGTTGCGCGTACATCCGCAGCAGAGTTTCGACCGCCCCGGATGGCTGCGCTGCGAGCAGTTCGGAGCCGGCATGATTACCGGCTGGGGAGCGCACCATGTGGACACCGCCCACTGGGGCATGAATACGGAATACACCGGACCGATAGAGGTGTGGGGCTCGGCAGAGTTTCCCGCGCATGGATTATGGAATGTTCACGGCAAGTTTTTGACCCATGGCCTTTATGCCAACGGCGTCACCATGGACATCAGCGGAGACTTTCCCAGTGGCATCAAGTTCTACGGGAGCGAGGGATGGATCTTTGTGACCCGCGATGTTGAAGTCACCGCCAGCGATCCGAGTGGCAAGCCGCAAACCCTGCAACCGCTGATGGCCAGCGACGCAAAGATTCTGGAGAGCGTGATCGGGGCCGAGGAGGTTCATCTCTATCAAAGCGATGACCAGCATGGCAACTGGCTGGAATGTATCCGCAGCCGGAAGGCTCCCATCGCGCCCGCCGAGATTGGGCACCGCGCGTGCTCCACTTGCCTGGTGCACCATATCGCCATGAAGACGGGGCGCAGATTGCACTGGGATCCGGTCAGGGAGCGCTTCCATAACGATGATGAGGCGAACAGCATGTTGTCGCGTCCGCAGCGTTTTCCCTACATCATGAGTTCATAGAGCCTGGCGAAAATGCAGGCGGCTGAACAACCTGCTATTCTGAACCGTGATTCTCACAAGTGGGGTCAACCGGCAAAAATGAAATCAACCACACGGTCGGTGCCTACAACACGCGGAATCAAGCGCATCGACTTGGCCTATGTCCAGTTGGCGACCAGCGAAAGCGCGCGGGATATCAATCGCGATGTGGTTCTGGAAATCATCCGTTCCCAGCAGCCGGTAGCCCGTGCGGACCTGGCGCGGGCTTCCGGCTTGCAACCCAGCACGGTCTCCGCGATTGTCGAGCAACTGATCGCCGAAAAGTGGGTAAAGGAGGGCGCCATTGAACGGCGGCCTCGCGGCAGGCACCCCACGCTGCTTGCGCTCAACGACGGGCTGGTGATTCTGACCGCCGATATACGGCCCAAGCAGGCCATTGTCGCGCTTCTCGACCTGAACGGACGATTTCTTGCGCGCGAGGTTGTGCCTCTTGTCTCGGAACCCGAGAGCTCGATCAGCAAAATCATTTCCTGCATGAAGGCCATGCGCGCCGGCTATCCCAATCGCTCCTTTGAGGGAATCGGCATTAGTATGCCGGGCCGTGTTGATTCGGAGTCGCAGCGTCTTATTCTTGCTCCCAACCTGAAGTGGGGTAGCTACGACATCAAGAGCGACATTGAAAAAGAAATGCGGCTACAGGTTGAGCTGACCAACGCAGCCAATGCTGCACTGCTTGCGGAGCTTTGGTCGGGCAAGCTCGACGGCATCCGCAATGCCGTATTAATTACGGTTTCGGAGGGGGTTGGCGGGGCCATTCTAGCTAACGGCCAGATTGTCACCAGCCGCAGTGGCCTGGCAGGCGAGTTTGGCCACAGTCCGATTGACCCGACCGGACCCCAGTGCGGCTGCGGACAGCACGGATGCTGGGAGGTATTTGCGTCTTCAACTGCAGCACTTCGATACTACGCGGAGATCCGCCCTGAAGAGGCATCCGTCAACATCCATGAACTGCTCCACCTGGCCGAAGAAGAAGATCCTGCTGCGATAACAGCCCTGACTCGCCAGGCCACCTGCCTGGGCCGTGGCCTGCGGTTGGTTACCGTCGCGCTCTCCCCGGAAGTGATTCTGATTGCAGGGGACATTACTACGTCGTGGGCTCGCTTCGGCCCTATAGTTCAAGCCGAGTTGGAAGCCACCATGCTGGCCGGTAGTGCGCCGCAACTGGGAATTACCAACGACGGAGAATTCGCCAGGCTGCGTGGCGCCGCGGCGGTTGTTTTGCAACGCCATTCGGGCTATCAGCGTTCAGGTTCAAAAGTAACCCGAGCCAAGACTTCGCATCCAACACGCTCTTGACGTGGATAACAACATTTTATTTTGAACTTAAAGAATAGACGCCAACATTTCCACTCCATGAAACTTTGCCGCAAAGCGCGCTCCATAAAGCGTGTTCTATCAAGCATATAGACTGGTTGTGATACTCTGACGGCAAGGATTATCGACAAAAGCGGGAGCTTTGAAAGCACTGTGGAGGCGAACGATTTGCCATATTGTTTGACACTAACTTAAAATCGTGAACTTAGAATCGAGAGTTGCGCGAGGTAAAGAAAGGCCATGACCGATCAGCAATGGAAGACGCTCGTCGCTGTCGTTCGCGGAGAAGCGATCCGTCCTCTCCCGACAGCTTTCATCATCGATAGTCCTTGGCTCCCCAATTGGGCTGGGCACACGATACTGGATTACTTCACCGACGAACGCATTTTCCTGGACGACAATCTCAAGGCTATTCGCACCTTCCCAGAAGCGATTTTCCTGCCGGGTTTCTGGTCCGAATTCGGAATGTGCACGGAACCCTCGGCCTTCGGATCTGTCTCCATCTGGGGGAGAACGAATTTCCCTTCACCAGGAAAGTTCTGCATTCTCCGTCCGAAGTCGAGCGTCTGGAAAGGCCCGATCCGCGCAAGCACGGCTTGCTGCCCTTTGTGATCAAGCGACTCAAACACTTGCAGCCGGAGATTGAAAAGGCCGGCCACAAAATCCGCTTCGCGGTGGCCCGCGGACCGCTCAATATCGCCTCGTTTCTGATGGGCGCGCCGGAGTTTATGGAGGCGCTGAAGACGGAACCGGAGCTGATGCATCGTCTGCTTGCTATGATCACGGACTTTTTGGTGGACTGGATCGCGGTTCAGCGCGAAGCATTCCCGTCGATTGACGGCATTTTCTTACTCGACGATATTGTCGGATTTGTGAGCCGTCGCGATTTCGAGATCTTCGGCTTGCCTTATTTGCAGCGCGCATTTAACGCGGACGTGAGCGTGAAGTTCTTCCACAACGATGCGCCGTCAAAGGCGAGCGCGCCTCTGCTGGAGACGGCGGGAATCAATTTGCTCAATTTCGGCATGCAATACAAACTGGCGGAAATGAAGGCATGGACAAACAACCGGATTGCGCTGATGGGAAACATACCTCCGCGCGATGTGCTGGCCGAAGGAACGCCGGCTGACGTGAAGCGTTCGGTTATGGAGATGCTGAATGCTCTCAATGACTGGTCACGCTTGATCGTTTCATGCGGGGGAGGAATGCCTCCTCATGTGCCCACGGAGAATATCCAAGCGTTGATCTCGACAGTGGCAGAGGAAACGGGATAGGCCGCGGTCAAAAGAAAGGGAAGGTTTCGATGCCTTCGGTAGTTTTAAAATACCAGTAATCATAGCAACGGCGACCTTTTTCCACCACTTAGCGGACGATGACAGAGAGTTTCTTTAGCTCCTGGATGAAAGTAGGAAACTCAACAAAACATGGAGGATGTGGCCCAATCATCCTACTCATAGGGGTCGTCCCACTGTTTAGCAATTTCTTTCTCTGTTCAAAGTTGACCAATCCAGAGATAAAAATCATTTTTTATCTTGACAATTCCCCCGAATCGCTCCTATAGTTCGAGACGCCAATTAAACCGCAATGGTATCGGCTCCTAATTCTCGGTGCGAGCGGTTTTCCGGCCAAAGAGATCTTCAGATCAAATGGAATCAAGAGGTTACGGTGGATTCTAGGGTCAACCCCCGCAAATATCTTTGCAGAGATTGACAAAAATGAAGTCAATTCACAGTTTTCCGGAGGAAATCATGTCAGGAAGGCCAGATATGAATCATCGATTCAATGCAGTAGCTATCAGAACACTGCTGACGGTCGCGCTTCTCGCGATTTGTTGCGGAAGCATGACCGTAAATGCGCAGGTTCTTTACGGATCGCTCACCGGGACGGTCTCCGATAAGACCGGCGCGGTGGTTCCCGGAGTACCTGTAACGATAACCAACCAAGGCACGAAGGCAGTCCGTAGCACTACCGCTAACGAACAAGGCACTTACATGTTTCTCGACGTGCTGCCGGGAGTGTATACCGTATCCGTTCCAGCCAAGGGGAACTTTGGCGGGAGCATGGTAAAGGACACCCCCGTGGAAATCAACCGCCAGGTGCGTGCCGACATTGTGCTGCAACCGGCGTCAGTTACGACCCAGGTCACGGTAACCGAGGCGCCGCCGATACTGCAAACCGAAACGGCGGATGTGAACCACGAAATCACAGATACGCAACTGGGTCAGCTCCCACTTACGTCGTCGCAGGGGCGCAGCTTCCAGGCGCTGTACACGATTATTCCCGGTACGACAAACGTTAAGGAACAGAACTCAACTGCTTCCAATCCTTCGCGGGCCATGTCGGTCCAAGTGAACGGCATGAACTTTGACACCAACACGACGCGCATCGACGGCGCGATGAACTACTATGGCTGGCTGACGTACCTGATTGCGTACATACCCCCGCCGGATTCCATTGCGACCATTAACGTCGATACGAACTCTTTCAATGCCGAGCAGGGGCAGGCCGGCGGAGCCGCCATCTCCATCACCACCAAGAGCGGCGGCCACGATTTTCATGGCACTGCGTGGGAGTACTACCAGGATGGCGGAATCAATGCGCGGCCCTACACGGCGACGCAGGCATCCCTTATTTCTTCCATAAATCCCACCGGGGCTAACCCCAAGAATGTCTTCAATCAATTCGGCTTCAACATCGGCGGACCAGTCTATCTTCCCAAGATTCTGACCGGCAAAAAGAAGCTCTTCTTCTTTGACAATTTTGAGCGCACCACGCGCAAACAATTGATCTCGGGACTTTTGTCGATTCCCGACTCAAAGATGATCACGGGCGACTTCTCGGAAGTTGCTTCGAACTTCCCGCTCTACGATCCGCAGCCTGGAGGCACGGGTCCCTTCCTGGCTCCCGGCGCTCGTCCCACCTTCGCGTCGGAGTATGCTAACATCTCGGGAGCCGCGGGAACCGGCTTCAACGGTATTCCCACCTCGCGTCAAAATGGCGCCGCGAAAATCATGATCGCAAATATGTCGGCTGCCTCAACGGCGCTCGGCACTCCCACTGCGGCGCAGCTGTCGGGTCAGTTGGCGAACGACTATAACGGCACGGGATCTTTCTCGTATTTGCGCAAGACCAACGACGCGAAGATCACCTACATCCCGAACGACAATACGCAAATCTTCGGCAAATACAGCATCGAGCCCTTTGCGGTAACTGACCCGCAGACACTGGGCGCGGCCGGGGGCGGCACGTTCGATGGCGGCCAGCCGGGCGCTGCGGCCGGACGCATCCAGAATGTCGGCCTGGGCGCCAGCCACGTCTTCTCCCCCAAAATGGTGATGGATTTCGATTTCGGCTACACTCGCCAAGTGACCGGCGCGCAGTCGATGGTCGACATCGCTGACGGAGATTACGGATTGAACACGCTGAAGATCCCAGGGACGAACGGCGCGGGGCTCAACTATGTGGGCCAGCCGATGTTCGCGTTTGGCTCCATTTCGTCGAGTGGCGGAAGCACCTTATTATCCTCGATTGGCAACGCCAACGGAGCCAACCCGTTCCTCTTCCGCGATAACCAGTTCACTGGCGATGTGAACCTGAGCTGGATCAAGGGCAAGCACACCGCCAAGTTCGGCTTCACATACTACCACTTCGACCTCAACCACTTCCAGCCAACAGGCGGCAGTTACGTCAACCATGCTAGTGGCGGCTTCGGTTTCCAGGGCGGCATGACCGCGGGAGGATCGTCGTCCCCAACAATTAACGCTTACGACTCCCTGGCGGACTTCCTGTTAGGCATCCCGAATATGTCTGGCGCCGGCCCCGCCGTTGCAAAGGCAGAACAGCTTTCGAACCCCAATTCTCTGCGCTGGACGGAGATGGGAGCCTATGCCCAGGATCAGTGGGTAATATCGCCTAAGCTGACACTCAACTACGGTGTCCGCTACGAGATGTATCCGCCGCCGTACCGCGACCATACCGGCATCTACATTCTCGATCCCAACCTGCCGCAGACCGCCAATGTTGAAGTTGGCGGCGTGAATGGCGAGCCGAAGAACGCCGGTTTGTCAGAGGGCTATGGCAGCTTCGCGCCGCGTCTTGGAGCGGCGTATCGCCTCACCGAGAAGACGGTCGTCCGTTCGGGCTACGGCATCTCCACCGACCCGGAAACCTACAGGGCTATGCGGGATGCGTTCCCAATGGACCTCGCTGCTGATTACTATTCATCTTCAGCGTTCAGCAATGCGATCGATCCGGGGAATGGCAACGCGCCGATGCTCCTCAACAATTCAAGCACCTGCCCCGTCGGCACCTGCACTTATGGCATTCCCGCTATGGCCCACCCGAACATCTCCTCCGGCGTTATTTCGTTGCCGGTGAGCATGGGAACCACCTCCTCCGTTAAAGGTATCCGCCGCGGCTATATCGAGAGCTGGAACCTGTTTGTCCAGCGCGAGCTGCCATGGAAGTTTGTAGGCAATGTTGGATATGTCGGAGCCCACGCTGTCCGGCAGTTCGTCAGTTCCGGTTACTTAAACTCGTCTCCGCTGCCCAGTGCAAGCACGCCCTGCATGTCCAACGGGCACTACAATCCAACAATTACCGGCGTGAACGGAAAGTGCAGCAGCTTCAATATCAACCAAATTATCAATCAGCAGTGGTGCGACTACAGCGGAAGCACCAGTTTCGGCTGCTATAACACGGGCGGCATAGCAATGCTAATGCCGCTCTTCGGCGCGGAGTATAACGCTCTGCAGTCGCAGTTGACTTACAACGGCGGCACTTCCAAACAACTGGGAGTTGTCTACACCTACTCGCACGCCATCGACTCCACAGACAACGGCATTGGAACCGGTTCCGGCGGGCTAACCTTCAACTATCCTGCGTATGCAAGAATGAACCGGGCCACTGCGGGATTCGACATGACGCATAACCTGTCAATCTGGGGCATGTATAACCTGCCGCTCGGCCACGGTTATGCGTGGGCGAACAAGGGCATCGCCGACGAGATTCTGGGTGGGTGGCATTTGAATGGGCAATTCAGCCATATGAGCGGTCAGCCATTCTCGGTCAGCGCGAACAGTAACACGACCAACGTGCAGGGCAGCCCTCTTTATGCCAACCTGATTGCGCCGTACCACCAACTTGGCGGCCATGCTCGCACCACCAACAGCCCCCTCAACGGCAAATTGCAATGGTTTGACCCAACATCCTTTGCCAACCCCACGGAGCCGTCTGCCTGCGCAACCGGTGACTCGGGCTGCTCCACCCCCAACGGAACCGCGACTACTCCCGCGGCTAATCCTGTATTCGGCACTACATACCGCAACGAATTCCGCGGGCCGGGCGTGTCCTATCTGAACATGAGCCTCTTCAAAGGATTCCGCGTTTACCGCGGATCCGAGTTCCAGATTCGCTTCGAGGCGTTCAACATAGCCAATCACGCGCTGTTGTACAACAACCCGGGCGCGACGGTTGGCAGTTCAACCTTCGGGTATATCACCAGCTTCGGTCCCGCATACTCTCCAACAATGGGTTCGCGCTCGATGCAGTTCAGCGGACGCTTCAACTTCTAGTTCTTTGATTATGTTTGTTTAGCTTCCACCCGCGCCGGAGTTTGAGAAAGCCTCCGGCGCGGGTTTTATTTTTCTCTAGTTAATGAATCACGCCCTAATCGGATAACTCATGGACCGGCTTGAAGCGTGGTGTCAGCAGCAGCGAATCACGATACAGCGCGTTGGGCGTTCGCCAGTGCGCGAATGAACTCCGGCGTGGAACCGCAGCAGCCGCCAAGAAACGATGCGCCGGCATCACGTATGGCCGTGTAATGCAACGCGAAGAACTCCGCCGACGTTCCATAACGAATCGCTGTTCCCTTCATGGTAGGCAGGCCTGCATTCGGCTTGATCCAGAGGGGCAGATCGCAGGCCGCGCGCAATCGCCGGCAAATGGGCACAACCTGCTCCACGCCAACGCCGCAGTTTGCGCCTACAGCGTCTGCTCCCACTTCTACCATCGCCTCGGCCACGGCCTCTGGCGTCGCGCCCATCATGGTGCGGTCCTTGTTCTTACCGGAGTCGAATGCGAAGGAAGCGATAACCGGCAGCCCGGTGCGACGGGCCGCGTCCACTGCCAGGCGCGCCTCCTCGATGTCGCTCATTGTCTCCACCAGCAGTGCATCCGCGCCCGCCGCGGCGAGAGATTTAGCTTGCGCGGCAAATGCCGCGGCAATCTGCTCGCTGTCGATCTCCCCCGACAGCAGCATCTTGCCCGTAGGCCCGATGGAGGCAAAGACCAGTGCCTCGCCTGCTGCCTGGCGTGAGAGCGCGACACCGGCGCGATTGATTGCATCCAGATCTGCCTCAACGCAGCCTTGCATCGCAATGGCGTTGGCGCGAAAGGTATTGGTGAGGATGGCCCCCTGGGAAAAACCCGCTTCGAGGAGGGCGGAGATTTGGTATCGTTCTTCTTGGATGAGATGGCGGTAGCACATTCGGCAAACCTTACTTGGTGGTTAGGCTTCCTGGATGCTACCCCATCCCATCCACCTGCCACCGGAGTTGCCGTTGCGCTTCGTTGTTGAATCCGCCACGTATAACATTAACAGCTGGGTGCCCCATCCTTGCGGCGTCTTTGTTTCTTGCCGCAAGGGTGGAAAACCACGAACCCCACCATCCCTCGACGAACCAAAACCCGTCACGTCTGTCACTT
>OCZT010002205.1_pt1 | contig 20150 bp, 24 predicted proteins | sample 1539031 | NCBI WGS metagenome assembly OCZT01 (sample SAMEA3539308, study PRJEB22396) | soil metagenome | biome: tundra; feature: field; material: soil | place: USA | collected 2010-05 | depth 0.15 m | reverse complement strand
TCCGATCTACGTGACCTTTGATGCAGTGGGCGGCAACGGCGCAGCGTCGGGTGCCCACGTGGCGGCGAACGTCCCCGCCGGTTCCGTGGTCCTGGGCGTAACCGTCGAGCCCCTGTTGTCGTGGCTCTGGATTGGTGGTCTCATGGTGGGCGTGGGCAGCGCGCTCTCCTTTGGTCGCCGACGCCACCGTGACGAGGTGGCCGCGTGAGGCGCCGCTACGTCCTGATCCTCTCGGTGGTGGCGCTGGTCGCCATCGTCGGCCTGTCGATTCTGCTCGTGACGCGCCAGCCGGTCTCGGCGACGTCGGTGCCCAGTGCGCTGGTGGGCAAGGCCGCGCCCGACATCAGGGGCTCACAGTTCGGTGGCGGCACCTTCTCGCTGAAATCCGAGCGCGGCAAGATCGTCGTGGTCAACTTCTTCGCGTCGTGGTGTGGTCCCTGCCAGGTGGAGGAGCCGAACTTGATCACCTTCGCCTGGCAACAGCACCGCAAGGGCGTCGTGGTGCTCGGCGTCGTCTTCAATGACACCATCGACGCCGCCAAGGCCTTCGACGCCAAGTGGGATACGAGGCAGTTCTATCCCTCGATCGCCGACCTCAACGGTTCATTCGCCTTCCACTACGGGGTGACTTCGCCGCCCTCCACGTTCGTCATCGACGCGCACGGCCGCGTGGTCGCCGAATTGCTGGGGCCGGTGAGCGCCGCGCAACTCAACAACCTGGTCGCCCGGGTGCGCGCATGAGCCCGAGCCCCGCCGTTCAACCGAGACTACGACTCGGCTCGTTTCGACTCGGCTCGTTTCGACTCGGCTCGTTTCGACTCTGGGCCCTGGCACTCGTCGCCGTGGTGGCTCTGGCGTTCTTCACGGCGCCCACGACGTCGAACGCCACTCGACGCGTGGCGCATCTCGAGAGCCTGGTGAAGTGTCCGTCGTGTCAGGACCTCTCGGTGGCCCAGAGCACGTCGTCCTCGGCGCTGGCCGTGCGCCACGAGATCGTCACCATGGTGGCCAAGGGCCAGAGCGATACGCAGATTTTGACCGCCATCGAAGCGGCGTACGGTCCCTCTATCCTCCTCAGCCCCTCGACGTCGGGGGTGGGCACACTGCTGTGGCTCCTGCCGACCGCGGTCTTCGTTGGTCTCGGAGTGACGATGGTCCTCCTGCGGAGGCGCCGATGAAGAGCGAACGCCAACTGAGCGACGAAATTCGCCTACGCGAGGCCTCGCTCGAGGACGCCCAACGCGAGCACGCCGCGGGTGAGCTGACCGACGCGGACTTCACCTCCATTGCCCAAAGGGAGAACGCGGCCCTCGACCACGCGCGCACGTCTCTCGAGGAATTGGCGACTCCCATCGTCGAAACGGCGTCGGCTACATCTTCGTCGACTAACGCGGTGCGTACGCGCAAGCGCAGTCGACTCGTCGTCGCGTTGTTGTGTTTCGCCTTGGTGGCGGCCGTCCTGGTGTGGACGAACCTCGGTCTTCGTCAGGCGGGCCAGTCGGCGTCGGGTGGGCTCAACCTCTCGCATACCCAACAGGTCCAACAGCTCTCCCTGGAGGGCGAAGCTGATCTGGCCAGCGGCGACGCCGTCGCGGCGCTGTCGGCGTATCAGCAAATTCTCGCCATCGAACCCACCAATGTCGCCGCGCTCACCGAGGCTGGCTGGTTGGACTTCACGGCGGGCAGTTCCCGCCACAACTCCGCGGTCGTGACTCGCGGCGTGAGTGACCTGCGCGAGGCCGTGACGCTGGCGCCCACGTCGCCGGCCCCGCGCCTCTATTACGCCATTGTCGCTGACGCCACGCCCGGCAACACGGCCCTCGCCACCAAGGAATTCCTGGCCTTTCAGGGCATGCATCCTTCGAAGGCGCAAGTGGCGATTGCTGCGCCGTTCCTGCGCAAGCTCGGCCTCACGCCCTAGACCGGCACCACGCCCGAGAGCACTGCGCCCACCACGGCGGCGCCCAGCAATATCGACGTCGAGCCACGACGCACTCCGAGCAGCCAAATCAGCGCCACGCCGAGCAGTGCGCCCTGCCAGAGGTGGCTCAGCAGCATCGTCAGGGCGATTGCCGAGGCGCCAATGGCTCCAATGACACTCGGTCCGGCCCCGGCAAGGAATGCGCTGATGCTCGGGTTGAGACGAAGCCGGTCGAAATGGCGTGCGCCGACCGTGACCAAGACAAACGAGGGTGCGAAGGCCACCAGGGTCGCCAACGCGGCACCGCTCAGACCGTGTGCTGCGTAGCCCACGGCTGAAACGGTCAGCACCACCGGGCCCGGAGTGATCTGACCCAGCGCCACGGCGTTCAAGAATTGCGCACCATTCATCCAGTGATACGTGCTCACCACGTCGTGTTGCATCAAGGGGATGATCACGAAGCCACCCCCGTAGGAGAGGGCGCCGACCTTAAAGGCGACCCAGGTCAACGCGCCCAGGCCACCGAAGGCGACCGCGTGCGTCGACGCCAACCCCGCGATTAGACCGTGGCGCACCATGGGTCGACGCGCGACGACTTCAGCGACGCCACAGACCACGAGGGCGACGACGACGAACGCCGGAGCGAACAAGGCCGTCGCGGCGCCCACTGCGCCGTAGAGGCTCCAGCGAACCCTGGCCCCGCCGTGCACCGTGTTGCGCCAACTCGGGACCGCTAACTGCCACGCGGTGCGCGCGGCGATGGCTGGCACGACCGCTCCCGCGCCCAGGGCCGCGCCGAGGATGATGCGCGAGGGGTGGTGAGCGAAGAACAACGCCGAGAGTCCCACGATCAAGATCAGTCCCGGCAGGATGAAGCAGAGGCCGCCCGTCATCGCGCCGCGAACGCCGCGCAGGCGCCAGGCGCTGAAGATCATCAATTGCGTCGAGGCCGGGCCGGGTAGAAGGTTCGCCGCGGCGACGGCGTGCTCGAACTCCTCGGCGCTGAGCCAGTTGTTGCGCTCGACGCTTAAGTCGCGAAGCAGTGCGATGTGCGCCGGCGGACCACCGACGCCGATGACGCCAATGCGTCCCCACTCGCGCGCGATGACACGCAGGGGAACTTTCGCGATCGGCGCCGGCGCGCCGGTCGCTTCGGACATCTCAGGCGGTGACGCGACAGGTATCGTCGCCGCGTGCCCGCGACGTCAACGTCACCTTGGTGGACTTGGCCCCGAGTCCTTCGAGCATGCCCGAAATCAGGCCGCGGTCCACGGCGCACAGGACCGGGTGATGTTGCGCCGCCGTGCCGAAGGGGCAGTTGTCGGAGACCACCGACTGGCTGGTGGCGCTCTCTTCGACTCGGGCGGCGAAGCCGTGGGCGGTGAGCAGTCCGGCGATGGAGGACAAGGCCGACTTGACGGTCACTGTCGAATCGTGGGAGTTCGCGGTGACGCCCAGGCCGCGTCCGTATTCCGTGCCAACGTCGTGGGCCATTGCTTCGGCGGCCTTGGGTCCGAGGCGTTCGAGGGCCATCTCGAGCAACGCGACGAGCAAGGCGTCACGGCGGATGGAACCCTCCATGGCGACGTTGGAGTCGACGACCCGGTATCCCTTGGCGGGGCGACCGACGGTGGACTTGTGCACGTTGTCGTAGGTGACGTAGCCACACTCGGTCAGGCGCTCGACGTGGTGGCGAACGACGTTGGCGTGCACGCCGCAGTGACGCGCCAATTCCGCGGCCGTCGCACCGGGGTTCTCACGTAAGTACAGGTAGATCTTTCGGCGAGTGTTATCCCCAAAAGAGTGTGCGAGACTGGTGACCGTGGCGGTGAACAGCGCCGGGTCGAGATCGATCTCGGGATGCGATGTCATACGTCCAAAGTGTAGGGGTTGTGGGCTTCTTGGTGAGCGCAGCCCCCCGCACGCACCGGTAGCCTCATACCCACCACCACAAAGGATGAGCCGTGACCTTCGACGCAACGCAGTACCCCGCCCTCGCGGCCATCGTCGAACCACAGGTCCTGCGCCCCCTGGGCGAACTCGGATTCCTCGATGAGGTCGTCGAGACCCCCGCTGGACTCGAGGTGACCCTCGTGCTACCCGCGTCGAACTGGCCCCAGCGCGAGTACCTGGAGGCGCAGATTCGTGACACCATGCCCGGTGCCACACTGGTGATGCGAACGATGAACGAAGAGGAGTTACTGCGACTTCGCAATTACCTGCGCGCTTCGATGACCGGTACCTCCACGCCCGGTGAGCACGGTCACGGCAGTGACCAGCCCAAGTTTCTGGACCGACTCTCCAAGACGCGGGTGCTCGGCATCTCTTCTGGAAAGGGTGGCGTGGGCAAGTCATCAGTGACGGTCAACCTGGCGATCTCGCTGGCTCAGCAGGGTCACCAGGTCGGCGTGCTCGACGCCGACGTCTACGGCTTCTCCCTGCCCAAGATGCTCGGGGCGGTGGCCGATCCAATCGTTCTCGGCGACACCGTTCTGCCGACTCTGGCGCACGGGGTGCGCTGCGTGTCCATGGGGTACTTCGTGCCCGACGAGCAACCGGTGATATGGCGCGGACCAATGCTGCACAAGGCAATCGAGCAACTCGTCACCGAAGCGTGGTGGGACGAGCCCGACTTCTTGCTCATCGACATGCCCCCGGGCACCGGCGACGTGGCCCTGACGCTGTCCGAGATCCTGCCGCGCATCGAGATGTACGTGGTGACGACCCCCCAAGCCGCCGCCCAGCGCGTGGCCCAGCGCTCGGCCTACGCCGCACGAAAGCTCAAGCTATCGGTGCGCGGGGTCATCGAGAACATGAGTTGGTTCCGTGGCGACGACGGCACTCGCTACGAGATCTTCGGCAGCGGCGGTGGCGAGCTGCTGGCGCGCGACCTCGGGATCTCGCTGCTGGGGCAGATCCCTCTCGAGACTGTGCTGCGTGAAGGCGGCGACCAGGGCGTACCACTGGTGGTCAGCCACCCCGAGAGCGAAGCGGCCGTGGTCTTCAACGACCTCGCCAAGAAGGTGGCGGCGCAGGGTCCGGCACGGGTCTACCGCCAGGAGCTTCGTCTGCTCTAGGAGGACCAAGCGGTCGATGCCGTTGGTCAATTGATCGATGGGCCAGTCCAGCAACGTCAGTGCGCTGGGGTACGCCAAGCGCAACGTGATCCCGGCAACGTAACTCACGGGCATCGCCAACGCCGTGGTGGCCCAGTGACGTCGCGGGCCACTCGTCGCCTTCTCAGCAATTCTGGACGGGCGCCAAAGTGCTCATTCAGCGCGTTGAAGAAAGTGCGGAGTTGCTGGCGACGCGACCCGCCGCAGCGGTCGCGCTCGAGGCCCCGCAGTTCGTGGGCGCTGGCAAAATCCGCCGCCGCGTCCTCGAAGCCAGGGCAGCCGCGGGCGATGCGGTCCGATACTTTCTTGAGTCTCGGACTATCTTCTGTTTCCAATAGGGCAGTCTGCGATAATGAGTGTCTTCAAAACGAGCCGCTTATTTCTCGGAGAGAGAACTGGGATCTTCTGGGGGAGAGGGACGTGGTTTCTTCTTTGACAGCGAAACTCCAATGGGGCCTGACGCCATGCCTTCAGGCGTCGCTTCGGGGGCGAGAAAGCGCTCAGGTTCATCGTCAAAGCGTGCGGCACAGCCAATGCTACAGAAGTAAAAGTTGTCGCCACCGTGGACGCGGTGGTCCTCGGCACTGAGGGGATCGACGCTCATTCCACATACTGGGTCCACGTTCATCGCTGCACCGCTGGAGCCCATGTCCATCGACATATGTGAATGCGGCGCTTCATTGGTGTGTCGTAAAGGTTCGGACTCAAACTTCTCGCGACAGTGATCCGAACAGAAGTAGTCGTCGTGACCTTCATGGCGAGAGTGAGCGGGGGCGTCGCCCACTCTTACCTGCATACCGCATACCGGATCGATCGCGTAACCGATGCCCCCTCCAAAACGTTGTCGATTCTTTGCCATCCACCACACGGCGAGAGCCACGAGTATGAAGACGAAGTTCAAGTAGGTCGTGTAATTCCACTGAAAGTGCGCGGCGGAGACGCTAAACGTGCCCCGTGAGGGGATGGCGCCCAAGACCCCGAAGATCCCTTGCGTGGCGAGGCCCGCAATAGCCATGAAGACGTAGAACAGAGCCACTATTCGTAGCGTGAGTTGTCCTCCATAGAGCTTGCGGTAGATCAGGATCAGCGGCATCGCAATCAAGTCCGCGAAGATGAAGGCGATCACTCCTCCGAATGAGATGCCTCCGGACCACAGGGCGGCCGCCAAGGGAACGTTTCCGATCGAACACACCCAGCTCACCACGGCAATGAGCGGTCCCACTAGGGAATTCTCGAGGCTAGTCCAGAAGCCGTGGCCGTGCAGAAACAGGTCGTTCCACGCGTGCGAAGGAACGAGGACGGCCAGGAGTCCAGCAATGACGTAGCCAATCAACAGCTCGCGGCGAAGCATTGTGACGTCGGCCACCGCATAGTTTGAGGCGTCGGACCAAGCCGCAGGCGATCGCAGTTTCGAATTGAGAGGTTGCGACTCGAGCTCCCCCTGGCGTTCGGCGCTGACGCCGGACATTGCCTGATGATCGTGGCCTCCGTCGGCACCGCCACGAATGCGATCCAACGAGCGCTGCACTACGGGAGCCGAAAACACCCACCCTCCGCTCAGAGCCAGTAGGACGATCATGATGGGTCCTCCCACAAACTCGGCGGCCGCGAATTGCCAACCGAGCAGCACGAGCATCACCACGCCCAGCTCGACAACGAGGTTGGTCGAGGCGATCATGAAGACCATTGACGAGGTGAAGTCAGCGCCTTTGGCAAAGAGAGACTTCGCCATTGCCGATGCGGCGTAGGAGCAACTCGACGACACCATTCCGTACCACGACGCGCGAGCGACGCCGGCCGGCCGGTGCGTTCCGAGCTTGGCGCGCATCTGGTCCTTCGAAACGAAGGCCTGAACGACTCCGGAAAGGGTGAAGCCCAGCACCAGCGCCCACAGCGTCTCCCAGAACATGAAGAATCCTTCGCGTAGGCCACGGCCGATGTCCACGAGGAGTGGTGTGATGGCGACCAGCACGCTCATGACTTCACTAGTCGGGCAATTGCCTGCGATGCCTCGTGGAGCTTGAGGTCCTTCTCAGCTCCACCTGCGTTGACCGCCTCAACCACGCAGTGTCTCAGGTGCTCGTCGAGTAAGTGCAGCGCGACTCCCTGCAGTGCACGGGTCGCCGCTGAGATCTGCTGAAGAACGTCAATGCAGTATCGATCGTCCTCCACCATCTTGCTGACGCCCCGGACCTGTCCTTCGATTCTTTTGAGGCGAGCGAGTATTGCCGTCTTGTCATCGGTGTATCCCCGTGTGGTCATCTTCCAAGAATCCCTTCGTGGTTCAATTGACGTGCAGCGCGGTGAACATGCCGTTGGCGTAATGCCAAGGAATATCGCAGAGCAATTCATAGTTGCCGGGCCCGAGGTGAAGGGTCACCCAGCTCGTGGTGCCGGGAGAGATTCCTGGTCCAACCCCACTGGCACACGATGTCGAAGCCTCACCGAGGCTGGCCGTTTCGTCAATCTTTGCGTCGTTGCCGATCGAGCGCGTCCCCACGCCGTCGGTGGGGGCCGGGAGGACCAGAAGCTCGTGGTTCAATGCCCCAACGTTGGTAGCGACGAAGGTCACGATGCCCGCACCGATCGAGTTTGGTGACGCGTTGAGAGAGACCATCATTGAGTTGCCGGCACCCATCATCACTCCGTTTCGGTCACCTAAAGTCACTTGAACGACGGTGCCGGGTGCCTTTGAGGGCCCGCAATTCGCAAGGGCTAGTCGTTGGCCAGAGCCGAAATCACCTTTGGTCACTGCGACACCGGTGAGGGTGCCGAGCGTGAGCAGACCAACGGCACCCACAATCACCATAAAGCGAGCCTGTCTTCGGATCATGACTGGTCCTTCAATATCGCGAGGCGGTGGGCGTAGTCCTCCTCGTCTATCTCGCCGCGTGCGAACCGTTCCTTCAAGATCGAGATTGCCAAACTACTAGCGTTCGATGACGCCACGCTGTCATGTCCCGAGCGGTTGTGGCGAATGAGAGCCACGAGTCCGATCACCAGGATGGCCCAGAAGACCAACATGGCGATAATCATGAGAGCCCACGAGCCCCCACCCATTCCTTGATAGTGCCAGCCGTACATCATCGTGGTACTCCTTCAGCGCGTAGTTAAGTTATACTCCTAGGGAGTATAAGTACGATGTCGGAGATTCTTCCTTGAGAACACGGGACCTTCGTCACTACTTGCGTTAACTGCTCGCCCCGTACGCTAAATGCGACGCACTGGCCGTGGTGCAAGGTGTCTCTTCGCGGGAGTGAAGGGCAGTTCGTGCGCTCAGTTGCACCCGCGCCGCGAGAGGAACGAAGATGGTGGAGCACAGGCACTTAACTCAGCGAAGACTTCGCTTGCTGGTTCCTTACTTGATACTCGCCGTACTGGCCGTGGGTAGTGGAGTGACCGCTTGGGCGTCATCTCAGCCAGCCCAGGTCCACGTCGGGCCCGAAGGAGTAACCCTGTACAACGTCGCTGACCTGGCGTCCGCATCAACGACCAAGACTGGCGCCGCGGTGGACGGATTGAGGTGTCAAAGCGAAGCGAAGGAGGTGGTGAATTACCACATCCATACTCATGTGGCAATCTACGTCAACGGTCAGATGATGCGACTGCCCGCGGGAATCGGCATTACTCAGCCTCCGATGATCGCGAACTACCCGACTGGAAAATTCTACGACGTGGGGGCTTACGACTGCCTGTACTGGCTCCACACCCACGTCGCCGACGGAATTATCCATGTTGAAGCCCCGGTAAAGAAATCCTTTACCCTCGGCCAGTTTTTCGACGTCTGGGATCAACCTCTCAGCGCGACACGCGTGGCTTCGGCCGTGGGCACTGTAACGCTGTTCGAGAACGGAAAGCGGTTAGCGGGAGACCCGCGCCTCACGCCGCTGCTGCCCCAAGGCGATATCCAGATTGATGTCGGAACACCCTTGGTTCCGTTCCAATCGCTCAAGTACAAGGTGACCGGAGGCTGTGGCGAAGGCACCCGAAGCTGTTCGAACCCCAAGGGTTAGATTCTGCACCAAGTGGTCGTGATGAGTAGGTCGTGAGCTGAGGGCGCTAGGGCCAGCCCGGGATGTCACGGGGCAGTTGATCGGCGGGCCAGTTCAGCAGTCGCGTCGCGGTGTCAAAAGCGAATCGGTCGGTCATTCCTGCAACGTACGCGACCGCGGCTTTCACCACGTCGCCACCTTGTGGGTCGTAGTCGGGCAACTTCTGCGGGGATTCACTAAAGGTCGTAACGAGCGCGGTCAGGACACCAACGACGGCGGCCCCCTGTTCAAGCGATTCGGGCCGATTGTAGATTCGCTCGTAGTTGAAGTTCCGCAGATCCGCGAGCGCGTCCGCGTGCGCCGCGTCCATTCCAACGAGGCCCGTGGTGCTGATATTTGAAACGAGGGAACCGATCAGGGCGCGCAACTGAGATGACCGCGTTACTCCAATGATGTCGGTGACTGATGGTGGCAAGTCGCCGGGAGTCACGATTCCCGCGTTGACGGCGTCCTCCAGATCGTGGGCGCTATACGCGCACCGGTCAGCCCAACTCACGACAATCCCCTCCGGTGTGGAGGGGGTGGGGAGAGACCAAGAATGATTGCGAATGCCGTCGAGTGTTTCGCGACAGAGGTTCAAGGGCTGCAACACCACATCGGCTCCCCAAACGGCGTGGTGGTAGCCCTCGGGGATGAACAAGTCGAAGGCCTCCTCCGAGGCATGGCCACCCGGCCCGTGGCCACAGTCGTGGCCCAGGGCCATGGCCTCGGTGAGCGCCACGTTGAGGCCCGTCGCTCTGGCAATTGCCGTGGCGACTTGGGCCACCTCCAGGGCGTGGGTGAGGCGAGTTCGTTGATGATCATCGGGGAAAACGAAGACTTGGGTCTTACCGGCGAGTCGACGGAAGGCGTTGGAGTGGAGAATCCGGTCGCGGTCCCTCTCAAAACAGGTGCGCAGGGAATCAGGTTGTTCCTCGATCGCGCGGTGGCCCGCTCCGGTAGCGTGAGTGGCCCCCCCGGCTAACGTCTGTTCCTCGAATTCCTCGCGTTGTTCTCTGGTCACTAACTTTGGCTCGACCAACGGTGGCGGCGTGTCGCGGTGGGCGAAGACGAGTCCTGCGGCCGTGGGATTACCGCGCATCGTGGCCGCCCATTGGGCGCGGCGCGGGCTGGGAGAATCAATGGTCATTACCTTCATCTTGCCTCAACGCCGTAACATGGGAAAGTCGTTACCGACCAAGGAGTCGTCATGGAAATTCGAATTGGCATCGTGCAATCAATGAAGGAGCTCAGCATTGAGCTACCCGAGGGCACCGAGCGTGACGCCGTGGAGAAGGACGTAGCGACCGCTCTCGAGGGGGACAAGCTCCTGTGGCTGACTGACCGCAAGGGCCGCCGCGTCGGCGTTCCGGCGGCGCGCGTCGCCTACGTCGAATTCACCACCACCAGTGAGCGCAACGTGGGCTTCGGCGCGGCCTGAGCCGTGATTGACTATCACCTGCACCTCTGGAGCCACGACGATTCGTCCGTCGGGTATCGGCTCGATCAGGTGGCCCAGTACTGCGAAGAGGCTCAGCGCAACGGGGTGCACGAACTCGCACTGACCGAGCACCTGTACCGCTTCGTCGAGCTGCGCGCGACCGTCGGCGACTTCTGGACTCGCTGGAACTACGAGCCAACCGCGCCCTTGATGGCCGAATACTTCGACTTTCACGCCCGCAACTCGCTCGAGGACTACGTCACCTTCGCCCAACTCGCCAAGTCCGAGGGCCTGCCGGTCAAGGTTGGTATGGAAGTCGACTACTACCGCGATCAGATGGACGACGTGGCCGCACTGGTGAACGAGTACCCCTTCGACGTACTGATCGGTTCGGTGCACTGGCTGAACACCTGGCAGTTCGACGACATCGATAGTGCGGTCCACATGGATGAGTGGCGCACCCGCGACGTCGATCAGAGTTGGGCCGATTACACCATCGCCCTCGAAGAGTTAGCCGCGACCAACTGCGTCGACGTCCTGGCGCACCCCGACGTCATCAAAGTCGCCGGTCACTACGCGGCACACCCCGAGCCACTCTGGGACCGCATGGCCGACGCCGCGGCCGCCGTCGACGTGTCGGTCGAGTGCTCGTCGTCGGGCTGGTTCAAGCCCGTCGCCGAGCAATATCCGGCCGACGGCTTTCTGGACCGTCTCGTCGCGCGCGGCGTCACCTTCACCACCGCCTCCGACGCGCACCGACTCGAACGCGTGGGTTCACGCGCGCGCGACCTCGCGACGCTGCTCGAAGCGCGTGGCGTGCACCAACTCGCCACGTACGAACAGCGCCAGCGGATCATGGTGCCGCTGCGGAGCGCACAGTGACGACGCTCGCCGAACTCTCTGATGACTACACGTCGCTCCCGGAGGCCGCCGTTGACCATCTCCTGCGCCTGACGGCGTCGTGGTCGCTCCTGGCGGACCTCTCCTTCTCTGACATGGTGCTGGCGGCCCCCGACGAGCACGGCGTGGACAACGAGGAGTTCGTCGTGCTCGGTCAGGTGCGCCCCAACAACCGCTCGACGCTGATCGTCGATGACCTGATCGGGTCCATCCAACCCTCGTCGCAGTGGCCGCTCGTCAAGCAAGCCTTCGAGACGGGCAATCGGGCGGTGGGCGAAGTAGCCCTAGCGGCCATTGACCAGGCCGTGCCGGTGTGGTGCATTCCCGTGCGCTTCGATGGTCGGGTGGTCGCGGTGTTGGTGCGACTCCAAGGCCCCTTGCGCGGACCGGCGTCGCTCTATGAACAGGCCTATCTCTCGATCTTCGAGCGCCTGTGCTCCATGGTGTCCGACGCCACGTTCCCCTACCGCGAGGACACCGTCGCCGGGCCGGGAATGCCACGCGTCGGCGACGGCATCATCTTGATCAACGAGGCGGGCGAGGTGGAGTTCGCCACCCCCAACGCGACCAATGCCCTGCACCGCCTCGGCGTCTACGCCTCGACCGAGGGCAAGACCTTCACCGAGGCGGGACTGCGCCTGCGCGTGGTGGAACGTTGCCTCGAATACGGGATACCGGCGATGGAGGAAGTGGACCGCTCGAGCGACGTGGCAATTCTCTTTCACTGCGTGCCGCTCTTCGACCGCGGTCTCGTCACCGGAGTGGTGGTCTTGCTGCGCGACGTTTCGGACTTGCGCCAACTCAACCGGCTGGTGTTGAACAAGGAGGCCGCAGTGCGTGAAGTGCACCACCGCGTGAAAAACAATCTCCAGACCATTTCATCCTTGCTGCGACTCCAGGCGCGCCGCAGCGACGAACACGATACCGTCGTTGCCTTGCAGGAGGCCGAACGGCGCGTGCGATCAATCGCGGTGGTGCATGAGGTGCTGTCGCGCGAACCCGGTGAAGAAGTGGTGTTCGACGAAATCGTCCGTTCGATCGTCCTGCTGGTTGAGGACACCGTCTTGACCCTGCATCCGGTGGAGATCGTGGTCAACGGCGAGCTGGGCACCCTGCAGACAGACCTCGCGACGCCCCTCGCCCTGGCGCTCACCGAACTGCTCACCAACGCGGTTGAGCACGCCTTCATTGATTTTGGCGGACCCGACAACGAGCACGTCGGCGTGGTGACGCTCGATTTGAGTATTGAGGGTGACTACGCCGTCGCGGAGATTCGCGACAATGGTCGCGGCCTGGAAGATGATTTCAAGCTCGAGGTGGCGACGAGTTTGGGACTCTCGATTGTGCGCGACCTGGTGCGCTCACAGCTCAACGGAACCATCGAGATGACGAACGTGGCCCACGCCGATGGCGGAGGAGCGTTGATTCGGGTGGTCGTGCCGACCGAGTTGGCGAACTAGTTACTTAGTTCTGTTGCATGCGACGACGCGCGGCGAGCCACTGCTTGCGCAGTTTGCGACGCTCGTCTTCGGTGGTGCCGCCCCAGACGCCCGACTCCTGGTTGGTCGCCAGAGCGAACTCCAGACAGTGCTTTTGGGCGTCGCAGTTGATGCAGACGCGCTTGGCGGACTCGATCTGGTCGGTGGCCATCCCGGTGGTGCCAACGGGGAAGAACAACTCGGGCTCGGTGTCACGGCATGCGGCGTTTGTACGCCAGTCGGCGTCATCCCAGGCGTGAGTGCGGTTCCAGATCAACGACATGACAAAATCCTTCTAAATTAACGAAAAACCCCGAAAATGTCCTCGGAGACCGCTCGGTGCGGGAATTCAATTTTACTCAGGACCGCCCTCAAATTCAAGGAGTTTTTGCTAAATCGGGTTCAAACTGGACACGAATGGCACAATTCTTATCGTGACCTCAATCTTCGCCCACCGTGGTTACCACGTCGACCGGCCCGAGAATTCCGTGTCGGCGGTCGCCGCCGCGCGCGACATCGGGGCCGACGGCGTCGAGATTGACGTGCGGCTCACGGCGGATAAACACCTGATCGTGAACCATGACCGGAGCATTAACGGACACGTGATCGCGGCGACGGGACTTTCGGAACTTTCCGCACGAACTGCGGTGGCTCAACTCGTCGACGTGATCGAGGCCGCGGGTGAGATGCGAATCAATGTTGAAATAAAATCAACTCATTCGGCTCCGTACAATGTGGCGGTCGCCCGAGCGGTGAGCGAACTGCTCGACGAATCTCCCGCCTCGTCGCGGTGTTTGGTATCGAGTTTCTCGCTCGCCATCTGCGACGAGGTCCGGCGCGTGGCGCCCGAGCGCAAAGTGGGCTGGCTGGTGCAACGCCGCCCCGCGCAGTTCGTCCTTGATCAAGTGGCGCGCAGTCATTTGACGTCGGCGCACTTTCCCTTCTCACGAGTGAATCCCTCGGTGGCGCAGCGCGCGGCGCGCCTCGGTGTCGAATTGCACGCGTGGACGCCCAATCTGCGCCGTGATATCAATCGCATGCTCGAGCTCGAGGTGGACGCCGTGATCACCGACGACGTCGTGCTCGCCCTCGAACTGCGCGCGGAGTGCGGCCGGGCTACCGAGCGGTAATCATGACCTAGATTGGTGGGCATGAACGTTGTCGTCTGCGTCAAACAGATTCCCGATCCGGCAGCACCTCAATCGTTGGACGCCGAGAATCGTCTCGACCGTTCTGGCAAGTTGATTCTCGACGAGGCCGACAGCTACGGCGTCGAGGTGGCCCTGCGCCTCGTCGAGGCCGCAGGCGAGGGCGAGGTCTCGCTCGTTTCGATGGGTGAGGCCACTGACGTGACCGGCATTCGTAGTGCCCTGGCCATGGGCGCTCAACGCGCCACGGTGGTCGCTGATCCACTGCTCAAGGGCGCCGACGCGCTGACGACAGCCAAGGTTCTCGCCGCGGTGATCTCGCGCGAGACACCCGATCTCATTCTGGCGGCGACTGAATCTTCGGACGGATATACCGGCACCCTGCCGGTGCAGCTCGCCCAGTTGCTCGACCTGCCGGCACTCACTTTCGCGACTTCGGTCGTGGTCGAGGGCGACACGGTGGTGGTGCATCGCCAGACCGAAGCAGGATATGACGAAGTCGCCGCCACGCTTCCCGCGGTCGTCACGGTCACGGCCGGAGTGGTCGAGCCTCGTTACGCCACCTTCAAGGGGATCATGGCCGCCAAATCGCGACCGGTCACCGTGGTCAGCGTCGCCGATCTGGGCCTGGATCCGAGAACCCTTGATCCGCGCCAAGACATCGTGGCCGTCGAGACAGCCACCTCCAAGAGCGCGGGCGAGAAGTACGTCGACGACGGCGAGGGCGCGCAGAGAATCATGGCTTTCCTCGAGCAGATCAAGATCGTCTCGGGGAGCGCAACATGAGTATCTCGAATCTCTGGGTCGTCGCCGAGCCATCAGGTACCGACGTCACGTCGACTTCAAAGGAACTCGTCAGCGAGGCGCGCCGTCTCGGCGCGACGGTGACGGCGGTGTCGTGGGGTGCCCAGGGAGCATCAATTGCCCAGATTGTCGGTGCGTTCGGCGCGCAGCGTCTCGTGGACCTCGGCGACCTGGGCGCGGTGCTGCCCGCCAGCGTGGTGGCGGCGACGCTCGCCTCACTGTTGAAGGACGAGTCGCCCGACGCCGTGCTCATACCGGCGAGCAATGACGGGCGCGACATTGCGGGACGGGTGTCGGCTCTGCTCGACACACCGGTCCTCACTAACGTGACCGGACTGCGGGTCGTCGACGGTCTCGAGACCGAGCATCCCGTCTTCGGGGGAACCCAGACCGTCGTCGCGCGACTGCGAGCGCGCGGCCCCGGACTCATCGTGGTGCGAGCCAAGTCCTTCGTCGCCGAGGGAACCGCGTCGGGGGGCGCCGAACGGGTGAGGGTGGCGCCGACGCCACCCTCAACGCGCGCGGCCACGATTCGCGCCTCGCACGTCGAAGAGCGCACGGGACCCGCACTCGAAGACGCCGCGGTAGTGGTGGCGGGAGGACGCGGGCTCGGTGACGCCGCCTCGTATGGAATGGTCGAAGAGCTGGCGCGTCTGCTCAACGGCGCCCCGGGCGCGAGCCGGGCCATCGTCGACGCGGGTTGGGTACCGTATTCGCATCAGGTCGGTCAGACGGGTAAGACCGTGAAGCCCGATCTCTACATTGCTTGCGGCATCTCGGGTGCGACCCAGCACATGGTGGGTATGAAGGGCGCGTCGAATATCGTCGCGATCAATAAGGACCCCGACGCGCCAATCTTCGCGATTAGCGATTTCGGCGTGGTGGGAGACGTGCACACGGTTCTTCCCGCGTTGATTTCGGCATTGAAGTCGCGTTCGTAACCCCGGTGATGAGGGCTAAGTGATGCCGCAGCGGTGGTTGATGCTGCGCGCAGTGACGCGAACTCTTTAGGCTAAGAGGCATCAATATCGAAACCACTTCCACGTCACACACCCGTCGGTGGTGGGGCCTGGTGACGGTGAGTCTCACGCAGCTGATGGTGGCTCTCGACGCGACGGTCATCAACATCGCCCTGCCGCGCGCGCAGGTGGACCTGAACTTCTCCTCGGCCAATCGCCAGTGGCTCATCACCGCGTACGCGTTGGCCTTCGGCTCCTTGATGTTCCTGGGCGGGCGCCTGAGCGACTTGTGGGGTCGACGCACGTCTCTCATCGTGGGACTCATCGGATTCTCTCTGGCGTCGGCGGTGGGTGGCGCCGCCAAGACCTTCGCGGTGCTGGTGACCGCGCGCGCCGTCCAGGGGGTCTTCGGAGCGCTGTTGGCGCCCGCGGCTCTGGCGGCGTTGACATTGGCGTTTCGCGAGCCTAAGGAGCGAGCGAAGGCCTTCGCCATCTTCGGCGCCGTGGGCGGGTCGGGCGCCGCCATTGGCCTGTTGCTCGGTGGCGTACTGACGCAATGGGCATCGTGGCGGTGGTGTCTCACGATCAATCTCTTCTTCGCCGCGTTGTCGCTGATCGGCGTCATTCTCTTCGTGGACGGCGGACGCGACGATCGCACCATTCACCTTGACCTGGTGGGATCAATGCTGGGCAGCGCTGGCCTTTTCGCATTGGTGTTCGGCCTCGGACGTGCGGTCACGACTGGCTGGGGCAATTTCGATACCTGGTTGAGCCTCGTGGTGGGCGGCGTGTTGATTGTCTTCTTCGTGATGTGGCAAAACCGCTCGAAGTTTCCCTTGCTGCCGCTGCGCATCGTGACGAATCGAACGCGCGGTGGATCGCTCATCGCCCTCTTCATCACCAGTATCGGCATCTTCGGCATCTTCTTGTTCCTGGCCATCTACCTGCAAAACACGCTGGGCTACTCTCCGATGAAGACGGGAATCTTGATCCTGCCTCTCGTCGGGGCGCTGGCGTTCTCGGCGTCCCTGGCGAGCGCGCGACTGCTGGCTCTCGTGGGACCGCGACCGCTGGTGCCCGTGGGAATGCTGCTCGGCATGATGGGCATGATCTTGTTCACGAAGTTACCGGTGCGCGCCGACTATTTCGGTCACGTATTGCCGGGTCTGGTAGTGACCGGGCTGGGGTTGGGGCTCATTTTCGCACCCTCCACCGCGAGCGCGACCGCGGGCATCGAAAAGCGCGACGCCGGAGCGGCGTCAGCCATGGTCAACACCGCCCAGCAGATTGGCGGTTCGGTAGGGACGGCACTGCTCAACACCATCGCCGTCATCACTTCTCGACGAGCGACACTGGCCTGCAAAGCGAATCAGGGTCTCTTCAATTGCACCAACGCGAACCCGGCGACGGTTCACGGTTATACCGTGGCGTTCTGGTGGGCGGCCGGCTTCTTCGGCGTCGGCGCGATCGTCACGTTCTTCATGCTCGAATCGGGCGTGCCGGAGCTCGAAGGTGACCTGGTACCACTGATTTGAATGCCGATTGCGGCGGCGAATTATTGATGGACCGACAGCCCCGCGAGGAGATCCGGTTGTTCACGTCGACGGCAAGTTGAGCGCACGATCAAGTCTCGCAGGTCGTTCTGGCCACTGCGACGAGTGTCGCGTTGCTGTCAAGAGGATTCGAAATTCAGCCTCTGGAGCGACGTGCGCGCCCCAAGACCAGCCGGCGAGCTCCTCTCGGAGTGAGGGCAATATCGTTGGGTCTCACTATCCCAATCTTGCTGGCATTGTTGGCGCCCGGGAGAACACGAACCGGATTGTCGCGCACGGATCGTGGATCAAAATCCACTGGACAATCACAGTGTGGCACATCGCGGTGTTCGAGCTGATCGCCCGGCTGAGTTCTTGGTCAATACAGCTAGATCAGCGGCCAAGGATACGGCGGCCAGTCGCTCTCTTCGTTGGGGGCGGGAAAGCTGCTCGCTCGCAGGAGTTCGTGCGCGCGCTGCTTCGCCATTTCGACTTCGCCGGCGCTCAAGTAGAAACCCAAATCACCGGCCTCGCCTTGGGCGAGCTTCGCGAGTGGCTCGAGGAGTCGATCGGGGAGAGCCTCCTCGGCGTATTCCCATATGACCGTGCGCAACTTCTCCTCTTCGTGAAAGCACAGGCCGTTGTCGATGGCCCAACACCGCGTGGCGTCGAAGAGGATGTGTCCGCCCTTGCGGTCGGCGTTGTTCGCAATGACGTCAAAGGCGCAGAGGTCGGTGAACCACGGAAGGAGTTCTTCCCTTTCGCGCAAGGTGAAGTAGTGGTCGTCGGTGGCGTCGTCGATCCACCACTGCAGTGAACCGACGCCGAAGGGCATATCCTCTCGCGCGATGGTCGTGGGCACGAGGTCGGTGCCGAGCACTTGATCGAGTTCCCAGGCGGCGACCTCACGGCGCCAGAGTCCGTCGTCGAAGTCCCACAGCGGGCGTTCCCCGGCTTCGGCTTTGTAGCAGGCGAGTCCGGTCGCGCCGTCGAGGTCAAGGGTGACGAGCAGCGCCTGATTGGAAGAGCCGGCGACACGACCTTCGACCGTGATGGCGCCGTGGCGCAACAGCTCGAGTTGGTCCTCGCGTCGCACGCTTAGCGCACGGGCGCCCGGTGCCCATTGGTGCGCGGGCAATCATGACCGCGCCGGTCGAGGGGGCCACCACAGAGGGGACAGGGCGGACGCCCGGCTTCGACCAGCCGGGTGATGGCGATGGCCAGACCACCGGCCCATTCCTTGGTCAAGGTGATGGTCGCGACGTCGTCGTCTTCGTCAATGGACTCGAAGGTGACTTCGACGATGTCGCGTTCTTCGTCAACGGCGATGGCGATGTCGCCCACGGTGAAGTCGGCCTCGTATTCGGGCTCGAGCGTGAAGTCGTCGGGCAAGTGACCGGGCCGGCCCATGTCGTCGAGGACCTGGGAGATCCACTGGGCCAGCGCGGAGAGCTGGACCTTCTCGCACTTCAAGATGACCAGGCGACGACCCTGACGGGCCTGCAGGAGGAAGAGGCGGTTGCCGACTTCGCCGCGCACGCCCACCATGACCTTGTCGGGGGCGTCAAATTCGTACTTCATGAGGGGATGAGCTCCTTGAGTGAACCGGTGTTGTTGACGCTCAACACGATGGGTGTCGAGCCGGTGAGGATGAGTGCGCTGATTGAACCCGTCGAGATGACCGTGCGCTGGAAGAGGTCCAGGGGCACGCCTTGGGCGTAGGTGACCGCGGCCTTGATGGGGTCGGCGTGGCTCACGACAATGATGGTCTCGCCGCGGTGGTCGACCGTCAAGCGTTCCAGAGTCGTCCAGATGCGCAGCTGCATCTCGGTGAAAGATTCACCGTCGGGGAAGCGAAAGGTACTCGGCGCATTCTGCACCGCGCGCCATTCGGGCTTCTTGCGCAGTGACGCCAGTGTCTTGCCGGTCCAGCCACCGAAGTCGCATTCGATCAGACCACGATCGGTCTTGACACGTAGGTGAAGGGCCTTGGCGATGGGCGCGGCCGTCTCGCGCGTGCGCTCCAAGGGGGAGGCGTAGAGGGCGGCGGGCGCCGCCCCGAGGTCGTTCAGGCGCTGCGCGGAACGCTGCGCTTGCTCGAGGCCCTGGGGCGACAAGTGCAGACCCGCCGCGCGACCGGGCAAGACCTTGCCGGTGGTTCCCGTGACGCCGTGACGCACCAGAAGAATCGTCGTGGGCTTGGGGGCGGGAGTGCGGGGCACGTGAATTACGACTCGCGCACGGGAATGCGTCGGGGTCCCGGGGTGGCGGTCTCGGGCCAGCGCTTGCGCGATACCTGGGCGAGCTTGTGCAACAGCGCCACCGCGCCCGGGTCGTCGTCGCCGGGCCGAGTCTCGATGAGACCCTTCTCCCTCAACGCACTCACCAATTCGCGTCCCTGGTCGGTGCGTACGATGACGAGAGTCCAGTCGTTGAACGCGCCGATGCCGCCCGTCGAGAGGTCGGCGTGCTCGGCGGCGAAGTCGGGGCAACTCTTGCAGCCCTCGCGGGTGTAGGGCTGGGCTTCCTTCAAGGGAACCTCGTGATAGCCACCGTCGTTGGTCCAAATCTGAAAGACGCCCTTGATGTTCATCTTGAAAATGTCGGCGCGCTTGAGCCCGTACTGCTTGTCGAAGAGCTCTTCGAAGATGGCGTCGTCAAAGGTCTTCGAGCACAGCAGACCAATGGTGAGGCTGAGGCGACGGGCGATCTTGCCGGCCTTGCGCGTCTGCATTGCACCCGGGGCCGAGGCCATGCAGCCCATGCCCACCAGCGCGATGCGAGATCGGAAGAGCACACGTCTGAACTCCAGTCACGCCA
>OCZT010002204.1_pt1 | contig 20154 bp, 23 predicted proteins | sample 1539031 | NCBI WGS metagenome assembly OCZT01 (sample SAMEA3539308, study PRJEB22396) | soil metagenome | biome: tundra; feature: field; material: soil | place: USA | collected 2010-05 | depth 0.15 m | reverse complement strand
GCCGCGGTCGCCATGATCCGCCCGGAGACGATCCGGGTCGTCGAGGCCGCAAGCGCGCCGCTTGCCGGAATTATCGACAGCGTCAGCTTCATCGGCGACCGACAACGGATGGTCGTCAGTGGCGCGTCCGACAAATTTCCCACCGTCGATGCGCCGAATACAATTAGAGCGCAAGCCGGTGAACGGATCGGGCTTCTGATCGCGCCGGATGCGGTCCGTCTGCTGCCGCCCGAAAACTAGGGATTGAACGCCGATGCCGCCAAAGCCAGTTCGCATTGCGCAGATTTCCGATCTGCACATCAAGTCGCCGGGCTCGCTGGCTTACGGGCGCGTCGATACCGCAAGCGCGCTTGAGCGCTGCGTGGCGGCCTTGAACGAATTCAAACCGCGGCCCGACCTCGTGGTAATATCGGGCGATCTTGCCGATACGCCGACGGCTGAAGAGTATGAGCATCTCAAGCGCCTGCTGGCGCAGCTCGAGCTGCCTTTTGTCGGCATTCCCGGCAACCACGATTCGCGCGAATTGATGCGGGCCGCATTTCCGCTGGCTGCCTATGCCTCTCTCTCAGGCCCGCTCAATCAACGGGTTGAAATCGGCGGGCTCGATCTGGTGCTGCTGGATTCCAGCGTACCCGGCAAACCGCATGGCAATCTCGATGCGCCGACCCTGCAATGGCTTGAAGCAACGCTAGCGTCCTCGCCCGAGCGGCCCGCGCTGCTATTCCTGCACCATCCGCCGTTCAAGACCGTATCTGGCACATGGACCACCAGAATCTGCTCAATGCCAGCGAACTCGAGCCAATTGTGAGACGCCATCCGCGCGTGCGATGCATCGCCGCCGGTCCATCGCGCGACCCTGACGATGTTTGCCGGTGTCCCGACCACGATTTGCCCGGCGCCAAATCACGCGGTCGACCTCGATCTGACGCAATTGCGCGAACCATCATTCAAGGTCGAGCCGCCGGCGTCTCATCTCCACAGCCGGCTTCCCGGCGAGGGATTCGGCAGCGTCGTCACCCATCAAGTCCCGATCGGAAATTTCGACGGGCCGCACCCGTTTTTTGGACCCGACGGTAAGCTAATTTGAATGGGCCCAGGCGCGACCGAAGCGATCGCGACACAGACCTGACGGACGATATCAAAGTTATTAGTATCATTGTTGCGCCCCCTGTTTAGCTCGCCTTTGCCAGATCGTCGTCTTCCGGAGAATTCAGATACATCCCGGACATGGTGTCGACCCAGCACAGATGGTCGTGAACCTTGTTCACGCCGGTAACGTTCTCGGCGGCGACGATCGTGGCCTTCCGGGAACGCTCCTCGGTGATGACGCCGCTCAGATGGACGATGCCGTCGCGCACGATCACGCTGAGGCCGAACGGGCACCAGTCGTTCTTCTCGATTGCATCGATGACGCGGTTGCGGATGTGGTCATCGTCGGCGGTCGGATCGGGGATTTCGCGGGCAAGGCTCGCTACCGCCTGCAACAGGTTGGAGCGCGACACGATGCCGACGATCTTGTCTGCGCGCGTCACCGGCAGGCGCTTGATGTGGTTCTTTTCCATCAGCTCCACGATCTCCTCGAGCTGCGTATCTTCGCTGATCGTAAGCGGCTCCGGCGTCATGATCTCGGCGACCTTGCGGCCGTGCTCGTGAACGAAATCGGTTGCCGCCTTGCCGGGGCCGAGAATCAGTTTCAGAAATCGGCCGCGCTTGCGCTGGGTGCCTATTTCGGTGCGGCGGATGAAATCGCCCTCCGAGATGATGCCGACGAGTTTGCCGGATGCGTCGACCACCGGAAGCCCGCTGACATGCCGCTGCAACATGGTGTTTGCGGCTTCGACGATCGTGGTCTCAGGCGTGACGGTGATGACCGGCCGGGTCATGATCTGGTGGGCGCGCATGGGGGCCTCCGCGGGTTCGAGATTAAAGCCATTGTTTAACAGATTATTCCATCCGGCGCGCCGCGATTTGACTCAGGTCAAAGAGGCGGCCGGGGCCGGTCGACTTGATGCAGCTCAATGTGAACCCCGGAACGGGATCGTATCCTTTTCAAGGACGCAAAAGTGGAGGCCATCATGACCGAGTTTTCCGAGCAGGGTGCTGCGATTGTTGAACAATCGGCGGCCGATGTCGCAGCGCGATTGACCAAGGCAAACCAACATGCCCTGGATTTCATGTTCGGCGCGCAAAAGGCGATGCTTGAGGAGATGATGTTCGCCAGCAACGAGATGCTCGAACGTACGCGAACCGAGATGCATCTGTTCTCCGAACTCGTCTCAAAAATGGCCGGATCGCATTCGGTCAAAGATATGAAGACGATGTGCGAGGAATGCAGCCAGCACCAGATCGACTTTGTCCGCCGCGACAGTGAGCGGCTTTTCAAGCATGGCGAACGGATGGTCGAAACCACGTCGAATCTGTTCAACAACCGGCCCCAGAGCTGATCGGTGCTTCGACGGTATTAGATTTGAAGGCCGATTATCCGGCAAGATGTGAAAGAGATGGTTTCCGTGCAGCCGAAATCGAAGGCGGAAGTGAAGAGGTTGCCGTGTCGCGCTCATGCCGTGGGCTACGGCGAAAGCGGTCGCGCCGTCGTGCCGGGCAAGCCCCAGGCCGGGCTAGTGCCCGAAACTCATGACGGAAAGCAGCCGGAGGCCTATCAGGCCGATCGCGCGTTCCATGCGATGCTGGCGCGGCTGACGAGTGGCATATCGCCGGTCGCGCTGTCGCTTGCCTATATCGACTGGGCTTCGCATTTGGCGTCGGCGCCGCAGCGGCAAATGGAGATTGCCCAGGACGCCTTGCGGAGTGGGCAACAGTTTTTCGAATCTGCGCTTCACCAGCTCTCGTCCAATCAGGGACCTTGGTCCCTGATCAAGCCGAAGCCGCAGGATCGCCGGTTTGCCAAACCGGAGTGGGAGAGTCCGCCGTACAACCTGCTCGCCCAGGCGTTTCTGCTGAAAGAGCAGTGGTGGCACAACGCGACGACCGGCGTGCGTGGCGTGGCGCCGCAGAACGAGGCGATCGTCGAGTTCTCGGTGCGGCAGGTGCTCGATATGCTGGCGCCGTCCAATTTCGCCGCTACCAATCCCGAAGTGTTGCAGAAGGCGTTCGAGAGCGGCGGCGAGAATTTCATCTTCGGCTGGCAGAACTGGTGCAGCGACTGGATGCACTTGCTGCCCGCCGGCAAACAGGCGGACGGCAATCAGGATTTCGTCGTCGGCGAAACCGTCGCAACGTCACGCGGCAAGGTCGTGTTCCGCAACGAGCTGATCGAGCTGATCCAGTACTATCCAACCACTGACAAGGTACATCCGGAGCCGATCCTGATCGTGCCGGCCTGGATCATGAAATACTACATCCTCGATTTGTCGCCACACAATTCGCTGGTCAAGTTCCTGACCGGCGAGGGCTATACCGTATTCATGATCTCCTGGCGCAATCCGGGAGCCGGGGATCGCGACATCGCCTTTGACGACTATCGCAAGCTTGGCGTGGAAGCCGCGGTCGATGTGATCGGGGACATCGTCCCGGGCCGTCAAATCCATGCGCTCGGCTATTGCCTGGGCGGGACGCTGCTGTCAATAACAGCCGCTGCGATGGGGCGTGACGGCCCGTTCAAGACGATCACCTTGTTGGCGGCGCAGACGGATTTCACCGAGGCCGGCGAGCTGACCTTGTTTATCAATGAGAGCCAGGTCGCGTTTCTCGAAGACATGATGTGGGAACGCGGCGTCCTCGACACCACGCAAATGGCCGGCGCCTTCCAGTTGCTGCGCTCGAACGATCTGATCTGGTCACGGATCACCCGCGACTACCTGATGGGAGAGCGGGCGCCGCCGAGCGACCTGATGGCCTGGAACGCTGACGCCACGCGCCTGCCATACCGGATGCATTCCGAATATCTGCGTAAGCTGTTCCTCAACAACGATCTGGCTGAGGGCCGTTACATGGTCGAAGGAAAGCCGATTGCTCTGTCGGATATTCACGCGCCGATGTTCGTGGTCGGCACGGTGTGGGATCACGTGGCGCCGTGGAAATCCACCTATAAGATCCACTATCAGGTGGACGCCGACGTTACGTACCTTTTGACCAGCGGTGGCCACAATACAGGCGTCGTGGCGCCGCCAGGCGAGCCGGGCCACAGCTATCAGGTCAAGACGAAGGCGGAGGATGCCCGCTATATTGGTCCTGACGAATGGCTGAAGGCGGCGCCACGGGTCGAAGGATCGTGGTGGCAGGAATGGACCAGGTGGCTGACCGCGCAATCCGGCGAGCCAGGCGAGCCTCCGCAGATGGGCGTTGGCCACGCTGACGGTCAGACCTTACCCGATGCGCCCGGGGACTACGTCCGCCAATGATATTGGCGCCCGGCGCTCGATCCTAGCTCCGAAACGGCGTCAGCGCAGCTAACTTCCGGTAGGCCGCGGCCGCTGTCCTTAGCAGGCGCTTTTGACGCTTGTGGCCGAGAAATTGCACGGGCGCCGGGACGCCGTCTCGTTGCAGCGATGCCGCCAGAGATTGGCCTTTTGCGTCGTCGTTCAACTGCCCGAGAGATCTTTGCGCTCTCCGCAGATGCTTCAGCGCATCCTGTTGCCGCGAAAACCTCTTATCTCGAAACAAGTCTTCCAATAACTCGATTGAATAGCTGAGCTTCTTGTTCAAGAGGCGCAGCCGATGCCGTTTCTCCGCGCCCATGTCCGCGAGCTTGCGGCTCTTCTTCAGAAGCTTCTGCTGCCACCGCCTCAGTTGGCGCGCGCTGTAAGCAGCGATCGGGGAAGCACGCTCCTTGGCCTGTTTTCCCTTCTTGATGGACCAGGGTCCATTCTCAACCCAACCGGATGTGCTTTTGACCAGCCGCCGATACCTGGCTGACCGAAGTGTCCTCGCCAGAAGGCGGTGGCTGTCCGCGCGCTTCTCGTTCCATGACCGGTAATAGGATCTTGGCTGCGGCCGCTGCTTGTTGATTTCCCTCAGCCGCTCGATTGCGACGTCCAGATCGCGCACGGCGCCAAGAGGGCCGTTCAGCCACTTCAGTTCATCTCTCAATCGGTTCGATTCAGTGTCGGCAACCATCGGTGAAAAAAATAATATGGCTGTGCGCAGGCGGGTAAGCGCAATGCGCATTTGATGCACGGCTACCGGGTCGCCTCTGCATGTAGCATCATGATTTGCGGTCAAATTCCCGTGACAGCGGCGCGCTATAACTCGAAACGCCGTATCGCACGCCATCGTTGCATTCAGCCGCGGAATTGGGTGGCGGCGCTGCCGCGGTGCCGGTTCGGCGCGAGTGGCGGCTTTGCTTCGTGATTTCGGGGATGACGACATTATTGTTTCCGCGGCCGGCCGGCCTAAGCCGCCTCGCAATGAGCGATCTGATTCTGGCATTGTTGTAGAGTTTGCTCAGGCGTTCCGGATGCATCGATGACCACCCAATCGACCGCGCCGATATTATATTTCTCCTGAAGTCCGGCAATCTCCGGCGTAGCATCGGATGCATCCCTCTCGCGGCGACCGACGCGGCTTAATCTGGTCGCGAGGTCCGTCACCAGAAAGAGGCCGGCAAACCGGACATTCAGCCTGCGCGCGACATCGTGGATCGCGGCTCGCTCCGTTTCATGGGCAAACACCGCGTCGACGACCACGGAATGACCTTGGACAAGGATCCGCGCGGCGCGTTGCACAAGGGTTTCGTAAATTTGCCCGGTAATCTCCGGTTGGTATGCGCTCACGGGCAGCCGGTCCGTTTCATTGACCTGAAATAGTTTCTTTCGCAGGACGTCGGTACGCAACACGACAGCTCCCGGCTCGGGCATGACACCGGGCGCGAAGGCGCGCGCCAAAATGGATTTTCCGGTTCCGGACAGCCCGCCAATAGCGACGAGCATCGGCGCCGGCGGACGGATCGTCCGGTGCGCAAGCTCGAAATAGGCTCGTGCCGACCGCATGACATCAGCTTTATCGTGACTGCTCCGGCCAAGACGGGCCAACAGCACATTGGCACGGATAGCGGCGCGCAGCGACATGAACAGGGGAAGTGCGGCGAGTGCATCGAGATTTTCGCTGGCTGTCAGCCCAAGATATCTGTTGAGCAGGGCGTTAGCGGCGGCCTGCCGGCCGTAGCGGATGTAATCCATGATTGCGAACGCAAGGTCGTACAGCACATCGACCGACGCGATCGTCGGATCGAACTCGATCGCATCGAACAAAACCGGCTTGTGGTCGATCAGCACAATGTTCGCCAGATGCAGGTCGCCATGGCAGCGCCGCACGTATCCCTGCTTGCCGCGCTGCTCCAGCAATCCGCGAATCCGAAGAAACGCGGACAGAGACGCTTCCCTGAGATCATCGATGTCATTTGCAGGAAAGCAGGCCGCTTCCCGGAATGCTGTGGTGTTGCCCTCGATGGTTCCCGGGATCGAATTGATCCAGGGCTCAGCCGGCGCGAGCGGTGCATTGAGGTGGGAGGCCGCGATCGCGTCGGCAATGGCGTCGACGAGATCGGGATCCGGCGGACCGGCTTCTGCCAGATGATCGATGGTCTGGCGCTCGTCGAAGCGGGTCATTTCAACGGCAAATTCGACCGGCGTACCGGCTCCGTCGATATCAAGCGATCCATCGTTATTTTGAGTGATCGGGACGACGCGGCGGTAGATTTGCGGCGCGAACTGGCGGTTTATTCTTATCTCTTCGTCGCAGGCGGCTTTCCGCTTCTCAAGCGTTGAATAATCCAGGAACGGAAAACGGACAGCTCGCTTGATCTTCAGCGCGCGGGCGCCTTCCAGAAAAACCGACGCCGCATGCGTATCGATCCGACGGACAAGAGGGTGCGTTGCCGGGTCGGTCAGAAACGCGAAGACGTTCTCCTGGATGCGGGAGTCGGCTGTCATTGAAGTTGTCATGCGCTGGCCGGACCTAGGGTGTGAGGACTGCGGCACCCAGGATTTGTCCCGTCCGCAGCTTTGTAAGAACGTCGTTGGCCTCGACAAGCGGGAATGCCGTCGTCTGGGTCCGGATTCTGGCCTGAGGGACGATTTTGAGGAAATCCAGTCCGTCCTGGCGTGTGAGGTTGGCAACCGACACCAGCTGTCTTTCTTGCCAAAGAAGATCGTAAGGAAAACTCGGAATATCGCTCATGTGGATTCCCGCGCATACCACTCTGCCGCCCTTGCGCACCGCGCGCAACGCCGCCGGCACCAGTTCTCCGGCCGGGGCGTAGATAATGGCGGCATCGAGCGGAGTTTCGGGCAGCTGGTTCGACGCTCCGGCCCACGCCGCGCCCAATCGACGGGCAAAATCCTGCGCCGCAATGTCATCAGACCGCGTGAAGGCATAAACCGACCGGCCCTGCCAGCGCGCGATCTGGGCGACGATGTGCCCGGCTGCGCCGAAGCCATAGATGCCGAGCCGCCCGGCATTCCCTGCTATCACCAGCGACCGCCAGCCGATCAGGCCGGCGCACAACAGCGGCGCAATCGAAACATCGTCGCCGTCTTCTCCGAGCGGAAATGCATAACGCGCGTCGGCGATGGTGTGCGTGGCGAAACCGCCGTCCCGCGTGTATCCGGTGAAGAGCGGACGGTCACAGAGATTTTCCATGCCCTCCTTGCAGAACCGGCAGGTACCGCAGGTGTATCCGAGCCATGGGATTCCGACCCGGTCACCGATCCGGTGTGTCGTGACATTGTTGCCGACGAGGTCGACGCGCCCGACGATTTCATGGCCCGGCACAACAGGATATTTGATGCCGGGAAGCTCCGCGTCGACGACATGAAGATCGGTCCGGCAAACCCCACACGCGCTGACCTTGACGCGAATTTCTCCGTCGCCGGGGCTGGGGTCCGCGCGCTCCTGCATCTGCAGAGGCGCCCCCGGCATCGACAGCACCATCGCACGCATGTGTTTCTCCGGAAGGAACCCGTATGGCGGACAACCTAATGCATACGGCCGGGAGCCGGCGAGCCCTTGACCTCGATCAAATGCATGAGGGTGGGATCAACTAAGAACCCTTGCGACAAGAAACGCCGACCGAGCTGGAATCCGGGGCGGCGCCTGTAAGCCATCTCGCAGAGCACGGAATCAAGGCTGTTTTTGAAACGGTGAAAATCGACGGCAGCTCGGTCGGAAAGGTGTTCGAGGCATATCTGAAAGCCGACATGATCGAACTTCCGATCATGGGCGCCTACCGTCACTCCCGGCTGAACGAACTCGCGTGGAGTGGTGCGACCAAAACTGTCATAGCGTGGCCACCGTGCTGCGTTATGATGTCGGACTAAGCGTCCGGTCTCGCGCAGAAACGCGTCAAGATTCACAACATCCAGGCCGGTGCCAATGGGGCAATTGAATTGATGTCAACCTATCGCCTGAAAAATCTGCTCTCGCCCCGTTCGGTCGCGTTGGTCGGGGCGAGTCCGCGCCGAACTTCCGTCGGGCGGGCCATTCTCGGCAATATTCACAAGACGAAATTCAAAGGCGAATTTGGACTGGTGAATACGCATTATGCCGAGATCGACGGAGTTTCTACGGTCGACAGCCTCCGCAAATTGCCGTTCGTACCCGAACTCGTGGTGATTACTGCGCCGGCAACTGCAATCCCCGGTCTGATCGATGAAGCAGGACAGCTGGGCGCGGCGGGCGCTCTCATTGTTACTTCCGGGCTTGGCCATGGTGCGGGGTCGCTGACGGACGCTGTCGAACACGCCGCGCAAAAATATGGAATGAGGCTGATCGGGCCAAATTGTCTTGGCATCATGATGCCCGCTGCAAATCTCAACGCAAGTTTCGCGGCCCACATGCCAAGTGCGGGAAATCTGGCACTGATCTCTCAATCTGGTGCGATTGCTACGGGGATGGTGGAGTGGGCGGCGCAGCGCGCGGTAGGTTTTTCTGGAATCGTTTCCATTGGCGACCAGCTCGACGTCGATATAGCCGATCTGCTTGATTACTTCGCGCTGGACGGCAAGACGCGAGCTATCCTGCTCTATGTCGAAGCGATCAAGGACGCCAGCAAGTTCATGTCTGCGGCGCGCGCCGCCGCAAGGATCAAACCCGTCGTCGTGGTGAAATCCGGCCGCATGGCGCAAGGCGCGAAAGCGGCCGCTACCCACACTGGCGCGCTGGCCGGTTCGGACGCGGTCTACGATGCCGCGTTCCGCCGCGCCGGGATCCTGCGGGTGTCGGATCTTCGCGAACTGTTCGACTGCGCCGAGACGCTGGGGCGTGTCGAATCGCCTCCGGGAAAGCGGCTGGCGATGCTGACCAATGGCGGCGGCATAGGTGTTCTCGCGGTCGATCGGCTGGTCGAGCTGGGTGGAATCCCCGCTGCAATCACGCCTGCCGTTCGCGAGAAGCTCGACGCGGTCTTGCCGAAGACGTGGTCCGGATCAAATCCCGTCGATATTGTTGGCGATGCCGACCCCGCGCGTTATGCAGCGGCACTTGAGGTGTTGCTGGCCGATCCCGGCAACGATGCGATCCTGGTGATGAATGTTCAGACCGCAATAGCTCCGGCCGACGAAATCGCCGCCACCGTGGCCGGCCTGGTCAGAAAGTACCGCCAGCAGCACCACCGCTCGGCCAAGCCGGTACTCGCGGTTTGGGTCGGCGCGGACCAGAAAATCGGCGATTTGCTGAGCGGCGCCGGGATTCCCAACTACCTCACCGAAGATGATGCGGTGCGGGGCTTCATGTACCTGGTGCAGCATCGCGAGGCGGTGGCGGAGCTGGCGCAGGTCCCGCCTGCCATGCCCAGCGACTTCGCGCCCGATACCGATGCCGCCCGGCAGATCGTTACCGCGGCGCTTGCCGATGGCCGCCAATGGCTTGATCCGGTCGAGATCAAGCGGCTGCTTGAGGCCTATGAGATCGCGATGGTGCCGACGTTCGCGGCAGCCGATGCCGAGCAAGCCGTCGCTCACGCCTCAGAGCTGTTCGCTCAGGGCTCGACCGTGGTGCTCAAGATCATGTCGCGGGACATTGTTCACAAATCCGATGTCGGCGGTGTAGTGCTCAATCTCACCAGCCCCGACGCAGTGCGGGCAGCGACGGCCGATATCCTGGCACGGGCGAAAGCGCTTCGCCCGGAGGCGCGGATATCCGGCGTCATCGTGCAGGCGATGGTGGTGCGGCCCAAGGCGCGCGAAGTGATACTCGGCCTCGCCGACGATCCGACCTTTGGCACCGTCATCGTGTTCGGCCGCGGCGGCACGGCTGTCGAGGTCATCAACGACAGGGCGCTGGCGCTTCCGCCGCTCGATCTGCAACTGGCCCGTGACCTTATCGAGCGCACCCGCGTCTCGCGGCTGCTGCGCGCCTACCGGGATGTGCCGGCAGCCAAGCCGGATGCCGTCGCGATGGTTCTGGTCACGCTGGCGCAGATGGCTGCGGATATTCCGCAGATCCGCGAGTTGGATATCAATCCGCTGCTGGCTGATGAGAGCGGAGTCCTGGCCGTCGATGCCCGCGTCGTAGTCGGGGAAGTGGAGCGAAAGTTCGCGGGTACAGGCCCTGCCAACTTCGCCGTGCGGCCATATCCATCGCAATGGCAGCGCCACTTCGAGGTGAAGGACGGCTGGCGGGTCTTTGTGCGCCCGATCCGCCCCGAAGACGAACCGTCGATCCATGAATTATTGCGGCATGTCACCATGCAGGATCTGCGGCTCCGGTTCTTCGCGCCAATGAAGGAGTTTTCTCACGAGTTCATCGCCCGGTTGACACAACTCGACTATGCCCGCGCGATGGCCTTCGTTGCGTTTGACGAAGCCACCAACGAGATGGTTGGCGTGGTTCGGATTCACTCGGATTCGATCTACGAGAGCGGCGAATACGCGATCCTGCTCAGATCCGATCTCAAGGGCAGGGGGCTGGGCTGGGCATTGATGCAGCTGATTATCGAATACGCGAAGTCCGAAGGACTTAAGGCTATCTCAGGGGACGTCCTTCAGGAAAACACGGTGATGCTGGAGATGTGCCGGCACCTCGGTTTCGAGGTGAAGGCGGATCCCGTCGAGCACGGCATATGCGACGTCAAGCTCACGCTTTGAATCGATGGTGGCGCACGGAACCGGCGCGGAGCGCGGATTCCGTGGCTCCGGTTACATTAAAGATGCGATACCGATGCGACGCGGTAGGTGTGCGTCTTGCTACCCTCGTTGATCGAGACATATTCGTCAGGCACGAAGCGCTCATCCGCGAAGTGAAATCCGACCTCGTCTGGCGTGTTGGCGTAGTGGAACGCCCATCCGCCACCCCGATGAACGAGATGGCCGTGCTCGTCTTCCTTGTCCGGTCGCAATCGCGCGATCCGGCATGCCTCGCGGTGCTCTTTCCAGAGCGTCGGGTCGATCCGGTCGTCGGCGTCGAGCGGCGCGACGATGACATAGGCGAAGCCGGTGTCGCCTTCGGGGTGACCGGGTTCGCGCGCGAGCTCGATGCGGATCCGCCGAAACTGCGCCGGAAGGGATGTATTCAGGATCGGCTTTGGATGGACGCTTTGCATATGGTATCGCTCCTCGTTGATGGGCTCGCGGCCTGTACGGTGGCCCAAGATTATTTCTGCTCTGCTGCGGTCGCCGCCGCGGCCGGTTTTTTTGCCGCCGGCTTCTTCAGGCTCTTGATGATGATCGTGATCAGCGGAACGATCAGCAAGGGCAGGATCCCGTTCAGCGGATGGTGAACCGCCCCGGACACCTGCGACTGCAGAGTTCGCGCTTCAAGCTGCAGCGCATCGACCGAGGAAGCATGGATTTCGGTTGCAAGTTCGAGTTCACGCCCGCTCGGCGGCCGCAAACAGAATCGCCGCAATCACGAAGTTGACCCCGCCGAGAATGACCGCAGCCCAAATGGCGCTCCAGATCTGGACCAGCGCGAAATAGGCCGATAGCTCCAGCATCAAGAGGCCAAAGGCCGCGATCAGCGCCGCAAACGCTCTTAAGCCAAGGCCAACCAGCAGATGCCGCATCCGGATATCGGCGATGATCCTGTCGGTGCGCCAGAGCACGCGCAGGTGTTTGACGACGTTTTCAGTGTTCACCTTAGTGTCTCCTCAGCATGAAGCCGACAACGACGCCGAGCGCGAAAGCGGAAGCAAGCGATGTGATCGGCCGCTCGGATATGATGCTTTCGAGATGCTCTTCCTGCTCGCTCAAGGTTTCGCCGAGATCGTTAAGCGCGGCCTTGATCTGATCGGCCAGAGCCTCGGCGCGATTCTTGGAGGTGTCGAAGATTCCCTCGCTCGTCGTGTTCAAAAGGCGCGACACGTCGCCTTTGAGCGCCTGCAGCTCATCTCTCAGCTCGCTTGAGTCGAACATCGGTCTTGCCTTTGCTGCATAATCCAGCCGAAATTCCATGGACACCTATTCTAGGCGAGCCAACGCCGCGGCTATTGATTTGCGTCAACAGCGCCATACCGGCCCATTTTTCGGTTTTGAGGCAGGTCAATCCGAGCGCCGCGCCAGGGCTTAGTAAGAGGCCTTGGGAAAAGGGCATTCCCATTGAAAGGAATACAGATCTTGGCCTCCCGACCTCTGTTAACGGCCACGCCATCGGGCGATGTGCTTGAGCTGCGTCCAGGCGGGTCCTGGACCGCGGCCAATGTAGCCACCCTGGAAGCGCTCTCCGACGGCATTCAGCCGCAGCTTGACCGGTCGAAAACCGTGAAAGTCGATATGGCCGGGGTGCGCGAGCTCGACACGCTCGGGGCCTGGCTGCTCGAGAAAATATCGCGGCGGGCGACATCAGCCGGTCATCGCACCGAGGTGGTCGGCGTTTCCGACAATTATGCCGATCTGATCGAGGAGATCCGTCAGGTCAATCGTCACAATCCCGAACCGCTGCCTGCGCTTAACCCTGCCGTGGTCAAGGTGAACGATATAGGCCGCTCCGCGGTGGGCGCGACGGAAGACGTGTCCGTGTTTCTGCAGATGCTGGGCTGGCTTTTTCTGGCCCTCGTCGGCGTGCTGCGCAGGCCGAGATCGCTGCGGCTGACGTCTTTGGTCTATCAGTTGTACAGGGTCGGCTGGCAGGCGATTCCGATTATCGTGCTGATCACCTTCCTGATCGGCGCCATCATCGCGCAGCAGGGCTTCTTTCATTTCCGCAAGTTCGGCGCCGATTCCTACGTCGTCGACATGGTCGGCATCCTGGTGCTGCGCGAACTCGGCGTGCTGATCGTCGCCATCATGGTCGCCGGCCGTTCCGGCAGCGCCTACACCGCCGAGCTCGGCTCGATGAAAATGCGCGAGGAAATCGACGCGCTTTCGACCATGGGCCTTGACCCCGTCGAAGTCCTGATCCTGCCCCGCGTGATCGCGCTGGTTTGCGCGTTGCCGATCCTGAGCTTTATCGGATCGATGGCCGCGCTCTACGGCGGCGGTCTGGTGGCACAGTTCTATGGCGGCATGGGGCCGGAAATCTACATTGCGCGCTTGCGCGACGCCGTCTCCGTCACCCATTTCGAGGTCGGCATTATCAAGGCGCCATTTATGGCGCTGGTGATCGGCATCGTCGCCTGCAGCGAAGGCTTGCGGGTGAAGGGAAGTGCCGAGTCGCTCGGCAAACAGACGACAACCTCGGTGGTGAAATCGATCTTTCTGGTGATCGTTCTCGACGGGCTGTTTGCGGTCTTCTTCGCATCGATCGGAATGTGACGATGCAGGGATTGGTTGATCAGGTTGCGATCCGCGTCAAAGACCTTGTGGTCGGCTTCGGCCGGCATGTGGTGATCGACCATCTTTCGCTGGATGTCCGCAGGGGCGAGATCCTCGGCCTGGTCGGCGCTTCCGGCGGCGGCAAGTCGGTGCTGATGCGAACCATTATCGGGCTGATTCCACGGCAAAGCGGTGAGATCGAGGTGATGGGAACCTCGATCGGCGGCGCCCATGATCGGGGCACCCAGAGTGCCGCCGGCAGATGGGGCATTCTGTTCCAGCAGGGCGCGCTGTTTTCATCGCTCACTGCGCGGCAGAATATCCAGTTTCCGCTGCGCGAAAATCTGGTGCTGTCGCAGGCGCTGATGGACGAGATCGCCAATGCCAAGCTCGAAATGGTCGGGCTGACGACGGAGGATGGCGACAAATTTCCCGCCGAATTGTCGGGCGGCATGACCAAACGCGTGGCGCTGGCGCGGGCGCTCGCGCTCGATCCTGCGATTGTGTTTCTCGACGAACCAACCTCGGGTCTGGACCCGATTGCGGCGGGCGATTTCGACGCCCTGATCAAGACATTGCAGAAGACACTGGGGCTGACGGTGTTCATGGTCACCCATGATCTTGCCAGCCTGAACACCGTCTGCAATCGCGTCGCGGCGCTGGCGGACGGCAAGATCGTCGCCATCGGACCGATGCGCGAACTGCTTCAATCCGAGCATCCCTGGGTGCGGGCCTATTTTCATGGCAAGCGCTCCCAGATGCTGCAACCCAAAGCGAGTTGAGAGATGGAAACCCGCGCTCCTTTCGTCGTTGTCGGCGCCTTCGTGCTGGCGGCCATCGTCGCCGTATTCGGCTTCGTTTACTGGCTTCACAATACCGGCGGGCTCGGTCCGCGCGCGACCTACCACGTCCAGTTCGATGGCTCGGTGCCCGGGCTGCTGGTCGGGGCCGCCGTGTTGTTCAATGGAATCCGCGTCGGCGAGGTGACGGATCTCGGCCTCGCGCCGGACAGCCCGCGCCGCGTCAATGCGACGATTTCGGTGGCCTCGACGACGCCGGTGCGGTCCGACACCAAGGTCGGTCTGGAATTCCAGGGCTTGACCGGGGTTCCCGTGATCGCGCTGGAGGGCGGCATGCTGCCGGCGAATTCCGGAGAGGTGCCGACATTGATTGCCGAACCCGGGGCGGGCCAGAGCATGACCCAGGCCGCCCGCGATGCGTTGCGGCGGGTGGATTCGGTGCTGGCGGAGAATTCCGGGCCGCTGAAGGACACCATCGCCAACTTCAAGGTTTTCTCGGAAGGGCTGGCGCGGAATACCGGCAAACTCGACGGCATCGTCGCCGGCATCGAAAAGATGACAGGCGCCGGTACGCCGGCGCAAAAAATTACCTACGATCTGCGCGCTCCGCAAAATCTCGGACCCGCAGGCAAAGCCATCAAGGGACAATTGGCGATCCCGGAGCCATCAGCGGTTGCGATGCTCGAGACGCAGCGATTCCTGTTCTCGCCGGCCAAGGACTATCCCGGCTTCGCCGACGTTCTCTGGGCCGACAGCATTCCGAAGCTGCTGCAGGCCAGACTGATCGAGGGTTTTGAAAATTACGATATCGCGCACGCTCCGCTGCGCGTCGCGGATATCGGACAGACCGATTTCCAACTTCTGATCGATGTCAGGCGTTTCCGGATTGCGACGGATTCGGAGCCGACGGCGGAGATCGGATTGTCGGCGCGGATTGTCGACAAGAATGGCAAGGTCATCGCGTCGCGCCTGTTCGAGGACGGTGAGAGGTTCGACAAGGTCGAGCCGGCGGCGGCCGTCGCCGCCTTCAACGATGCGTTCGGTCGAATGGCGAAGGATATGGTCGGCTGGACCGTTCAGGCGCTGCAGTAGCGGCAGGGTTCGCGCAGCCGGCGGTGCCTTGCAGGGCGCTGCCGCGACGGGGTTATTCGAGGCTCTTCATATATGACAGCAGGTCGTGAATCTGGTCAGGGTCGAGCTGAAATCCCGGCATTGTCGGATGGCCGGTATAGATGCCTTCGGCGAAAGCCTCGGCGAGGGTTTCGACCGGATAGCGATTGTGCAGGGTGCGCAATGGCGGCGCGATCTTGAGCGGGCTTGGGGTCACCCGATCGATGGAATGGCATTTGGCACAATTGGTTAACGCATAGGTCTTGCCGCGCTGTTCGGCAGGCGAGGCGGCCAGAGCCGGCGCTATCAGCATCAGCGTGACCAAGGTTTGGCGCAGGGCAAATCGCAGCATTGCGGACCGATCTCTGTTGGCAAAGTCTTGATAGTGCGGTGAAGTTGGTCGTCTCTTGATCTGAATCAAAAGGTGCACGGGCAATCCGCTAAAATGCAATCGTCCCGCGGGCTCTGCGCACAGTGCGGTTGCAGCCCGGCCCATCCTGGAGTGGCGTATGAAGATTTCCCTGGTTGCAGGCGAGCCCAGCGGGCAACCCTGTACCGAATGTTCGGTACGCCAGTTCAGCGTCTGCGCGGCGCTCGATAGGGCCGAACTGCGGGAGCTGGAGCATCTGGGGCGCCATGTGCATTTCAAATCCGGCGAGACGGTGTTCGCGCAAGAGGAGATGACAAGTTCAATTTACAATCTGCTTGAGGGCGTCATGCGCCTTTACAAGCTGCTGCCCGACGGCCGCCGGCAGATCGTAGGATTTGCCTTGCCCGGCGATTTCGTGGGAATGGCGACTTCCGCACGTCACCACTTCTCCGCCGACGCGATCGGACCGGTTGCCGTTTGCCGGTTCTTCAGAACTTCCTTCGCACTGTTTGTCGAGAATAAACCGCATCTCCTGCGCCGCATCAATGAATTGGCGGTTCGCGAACTGAGCCAGGCTCAGGACCATATGGTTCTGCTCGGACGCCGTTCCGCCGAGGAAAAAGTCGCGACTTTCTTGATCGGCTGGCGCGATCGACTGGTTCGGCTCATGGGCCCGACGAAGACGGTGCCGTTGCCGATGAGCCGTCAGGACATCGCGGATTTCCTGGGCCTGACCATTGAAACGGTCAGCCGTACCTTCACCAAGCTTGAACGCGACGGGGTGATCGAAATCCTGCCGGGAAGCGTCTGCCTGCTGGATCCCGCGCGCGCCGAGGCCCTGGCTGCTGCCTAGCGCACGGGCTGGCCCGATTCCCCAAGGCCGTTTTGCGATTTGATCTGGATCAATTACCGGCATCTTTCACCGCGGATAAATGCCTCCAGTCCAGGGCAAGGGAGGTCGTAATGCCGTTTGACGCAATGCTGGTCAGCGCAGCGGTGGCAATAATGTTCTTGGCGTTTGCGGGCGTGCTGCTGTGGGGCGATTTTCAAACGCGGCCAGATCGGCGGAAGGCCGATTCGCACTCACAAAAGCGCCGCAGCTTCTGAAGCTGCCTGCCGACATGGCGAGCTGGCCGCTAACGCCAGGCGTCGCGCGGGTACAGCGGTGAGCGCCCGAAGACCGGGCCGGTTGCCACGCGTTGCGGTTGCGGATAAGCACCGCGCGATCAGGCTTGCTTGATCCCGAACAGACGCGCCGCGTTGCCGCCCAGGATTGCCACTCTCTGCTTATCGGTGAGGGTGGTGGTCGCGAAGACGTGGTCGACCGGGTGCTCTTCCCAGGGGATCGGATGGTCGGTACCGAGCACGACCTGGCTCGCGCCGACCTGCGCTACCAAATGGCGGAGCCCTTCCGGCGTGAACACCATGGCGTCGAAATACAGCTGGTTCAGATATTCCGAGGGCTTCTTTTTCAGCGTGATATTCGGATTGCAGTTCTGCGGCGACACGAAGCAGGCGTGGTCGGAGCGCGCCGCATAGGAGCCCAGATAGCCGCCGCCGTGCGCGGCGAGGACTTTCAGACCGGGGGAAGCGGTCGAGGGTTCCTTCGAAGATCAGGTGCTGCAAGGCAATGGTTGTGTCGAGCGGATTGCCGATCGTATTCGACAGCCATCCGTTGCCCTTGAAGCGCTTGGCGAGTTCGGGCGTGCTCTGCGGATGGATGAATAGAACGGCCCCCAGTTCCTCGGCCTTGGCCGGGATGGAATTTAGGATCGGCAAAATCCACCCCCAGCACGCTGCCGCCGATCGCGGCGCCACGCAGGCCCTGCTTCTTGATCGCGGTCTCCAGTTGTTGCACCGCGAGGTCCGGAAACTGCAGGGTCAGCGAGGCGAAAGCCCCGAACCGTTCCGGCCGCGATGCGCACAGTTCGGCCAATTTCTCGTTTTGTACCTTGACGATCTCCGCGGCAGTATCGCGCTCCTTGCCGTACCAGAACGGATTGATCGACAGCACCTCCATGTCGATCGCCATCGCATCCATCTCCTTGAGACGTTGCTCGATGACAATGAAGTGCTCCGGGACGCCCTTGACCGGCGGCAGCACGTTGTCGGCCGCGTCGCCCATCAGGTTGATGGCTTCGTGAAAATAGCAGTGCGAGTGAACATCGACGGTCAGGACGCGCTTGCCGTTGACCTTGACCGGCAGGCGCGGCGCCCTGTTGCGCGCGCGCCGCATCCGGCATGCCGCAACTGCAGAAGGCGATCCCTGTCGCGGTCGCGCCCTTCAAGAAATTCCTGCGGGTGGTCATTGGTTCCCTCGCTCGATGGTATAAGCAGCGTTCCCTGTGGCCGGTCGATTATGTCGCCGGCCTGTTCTTGTTTTCTTCGTCAGACACATTGCCAAGCCGGAAGCCAGAGGGCAATCATTCTTGAAGGGATTGCGGCCGGTTATTTGGAAACGCCATCCAATTCACAGGGGGAAATTCGGTATGCGCTTGCTTCATTCGCTTGTCCCGGTGCTCGCGCTGTTGACCAGCTCCAGCGCGATCGCGCAGGCGGCCTATCCCGACCGGCCTATCCGGATGATCGTTCCGCTGGCGGCGGCGAGCGCGGTCGACGTCGCCGCGCGGATCGTGACGCAGAAGATGGCCGATAGCATGGGTCAGCAAATCGTCATCATCAACCAGCCGGGGGCGTCCGGGCTGATTGGCGCCGAGCAGGTCGCGAGGGCCGAGCCGGATGGCTACACGATCGGCGGGTTCAACGACAGCATCATGACCATGGTGCCCAACCTGCAGTCCAAAATGCGCTGGGACATTTTGAAGGATTTCGCCCCGGTGTCGCTGGTCGCCACGGTGGAATGGGGACTGATCGCCAACAACAAGACCAGCTACAAGACCGCGGCGGACCTGATTGCCGCTGCAAAGGCGGCGCCCGGACAGATCAACTATAGCTCCGGCGGTCCCGGCAGCCCGCAGCATCTGGCGATGGCGATGTTCGCGTCCAGCGCGGGCATTTCGCTGACCCATGTTCCCTACAAGGGCGCCACGCAGGCTGCGACCGATGTCGCCGGCGGCCAGATTCCCGTCGGCTTCCAGGGTCTCGGGACCGTCGCGGCACTGGTGCGCGGCGGTCAGCTCAAACTGATCGGGGTGACCACGCAGAAGCGATTGCCGCAATTCCCCGATGTACCCACCGTTTCGGAATCCGGCCTGCCCGGGTTTTTCTTCAATTCCTGGTTTGCGATCCTGGCGCCGGCCGGCACGCCGAAGGACATCATCGCCAGGCTCAACGCGGAGGTCCTGAAGGCGCTCGCGGATCCGGAGATTCGTCGCAAGCTTGAGGATTTGGGTTTTGCGGTGCGCGGCAGCTCGGCCGAGGAACTCGGTGTCATGACGCGGGATCAGCTCGCCAAATATGCCCGCGTGATTAAGGAGATGGGTATCGCCAACGAATGAGACCGCCGGCTGCCGATCTGCGGCCGGTGGTCTGTTCCGCGGATTCCCTCAGTAGCATCAGTAGCAATAGTGCCGGCGGCCGTCCCGGCCACGATAGAACTCAGCACCCAGCGCGCAAGGACCGACGCGCCGGGCATACGCGCCGCGCATCTCGTTTCGGCGCTGATAATCGCCGGTATAGGGATTGTTCGGTCCCTTGTTCTGGCAGTTGGCGTTCGGATAGAACTGCGCGCAATAGCCGGGGTTGTAGATAACCTCCTGCGCCGTCACCGGGGTTGCGGCCATCGCCGACAGCAGAGCGGCTGCTCCCAGGAGTGCTGACTTCGTCATGGGTGTTCTCCTGAATTGGAAAAGACGGCGCGCCGGTCGGGCCGACGCGCGGTTTAACGCTCGATGACCGAGCCTCGTGCAGTTAGTGCCTCGCTGCTCGGAATGGTTCACGGTGAACTTGGCTATGGCACCTGGGAAAAGCATTCCGGCGGCATTCCCAAGGAATTTCGCGATCAATTGACCGAGGTGATCGCGTCGAACCTGCGCTCTGAAAATCCGCGCCCCATGCGGATAAAGATCGGTGAGAACGTGGATGGAAGCCACGATCTGCAGATCAGGGCGTTTACGCATGAGGGGATAGAGCATATCGGCATCCTCATGCTCTGCCCGAACCCCGCGCTGCAACCGCGTTCGCAATCTGACGGCGTCGCGAAGGCTCCAGCCGAGGTGGTGGGTTAACCCAGCGTCAACCGGCGGGCGATCTTTTCACGAGCAACTAG
>OCZT010002203.1_pt1 | contig 20157 bp, 17 predicted proteins | sample 1539031 | NCBI WGS metagenome assembly OCZT01 (sample SAMEA3539308, study PRJEB22396) | soil metagenome | biome: tundra; feature: field; material: soil | place: USA | collected 2010-05 | depth 0.15 m | reverse complement strand
CTGGAAAACAGTTCACGAGCATTTTCGCTCCTGGCGCGACAGCGGCGTGTGGGAGCGCGTAGGACAGACGCTACGCGAACAGGGCCGCAAGGCCGGCGGACGAAACGCCACGCCCACCGTGGCGATTATCGATTCGCAGTCGGCCAAGACGGCGCTAAAAGGGGGCGGCGCGGCTACGACGCGGGCAAGAAGATCAAGGGCCGCAAGAGGCACATCGCGGTAGATACGCAAGGCAACCTGCTGGCGGTGATCGTGCATTCGGCAGGCATCCAGGACCGTGTGGCGGCCCGTGCCGTGCTGATGCGCTTGTTCTGCCGCTTCGACTCGATCACCACTGTCTTCGCCGATGGCGGCTACACAGGCAAGCTGATCGACTGGGCAAAAGATATGTTTGACTACTCCGTCAAGATCGTAAAACGCAACGAACAACACCTGTTTCGCGTACTGCCCAAGCGCTGGATCGTCGAACGCACCTTCGCCTGGCTCAACTGGTCACGCCGTCTCAGCAAAGACTACGAACTTCGCCACACCTCCGCCGAAACCATGATCCACATCGCATTCGCGCACCTGCTCCTGCGACGATCACCTTAGTTTCTGGACAGGTTCTTAGTGGTATTTAACTCTTTCCAAGTCTGAACGATGATCTTCATGTGGACAGGCTCCCCCCGAGCCGCACAAGGAGAACGGAACCCATGCATGACCTCTTGATCGCCCTGGCCTTTATCGGAATGGTTGTAGCGCCCGCTGTTGTTGCCGCCAAGTCCGGCGCCGAAGCCACCGACGAGTCCGAATAAGCGCAGGGGCTTTTGCCGCGCATTGCGCCATCCCCGATCTGCGTTATCGAACTGCGTTCTTGGCGCCGAACCCACCCTTCAACCCGCGGAAGCATTAGAGCCCATCAAGGCATCGGCACCTCGGAAGCAACTGCCTTCATAGCAAACTACCCTTATTTGCCCCAACCATTGCAGCGGTTCACTGATTGAGTGGCCGCGGAATTCGAGTCGGCGCCATCCCCCGGGTGCGACGGCACAGTTCGGCGCCCTCAAGTAGCACGTTCTCAGTGAAATGCTCTAGACTGTTGGTTCGAGGGCCGCAATGTTAGTTGTCATGAAGGCGCAGGCTACGGCAGAAGAGATTCAGGCCGTCTGCGACCATATCGAGCAGTTGGGTTTCCGCGCCCACCCACTTCCCGGAGCCCAGAGAACTGCCATAGGCATTACGGGCAACCAGGGCGAGGTGGATCGCGGCAACCTGGAAGAGCTTTCCGGTGTCGCTGAAGTCATCCGGGTCTCCAAGGCCTACAAGCTCGCCAGCCGCGACGTCAAAGAAGAAGACACTATCATCCGTTTTGCCGGAACCGACGCCGCAATAGGCGGCAGCGGATTGGCTGTCATTGCCGGGCCATGTTCCATTGAAAGCCGCGAACAGGCCTTCTCCATCGCAGAACAGGTAGCAGCCTCAGGCGCGCAGTTTCTCCGCGGCGGCGCGTACAAGCCCCGCACATCTCCTTATGCGTTTCAAGGCCTTGGACTTGATGCGCTGAAGATCATGTCCGAGATCAGAGAAAAATTCGGCCTGCGCATCGTCACGGAGGCTATCGACAGGGAATCGCTGGAACTAGTCGCCGAGTGGGCAGACGTGATCCAGATCGGCGCCCGCAACATGCAGAATTTTTCATTGCTCAAACACGCCGGCCGGTTACGCAAGCCCGTGATGATCAAGCGCGGCCTCTCCGCAACGCTCGATGAATTTTTGATGGCCGCCGAATATGTGATGAGCGAGGGCAACTACGAGGTCATCCTCTGCGAGCGTGGCGTGCGCACCTTTGCCGACCACACCCGCAACACCCTTGACCTGAGCATCATTCCCGCCGTGCGCCGCCTCAGCCACTTGCCCATTCTCGTAGACCCCAGCCACGCCACCGGCAAGCGCGACAGCGTGCTGCCCATGGCCCGCGCCGCGGTTGCATCAGGCGCAGACGGCATCCTGGTTGAAGTACACGACCACCCGGAAAAAGCGCTCTCAGACGGGCCTCAATCCATCTATCCCGCGCAGTTCGCCCGCATGATGGACGAGTTGGAACAGATTGCGCCAGTAGTAGGCCGCACTTTGCCGCGCGGCATCCACGTCCAGGCTGCGAAGTAAAATCCTCGGTCTTGGGAAACCACAAAAGCTGACCGACCTGCTTTTGCAATCTGGAACAAGCCAAGAACGCTGGGTGCCCCAGGTCTCGCCTTTGAGACCTGGGAAACCACAAAAGCTGACCGACCTGCTTTTTTCGAACGCCGGACGAACACCATGATCCTGAGGGACGTCTCACCAGCCCGCCTCCTACCTTTCAGCCTTCTCGCACTAGCCCTAATCGGCTGCCGCCCGCACGACTTCCCCCAGTACCCGCCCAACTACCGCGAATACGCCTACGTGACCAACGGCGACAGCGGCACCGTGACCGTGATCGACGCAGTCAATCTCCGGGTTGATCGCGAAATTGCAGTCGGCCAGCATCCGGTGGCCGTCGCGGCCAGCGCCACCCGCAACGAAATCTACGTGGTCAACTCCGGCCTCCCTGGCGGCCAGGGCTCCGTTTCAGTCATCAACGCTGAAAACAACACCGTCGTGGCCAGCATTCCTGTGCACGGCCAACCCGTCTCCATTGACTTGGACCCGAAAGACGACCTGGCCTACGTGGCCAACTCCGCTTCGAACACCATTTCCATCGTCGACCTCAAGGCCCGTCGGCAGGTCGCATTGATCGGCGCCGGCGAAGAGCCTGTAGAAGCGCGAGTCTCCCCCGACGGCAAGACACTCGTTGTCCCCAACCACACCGGCAACTCGGTCAGCATCCTCGAAGCCGCGGCGCGTCCACCGGCGCAATCGGTTCGCGCCGTCTTCGAGGGCTGCACAGGCGCTGCGGACGCGGTCGTCCTTCCCGATTCTTCAAAAGCATTCGTAGCCTGCGCCGGCGGCCACCAGGTGATGGCCATCGCACTCGCCCATTCGCAAACTCATCCGGGCCAGCCCGACCGCCTTGAAGCTCTCATGGATGTAGGCCGCGCCCCGCTGCAACTGGCGCTCAAGCCCGATGGCGGCGAGTTGTTCGTCTCCAACTCGCTCTCAGACAGCATCTCTGAAGTGGTCACCGGCACCAATGACGTAGGCGGAGCCTATATGATCGGCGACAACCCCGTCCGCGGCCTGGTCTCAAGCAACAACACGATGCTCTACGTCAGCGATCTGCACTCGACCTACGTCACCGTCTACTCCATCGACGATGGCAAGCGCATTCCAGACTCCCAAGGCGGCTCAATCCATGTCGGCGACGGCCCGTCGGCGCTGGCGTTTTCCACGTCGGGCCATCTGCTCTTTGTAGTCGATACAAGATCCGCCGATGTAGCCGTAGTCCGCACCGCCTCGCGCTCGTTGTTCACGGTAATCCCCACCGGCCGCGCCCCCAACGCCATCGCAGTGAAGGCATTCAAGCTGCCTTAAGCAATTCCCTCAATTCGCTCACCCACGGCTGACTAGCTGACTCGCTGCCCCACCGAGCCCTTCCCATCCCCCATCCGCGCCACGCTGAACTGCGCTCCGGCAAACAAAATCAACCCTGAAGCATAAGCCCAGAACAGCAACCCCACTGAAACATAAAAACGCCCATAAAGCGCTTCCAGGTCAAGGTGCGGCAGCAGGGCAACAAAAACATACTTCGCTACCAGCCAGATCACTCCCGTGTAGATCGCGGTGCGCATTACCGGCCGCGGAGAAACCTTGCGGTTGGGGAGCAGCCAGTAAATCGAAAAGAAGAACAGGATCGACGCCACGCCGGTTGTGGCGGCCAGCAGAAGGAAGGTGATGGAGTGGAAGACGAAGTTGTCAACGTGGTGAAAGAACAGGAGTTCCAGGATGTCGCGCAGCCCGGCATTGATCGCGATGCTCCCCATGCCCAGCACCACCATCAGGATCGCCAACCCGAATGCCACCACTTGATTGGCCAGGTAGTTGCGGCTTTTCACCACGCCCCATGCCTGGTTCAGCGCCACCTCAAGAGGCAGGAAGATACCCGTACAGGCAACCAGAATCATGACCAGCGATAAGACCCTTACGCCCTGCCGCGAAGCTGCGGCGGCGAGGCTGGCGGCCACAAAATCCTGGTTCGAGGGCAGAAAATAGCGCACCATATCGGTGATCACATTCTTCATCGTCTCCGAGTGGAAGACTGACCCAGCCAGCGTGTAGAGCAGCACAATGAAAGGAATGAACGAGAGGATCGCGTTGGCCGCCACGCTGAACGCGAAGGTGTGCACTTCGCTGTCCAGCAGGTATCTCATCAGCGCCTTACCGTCCTTGCGCCAGCGGTACCACTTGGAGTGGGCCACGGTCTGAATGGCTTCGACAGTGGCGGCGGACTCAACCGCCTCTTCGGCCAATTTGGCAGGATCTTCGGCTTCGGGCATGCGCTACCTCATTGATCGATACAGGCGTCTCACCGCGTTCGACGTGCGCTCAAAACGCAATTGACGGTTGGTTGTTGCTTCAAGCATAGTCTCTCGATGACATTCCGCGTCGAAACGCTGGAATTGCCGCGCAGTTCACCACAAAATGAGGCAATTATTCTGCGTGGAAAACCACATCGAACAGCAGCAGGCTGACGGTAGTGAAAATAATGTCGTACCCGAGCAGCATCTTGATCCAAAGCATCGGATCGCTCTCGCCGGTAAGGATGTCGGTGGTGGCCTGCACCATCGCCAGAAGCGCCGGAATAAAAATAGGAAAGAGAATGAGCGACAGCAGCAACTCGCGATTCCTGCTGCGGATGGAAAGCGCCGCAAAAAAGATTCCGTTGCCCACCAGAGCCCAGGTGCCCAGCGGCAAAACCAGCGCCAGCAGCCACGCCTGCCCGGCAATGTGCAGGTTGTAAAAGACGAAAAAGAACGGCGCCAGAACCACCTGTACGATGGAGACGAACAGGAAGTTCGCTATCACCTTGGCCAGAAAAAGCTCTGCGCCCGGCGAAGGCACCATCCGCTGCGCATCCAGCACCTGGTGCCGAATCTCCCGCGCCCATGCCTGGTTCAGCGTGCTGACCGAAGCGAACATGGTAGCCACGCACAACACGCCGCCCGCTATCTGCTGCGAAACTGCGTCGCGCGGATCGAACGCGATGGAGAACAGCACCACCACCAGCCCGGAGAAGAAGAGCATGGAGACAAGGGCGTCGAGCGAGCGCCACTCGATGCGCAGCTCCTTGACGAGATGAGTCCATAGTGCGCGGGACATCATGCTTGAACCTCGGGCTCGGGCGGGGTTGAACCGCTGGAATCGTGGTCTCCCACCCTTGCGCCCGAAGTGCCGCGCAAGGATGGGGCACCCGGCGCTGTGGTCTTCGCCACGTCCTTGGTCAGGTCGGCGGTCTGGGCTTCGGCGGACCGTATGTAATCTTCAGGCCTCAGAATCAGCTGCGTCCCCCTGGTTCCGGCCGAAACGCTGATCTTGTCAAAGAGAATCGCGGTCTCGTCTACAAAAACCGGGTAAGACTTCTTTGCGCCAAAGACGGTAACCCCGCCTCGGATGTAGCCGGTCAGCGGCTGTACCTCCTTCAGCGGAACCATCTCGACCTTGCGCAGTCCCGCAGCGCGCGCCAACTTTTTGAAGTCGAGTTCAGCATCGCCGGGAATCACGGCAAACACATAGGTCCCCGGCCCGCCCGTGGTCAGCAGCGTCTTGAAGACCTGCTCCGCAGGCATCTCGATCTTGCGCGCCACGGTGGTCGCCGAAAGATCTTCGGGGTCCACTTCGTACTCGCGAAGCTCAAAAGCGATACCCAGGTTCTCAAGAAAACGCGCGCCGTTCGTCTTCATTGCGAGGGATTCCCCTTCTCCAACGAGGCCACTCGCCCGGCATGCAGCGCCAGTACCCAATCAGCGATGGGAGCAGCCGATTCGCGTTGATGAGTGGTGAGAACGATGGTGCGATTGTGCCGCCGGAATCCGGCCAGCAGCTGGACCATCTGGCTGACGCTTTCCACATCCATGTTTGAAAAAGGCTCGTCCAGCAGCAGAAATTCCGGCTGCGCCAGCAGCACCCGGGCGAGTGAAGTGCGCTGCCTCATGCCCTGCGAGTACTGTCCGAATTTGCGCTGCAAATCTGGGTCCAGCCCCACCTGCTTCAGAGCATCAGCGGGCGCCAGGCACTCGCGGCCGGGATACAGGCTGGCAAAATAGCGCAGATTCTCCTGCGCGGTTAGCTCGTCGTAAAGCATGGGAGCGTGGCTCATGTAGCCGATGCGCTCCCGCGCCTCGTGCGGCTCTTGGCCGCCAAACACCGCAACCTTGCCGAAGCTTGGCCGCAGCAGTCCCGCCAGAATCCTCAGCAGTGTGGACTTGCCGGCGCCGTTTTCGCCCACCAGGACGTAGCAGTTTCCGGGCTCGAAATCCACTGAGACCTGGCGCAGCGCCGCAAATGTTCCAAATAATTTGGAAACCTGATCGAGACGAGCCGTGATGGTGGAACTCGATGCTTCAGCGGAAGCTTGCGTAGTCATCCGTTCAATTTGCCGCTGGAGTCGCAGACTGAACGCCGGTTGCCGCGGCCCGAGGGGTCACGGCTGGCTTCGTCGCGGGCGCGGCGCCCGGTTGCGCCGGGGCCTCGCCCGGCTTGGCTGGCGCGTATTTGCTGGCGCACTTGGCCTGGAGCACCGTGGCGTGGAAAACGCCGTCGCGGCCAATGGTGCCTTGCGCAAGCGCCTGCGAGTCATCCTTGAAGGTGTCCGGCGGCGGCTCTGACCCTTTATAGATAACGTGAAGCAGGCGTCCCGTGGCGGCCTTCGGCGAGTGGCTCTCGAACTCGTTGAGCACGAAGTTCACGTGCGTGCCGCTCTGCTCGATCGATCCCGGCTGCACAAATCCCTCCACGCGCAACTGGCTGTGGTAGGCCTTGTCGCCCATGCCGCCTAGCTCTGCGATGGTCACGTAGTAGCTCTTGTTGGCATCGTATCCGGACATGGCAAGCCAACCGATGGTGCCCACGATAATGGCTACCGCAATCCCGATCCGCAATATGTTCGCTGGAATCTTCATAATCAATCTTTAGGATACGAGCGATCCAGTATGGGGTCAACCACCCCTGGGTTGAGGGGTGCACTCAGTTTTCTGGGATTTGGGTAGGAAGAACAGACCTGAGGGGCCTGCGCACCTGCTTCAGGGCTGCGGCCAATGGAATTGTTCCCGGAACTTTGTCCGGCGCGCATTCGGGGGAGAATGCGCGATCTTGGGGTTAACTGCCTGTTTCTTCAACGTTTATAGAATGAACTCGGCATCAGCCTCGAGCCGGGTCCCGCTGGCATCGGGCGGATTCTACAGGTCGTTGCCCTCAGGCTTGGTCCTCTGAAAAGAGGCCACGAGTGCCGGTGCGATCACCATTGGACAAAGGCAATACCAACCAGGAAATCAATCATAAAAGCGAACTCCTTCCAAGAGACGGCTCATTCTTGCGTGGCCCGTGGCAGCTCGGTAAACGCATTCTGCGTGGATCAAGCAACCACATCTCGAACGTAGAGCTTCGCTCGTTGATTAGGAATTGCTCATTGGTTGAATCGGGATAGCCCATTTGTTTGAAAGGGATGGCTACCTGGTACCCACTCCAAGGTAATTACACAAGAGTAACGAGGCCACACACAGATTCTCCGCCGCGGAGAAAAATGCATAGGAGAGCAAGAGAAGTTGGAGTTCGGTAGGAAATCACCGCGAGCGATCAGACTTCGTCGTCCGTTTCGGCCTTTTGCATGGTCGCCACAATTGCTGGGAAGGCCACCATGGCAACAAACGCCAGGGCAATAAGAACATCGTGCATGTCGCGGCTCCTTGAGTCGGTCGGTGCGGGCACAACTCCTGAAACGCGTAAGATGTTGTCAACGCATCAGTAATGACCACACTTGGCTGTGAGTGACTTTTGTATTATTACTATGCAGCGCACTTCCGCAGGTTGTCTACCAAAAATGAAGAAGTTTTCGACTAATTAACGATCGCTAACTTCGGCGTTTCATTCAACTGCCACGAGTTCGGAATCTTATGATCCCATCAACAGCAATCCGCTGGAATGGCGGCTTCGAGCCTCGCAACAGAGTTCTCTAAATGGACTCAATAAGTCTATTTATTTCGAGCAGGTCCTTGACTTATGACGAGACGATGAACCCGGCGACCCGGCACCTCTGAAAACACCTTACAGGCGCTCAGTTTTCGGGATCGCGCGAACGGTGTCTCTGAACCGACGCGAAGATCGCTGGCCCGATCACCATAAGAACAAAAGCCAGACCTACCATGAAATCGACCAACAGGGAAGCTCCGGCCGGGAACGATTAGCTGCGAATTTCCCGGCAACCTGAAGCATTATATCGTACGCTTGTTGGTGCTGGCCCCCCTGCTAATCAAGTTCCTATGCGCCCTATGGAAATCCTGCCCGTCGCGCATAAGCCCCGAGATGAGGTTGCTTGAGAGTCCAAAGCGGGCATCTCCCCTTCTGAAGCGATTAAGAAGCAGCGGCAGGAACGATGAAGTAGCTGGCATCCGGCACCGCAGTTTTCCCTGTGGCGCTGCAAGCCCGCACAAAATGGCAGGTTTCGGGATAATTCACTCCATGCGCTCGAAGCCCGGAATCTCCTGAATCGCGACATCACTTTGCCGGGCACGGGGAATATTCGGCCAAGACCCAAAGTTCAATGCGCCGCTTCCAATGCCAGCGCGGCTCGCTGTAGCGCTTCTGTAAGTACGTCCAGTTGTTGTGCGGCTCGGACCGTGTCGTGGGCGTCAATGGCCTCGTTCACTCCCGGCAGCACCACGGCCGAGTACCCTGTGAACTCGCCGGGAGCAAAGATGGTGTGCCTGTACCAGGGGCGATTCGGCAGGCCAGCCTGGCTCAGCAGCGCTGTCTCGGCCTGGCGCAGGGCAGCGTTCAGTCCGGCCAGATCGCCCGAGGCCGCCATCTGCCGGCTGTGTGCTTTCTCTGCCGCCGCGGCAAGGCGGGCGCCGGCAGCCTGTGCCGGGCCAAAGTCCAGCGTGGCCATCTCCGCGTTTTCGGCCTTCTTGCGGGACGCATCGATATATCCGGCGACCTCGCGCGCATAGGTCACGTAATCGTAGGGCAGCACGTCGCTGTCTGCCATACGCAGAGCTTCCAGGCCAAAGACGCGCGCCATCTCCTGCAAGTAGACGAATTTGGGATCGGCGTTCTGCGTGTACCAGGCGAAGTTGTCAAACACCGAATGGTAGACCCCGTAGGGTCCACCCGAGCCGATGTCCGTGGAAGGCACGCCCGCGTGCTGCAGAAACGGCGTAAAGTCCGACCCGGAGCCCAGTTCGCCCACGCGCACTTCGTCCACTCCCCCCGGCGGACCTTTTGGGGCGTGTTGTTCGCCTTCGCCCTTGCTGCTCCACTGCTGGTACACAGTGCGACCGCGCGGACTGGGAACCGAGCGGGTGAGATCGCGAACAAATTCCTTCAGCGACGGCACGGCGGAAGCTCCGAAATCTCCGCCCGCCACGGCCACATCCATATTGAAGTAAGCCACGGCGTTTTGCATCGTGTCGGCGTGCTGCTCCACCCACTCCGTCGAACCGATGAGTCCGTATTCCTCGGCATCCCAACTGCAAAAAACCACCGTCCGCCTGGGACGCCAGCCCTGCCGGAGCAGCGCGCCGAATCCATGCACCGCCTCCAGCATGGCAGCCGTGCCGCTCGACGGATCGACCGCCCCGTAGATCCATGCGTCGCGGTGGTTGCCGGCCACCACCCACTCGGCCGGGTACTCCGCGCCTTTGATCCTGCCGATCACGTCCCAGATGATGCGCCGCTGGTAGTCCTGCTTTGACACCAGGTGAACCCGCACGCTTCCCGGCCCCATGTGATAGCGAAAAGGCAGCCCTCCCTGCCATCGCTGCGGCACGTCCGGGCCCTTCATGTTCTTCAGGATGGGCGCCGCATCGTGATAGCTGATAGGGATTGAAATGATGCGCGGCTGATTCCCCGATACCTCGTTCGGCACCCGCTCCGAGTCCGGCAGTTCCAGCGTAGAGGCCACGCCCGGCGTCTCCGGATCGCCGGCGTATTTGAAAAGATATTGCACCGAGCCAAGCTGCACTGCGGTCTCCGGCCGCCACGGGCCTTTTGGATAAACCTCACCTTTTGTGAAACCGTCGTCCTGCGGATCGGAGTAGAGCAGCACGCCTGCTGCGCCGCGCTGCTCGGCCAGGTAGACCTTCACGCCGCGAAAATTCTGGCCGTAGCGGCATAGGACAATCCTGCCGTGCAGGTCGATGTGCCGGGCCTCCAGCAACTCGAAATCCTCAAGGTTCCCATAGTTGGCATAAACCACATCCCCGGTCACATCCCCGGATCCCGAAGACCCGTTGAAGGGCATCACCACTCTTGGATCGTTCTGGTAGGGATCACCGGCAACGTGCTCGCGAGCGGGACCGCTCATCAGCAATTGACCGGCCTCGTTGAAGGCCTCCACTCGCACCACTTTGGGCTGGGTCAGCAGCACCCTGTACGGAACGATCTCTGTCTCCAGGCCTGCCTCGCGGAACTTCTTTGCCACATAATCTGCGGTCTTGCGATCCCCCGGCGTCGCTGCCATATGCGGTTCGGATGTGAGCACCTTCAGGTGCCGCCCTGCCAACTTGGCATCGGGCACTGCCAGAAATCTCTTCTCAAAGTCGGCCTGCTTGCTGAAGTCCGCATACCCAAAAACAGTTTGCTGCGCGGATTGGGCCGCGAGAAGAGGAAAAGCGAATACCAAAACAACAAGAATAGGAAGCGCATTGCGCAAATTCATTGACGAAGACCTTTTGAACTGGAAGCTATTGAATCTGCCGTGTGTGCCACGGGTTGAGATGTCTCGCGGCTTTGAAAGGGCACGGCTTTAGCCGTGCCGCCGAGCGGGCAAATGAGATGTCGGGCTTTAGCCCCTGAGGGATGCCTTTCGTGTGCTTCTCCAGGATCTCGGCTATTCCCTGTGGATTGTCAGGCCACTTCCTTCAAGCATGACAGAACTCAGGGGACGAGCAAAGAGGTGAAACGCAACAACAAAGCCACAGCTTACACTACAGCCAGGAGGCAACCTTTCTGAGCACCCGCGGCGAATTGGAGCAGGAACCCTTGGGCGCAGACAGCGGTGACGCCGCGGCCGTGGGCCAGGCGCTCGGCTTTCCTCCCATCATTCGCGCCCTGCGCAATCCCAATTTCCGCATCTTCTGGTGCGGCAACTTCCTCTCCAACATCGGCACCTGGATGCAGAACGTGGCCCAGGGTTGGCTGGTCCTCGTGCTCACCAACTCCCCCTTCTGGTTGGGCGTGGTAGGCTTCGCCGGCTCAATTCCCTTTCTCTTCTTCACCCTCTTCGGCGGCGTGATTGCCGACCGGGTAAACAAGCACAGGCTTCTGCTGGTCACACAGACCGTCATGATGGTCCTCGCCTTCCTGCTGGCGGCTTTGGCCTACCTGAAGATCATCACGGTGTGGGAGTTGGTGGTGATCGCCTTCCTCAACGGAATGGCGCTGGCCATGAATCAGCCCAGTTATCAAGCCCTTGTCCCACAACTGGTCGAGCGTGAAGACCTCACCAACGCCATCGCCCTCAACGCCGTCCAGTTCAACTCATCACGCGTCCTGGGGCCCTCGCTGGGCGGCTATGCAATGGCACTGTTCGGCGTGGCGGGGAACTTCTTCCTGAACGGCCTCAGCTTTCTCGCCGTGCTCTTCGCCCTGGTCCGCATCCGCTACCCGAAGGAAAAACCGGCGCCCCGCGAAAGCATGCTCGCCAGCCTGCGCGCCGGACTTCGCTACGTTCGCGGCAACCCGCAAATGTACGTACTGGTCTGGATGATCGGCATCGCCAGCCTCATGGCCATGGGCTTCCTCACCTTCATTCCCTACTTTGCGCGCGACGTGTTGCATGTAGGCGAAAGCGGACTCGGCTGGCTGCTGGCCTGTTCCGGCGCAGGATCGGTGATGGGCGCGGTCACCGTTGCCTGGGCCGGACGAATCCGCCACCGCGGCGCCGTTATCGCCCTGGGCAGCGCAGCGGTCATGGCCGCCATCGTGGTCTTCTGCTACTCGCAGAGCTTCTCGCTCTCCTGCTTCCTCATGCTCATCGAGGGCTACGGCATGATTCTCACCATCTCGTCTGTCAGCGTAGCCATGCAGCATCTCTCCAGCAACGAGATGCGTGGCCGCGTGATGAGCATCTACGGCACTTGTTTTTTGGGCCTGCCTCCGGTGGGCGCGCTGCTGGCCGGCGAGTTGTCACGCCACATCTCCACCAGCCACGCGTTGGCCGCCATGTCCGGCGTATGCATGGTTGTGTTCCTGGGATTCTTCGCCTTCTCCCGTCCCCTCCGCGAACTGGACTGACACGCGGCTGTTACAATTCCGCCGAATCCGCAGTTGAAGAATTGAGGTCCCGAATGAAGAATCTGCCCTTCAAGATCGTTTGCGCCATTTCGTTCAGCGCGGCCGTTGCGGCAGCCGCAGCAGCGCAATCCACCGCCTGGCGCGAGGGCAGATTCCATGTCGACGTCCCCGCAGTCATCGGCCGCTCCGACATAGTTTTGGCCAAACCAAATCTCGAACCGGATCAAGCCATGCCTCTCGGCAACGGCAGGCTCGGCGTTGCCGTCTGGTCGGCGGACGGCCTCACTGCGCAACTCAATCGATCCGACACCATGCCCGATCGCCTGTCCTCCGGCCAGATCGTAATTCCCGGCCTCGCGGCCCTCACGCATGCAAAGGACTACTCCGCACGGCTCGATCTCTACCACGGCGAATTCCGCGAGCAAGGCGGAGGCATGACCGCCACGGCCTGGGTCGAGCCGGATACGAATGTATTGATCGTGGACGTGACCGGCGCTGACCCGAATCAACCGCAGACGGCGATCCTGAGACTCTGGGCGCCGCGCACACCGAAGGCAAACGCGGAGGGTCAGGTGGGTTGGCTCTCGCAGACCTGGGTGGACAACAAGAATCCCGGAGCATCGGGCCGCGCCTTCGGATCGATGTCGATGATTACCGCGGAAGGGCGCGGAGTTTCCGCCGCAGTAACTGACCCGCTCACCATCACCGTGTCGTTCACTCCTTACGAGGACGGTCATTTCCGGATCAAGGTGTGGTCTCCGCTATATACAGGAAAAGAAGTTTTGGATGGTCTTGCATGGCGAAAGCTCAAGGTAGAACCGGCTTCCGACCACAGAATCTGGTGGCAGGATTTCTGGACCCGCGCCGCCGTCATCAAAATCACCTCAAAAGACGGTGCCGGCGAGTACATGGAAAACCTCCGCAATCTTTACCTCTATGTCGCGGCAATCGAAAAAGGCATTGAGTTCCCCGGCACGCAGGCCGGCATCGCAGACATGATCTCGGCGGCGCAGGACATCCATCGCTGGGATCCATCCGCCTTCTGGCACTGGAACCTGCGCATGCAGGTAGCGGCCAACATCGGCGCCGGACTGACCGATCTCAACGCGTCTTATTTCAACCTCTACCGCCAGAACCTCGCCAACATCGAAAGCTGGACTCGCGATCACATGAATGGACTCCCAGGCATCTGCGTGCCCGAGACCATGCGCTTCAACGGCCCCGGCATCGAATACGAATCCATGTGGGACCCCATCTCCATCGGCCGCGACTGCGACGCCGGCTTCAAGCCCTACTACAACGCGCGAACCCTCACCACCGGCGCCGAAGTCTCGCTCTGGGTGTGGCAGCAATATCTCGCCACCAACGACCGCAAGTTCCTTGAAGACAATTACCCGCTCATGGCCGCGTCCGCGCGCTTCCTTCTCGCCAGCCAGAAGCCAGGCACGGACGGCCTGCTGCATACCAGCCCTTCCAACGCGCACGAGACGCAATGGGACGTAACCGACCCGACCACGGATCTGGCCGCGATGAAGGCGCTCTATCCCGCCACCATCGAGGCCGCAAAGTTGCTGGGCAAGGACCCCGATCTCATCGAGCAGTTGCGCAAAGCCCTGCCCATGATTCCTCAGTTTCCGCGGACTCAACAGTCAGGCCCGCGCACCCTGCTGCCTCCTTCCGCGAATAACTCCGATGTAATCGCCGAGTCCTACATGCCCGGCGCAGAAGAGCACAACTCCGAGAACATCGGGCTTGAGCCGGTATGGCCGTATGACCTCATCGGCGATACGTCTCCCATGTTCACCCTTGCGCGGCGCACCTATGCGCATCGGCCGAACTCAGCGATGAACGACTGGAGCTTCGATCCAATTCATGCCGCCCGCCTCGGCTTGGGCAGCGAAGTCGGCTCCACGCTGATCGAACTCACAAGGAAGTATCAGGGCTTCGTGAACGGAATGGCGAAGTGGGAGCCGACGGCCAAGGAGTTCTACGTCGAACAGGCGGGCGTACTTGCGGACTCCTTGCAGGAAGCCCTGGTCCAGGACTACGACGGAATGATCCGCATCGCCCCTGCCCTCCCGCCGGGATGGGATTTCGATGGCTCCGTCTACGTGCGAGGGAAGACGAAAGTCGACGTCCAGACCAAAGACGGCGCCGTGACCACCGTTGTTATTGAAGCCGGAACCACGCAGCCGATCAAGTTTCGCAACCCATGGCCGGGGAAAACCGTGGATGTCCTGTCAGGCAAAACCGGCGCAATCGAAGTGAATGGAGCCATTGGACCCGAGATCGAATTCAAGGCCATCGCCGGATCAGGCTACCTTGTGAAGAAGCACGGCGAATCGCCAGCGGCCAAACACTTCGCACCGGTAACCGGCACGCCGGCGCTCTCGGCAAAGAGACTCGGGCCGGTTCAAATCGGTCTCTTCCATGATGGCCAGTAAGGGGTCTCGCGCCCTCAAATTAAGCCTCGGAATCAGGATGCCGGTTGCCCGCCCTCCCCAACCAACTGGGTGCAATGCGCGCAGCGCTTTGCGGCCAACGGAATTTCGCTGAGGCACTCGGGGCAGGTCTTCAAGGTTGAGGGTGCATCCGGCGAGGGTTGCTTAAGCCGGTTCTGCAACGTGTTCAGCGGCAACACCACGAATAAATAGACCACGGTGGCCACGATAAGGAACCCGATAACAGCGTTCAGGAAGCTCCCCACCTTGATGTGGCCGTTGCCGATGTTCACGACCACTGCGCTGAAGTCCGGCTTGCCCACGGTCGCCGCGATGAGCGGGTTCAGAATGTCGGCCACCAGCGCCGTAACAATGGCATTGAAGGCCGCGCCCAGGATCACGGCGACTGCCAGGTCGACAACATTGCCACGCAAAACAAAATCTCGAAATCCCTTGAACATGCTTCCTCCCTGGATTGCCTTCCTCATCTGCTTGCCGCGGCTCGTTCGCCGGGCTGTCGTTTTGCCCATCCTACACGGCTGCCGGAACTTGCCGGAAGAGGCGTCCCGCGCGCCCTGGCGTCTTACGGGTAAATCCACAGAAACAATGTCAGCGCCAGGATCATCAGTTCGGCGTAGAGCAGGATCAGCACTCCGGCGCCATAGAGGCTCCATTTGCGGCCCAGGCAGCGATACGTCTCCACCATGGCCCAACTGGTCATTGTGACGGCAACCATCTGCCAATTCGTGGCACGAAGCGAATCCAACCGCGGAAAGCCCGCGAGCCGCATGCTCCCCACCAGCGCAAAAAGCGCCAAAAGCACGCCGCGAACCAGCGAGCGGCGGCGCAATCGGAATAGAGCGGGGCGGGAGAACACGATTCCCTTACTGTAGTGCGGCGGCGCCAGCCCCAACATGATGTCAAGCAACAACTAGGGAAACTGCCATGTGCGGCCGGTCCAATCATCGCTCGCCGACGCGCCGCGCCGCCCATCCGCGGAGACAGCCACTCCCGTGACGCTTTTGGAATGCCCCTCGGCCTTGAAGTACTCTTCCCCTGAGTTGATGTTCACAAGCCTCACCGTTCCAAACCGGCCCGAGAACAGTTGCGGGCCTCCGCGGATGAGGCCAAACCTGCCTGATTCGGCCCGCACTCCGTTGACCGTCGCGAGCTCAGCTCCGGACCCAAGATCGAAGAGGGTGAAGCCGCGCGACCCGGATACGATTGCCCGTCTGCCGTCAGCCAGAAAGGCTCCAGACCACAGCGGAGTCGGTGCAAGAGCGCGAACCTGCTTGCCGCTTTCCACATCCCACAGGATTGCATTGAGCCCTACGGAGAACGCCTGGGTTTCGTCGGGAGAAAAGGCCACACTCATTACGCCGCTCTGGTGTTTTGGTCCAAACATCCCGCCAAACTTGCGAATCCGCTTGCCGGCCCGGACGTCCCAAAGCTGGACCGTCTGGTCCCCGCCTGACAACAGCCTCGAACCATCCCTTGAGAACTGGAGAGAGAAGACGGTGAACGAGTGCCCTTTGAGCCGATGCACCACCTTCTGCCGCTCAAGATCCCAGATACGAATCGCATAATCTCCGCCGCCGCCCGATGCTGCGAATCGTCCGTCCGGCGAAAGCGCCACTGCATCCACAAAACTGTTGTGATCGCGGAGACAGGCAAGCTGCCTTCCGGTGGCAAAGTCCCACAGCCGCACCGTTTTGTCCCACCCGGATGTCAGCACCCGATCTCCTGCGGCGGAGATGTCTACATCCATCAGCCTTTCCTCGTGCCCAGCCAGGACACGCGAACCGGGTAACTCCGGCAAGCGGGCCGCGGATTCCAGGCTGGCGGGCAGGTAAGCTCCCACCTTCCTTAGGCATTCTCCGCACAGGTTCCAATTGGTATCATTGGCCTGCACCATGGCCCGCCAGGTCTCAAGCCTTGAGAGGCCGGCGTAGTCGGAGCTGAATGGGCTGAAGCCCGCTTTGGCGGCCTTTCTCATCTGATCCGCAGTAATCTTTGTCCCTTCGCCGGGTGTGTTGCAGACGTCACATACGCTCACTTCAAACCTCATAGTTCCGGTAATTTCCAAACTCAAGCGGCAGCTCTGTCTTGATCTGGTCACACGATATACCCAACCGTGCCTGGCCCGCAGCACCTTCTATCAGCCCGGCTCCGGCAGGTATCCAGTCTTCTCCTCGTCCCGTACAATTGGATAGGAAGCCACACCCCACCCAACACATGGCGGATCAAGAGCAAAAACAACCCAGGAAGCCCGGCTCCACGGAAGCGACGCCGCAAAAACCAGGCGACGACATCGTCGGCAAAGTCTACGACTCCCGGCTGATGCGGCGTCTTGGCCACTACCTGCGCCCGTACTGGTGGCAAACCTGCATCGCCGCCATATCGGTCTCGCTCAAATCCATCTGCGACGTGACCGGCCCCTACCTGGTGATGGTGGCCATCGATCGGTACCTGGCCCCTGGCCTGAAGGGCGGGCACCCAACCAGCCTCATCGTCCACAACCTGGGCACGGACAACGCGTTCACCCGCCGCCTCAGCCCCGACCCCGTCCTCGGGATCACCCAGTTGGCCGCGGTTTACCTGGCGGCGCTGCTCACTGCCTACCTCTTTGAGTTCATCCAGGTTTACACGATGCAGTGGATCGGACAGAAGCTCATGTTCGACCTGCGCCGCGACATCTTCCGCCACATGCAGCGCATGCACGTCGGCTTCTTTGACTCCCACCCGGTAGGCCGCCTCGTCACCCGCCTCACGTCCGACGTGGACGCCATCAACGACATGTTCACCGCCGGCGTGCTGGCTATTGTTGACGACTTCTTCAACCTGGTCCTGATGGCCACCTTGATGCTGGTCATCAACTGGTGGCTGGCCCTGCTGGCCTTTGCGGTGCTGCCGCTCATCTTCATCGTCACCCGCATCTTCCGCGACAGCGTGAGGGAGAGCTACCGCCGCGTGCGCGCCGCCATCGCCCGCATCAACAGTTTTACCCAGGAACACATCAGCGGCATGATCGTGGTGCAGTTGTTCAACCGCGAAGAGCGCGCCTTCAAGGACTTCGAGGCCGTCAACCGGCTGCACATGATCGCCTTCAAAGACACCATCTATGCCTACGCGCTCTATTACCCCGCGGTCGAAATCCTTTCGTCGCTGGCTATTGCGCTGGTCATCTGGCGGGGCGGATTCGGCGTGCTTTCCGGAGCGGTCACCATCGGTGTGCTGGCCATGTTCATCCAGTACTCGCAGCGCTTCTGGCGCCCTATCCAGGACCTCAGCGACAAGTACAACATTTTGCAAGCTGCCATGGCGGCCTGCGAGCGTATCTTCAAACTACTCGACACGCAAGCCGAAATCGTCAGCCCCGCACACCCCGTGGCCGGCGACGGCTCAAATCGAATCGATTTCCGGCACGTCTGGTTCACCTATCAGAAACTCACAGACGCCGAGCAGGCGGCTGTTGATGCCGCCGCCACCGGTGACGCGCCGGCTGCTGCGTTTGCCGTCATCCCGGGCATCGAGTGGATCTTGAAGGACGTCTCCTTCACCGTGGAGCCGGGTCAGACCGTTGCCATCGTGGGCCACACCGGCGCGGGCAAAACCACGCTGACCAGCCTGATGATGCGCTTCTATGACGTAACCGCCGGCCAGATCCTTCTCGACGGCGTGGACCTGCGCGACCACGATCTGAACTCGTTGCGGAAACACTTCGCCGTTGTCCTGCAGGACCCGTTTCTGTTCAGCGGCACGCTGGCCGAAAACGTCCGCATGGGCAATGAGGACATTACCGACAAAGGCATCCGCCAGGCTGCCCAGGACGTCAACGTGCTGGACTTCATCGAGACCCTCCCGGGCGGTTTCAACGAGCCTGTACAGGAGCGCGGCAACTCGCTCTCGACAGGCCAGAAGCAGCTCATCAACTTTGCCCGAGCCCTGGCCTATAACCCGCGCATCCTCATCCTCGACGAAGCCACTTCCAGCGTGGATACCGACACTGAACTCCGCATCCGCGGCGCACTGGAACGGATGGTCGAAGGCCGAACCAGCGTGCTGATCGCCCACCGCCTCTCCACCGTGCAGCGCGCCGAAACCATCCTGGTGATGCACAAGGGCCAGTTGCGCGAGATGGGCACCCACCAGCAACTGCTGGCCCAGCACGGCCTCTACTACAAGCTCTACCAGCTCCAGTACAAAGACCAGGAGAACGGCGTTGCAGCGCTCCCGGTGGCAGGCACCCGCCAGGCCGAAGCGCGCTGAAGACCGGTTTCGAGCCCGGTCGCCCCCGTTTATTTCTCCACTCGCCCGGTGCAATCAATTTAGGCTATAGTGTCATTACGTCCTGGAAAGCTCCCCAACCTTGCCCGGCAAGCGAATATTCATTCTCCAGGATCCCGATACTGCCATTCCGCACCAATCAGGTTGCCTTGGTTCTCCGTTGCGAAACACCACCAGGGATGCAAACCGGTAGTTGGCTGCCAAAACCAGAGGAGGCCCCCTATGAAAATTACTGACACCATTGGATCGGTTCTTGCCAGCAAGGGCAAAAACAAGGTCCTGTCGATAGCGCCCCAGCAGTCCGTCTACGAAGCCCTCGAACTGATGGCCAAGTACGACATCGGCGCCTTGCTGGTGATCTCCGACCAGCGGCTGCTCGGCATCCTGTCGGAGCGCGACTACGCGCGCAAGGGAATCCTGGCTGGCCACGCCTCCAAGGAAACCAAGGTCAGCGAAATCATGACCAGCCCCGTCCTCTCCGTCACTCCGCAACACACCGTGGACGAATGCCTCACCATCATGACCGATCACCACTTCCGCCATCTCCCCGTCCTCGAGGGCGAAACAGTGGTGGGCCTCATCTCGATTGGCGACCTGGTCAAGTGGACCATCTCCGGCCAGGCCCACGCCATAGAGGCGCTGGAAAGTTACATCGCGGGAGCCTATCCCGCATAGCCTCCAAAAGAACAGGGCCGCTTCGCACCAGCGAAGCGGCCCTGTTGATTTGAACGCCGCAGTTACCGGGCGGCAACCAGCGGCTTGGTGGCAAGGCTGCCGTCTGCGTAGCCCTTGGCAATCTCGGCAATGGTCACCGGCTTGTAGTCGCCGGCGTGGCTGGCCTGGCCGAACTGCGTCATGCGCAGTGCCACAACCTTCTGCATTGCCTCGCGGGCCGGCTTCATGTAGTCGCGGGGATCGAACTTCTCCGGGGTCTCCCACAACACTTTGCGAATGGCGCCGGTCATGGCCAGCCGGTTGTCGGTGTCCACGTTGACCTTGCGCACGCCGTTGCGGATGCCGAGTTGAA
>OCZT010002202.1_pt1 | contig 20160 bp, 13 predicted proteins | sample 1539031 | NCBI WGS metagenome assembly OCZT01 (sample SAMEA3539308, study PRJEB22396) | soil metagenome | biome: tundra; feature: field; material: soil | place: USA | collected 2010-05 | depth 0.15 m | reverse complement strand
TCAGGGTGTTGTCCGGGTTCGCTGCGGCGATGGTGAACTGCGCATTCGTGAGCGAGCCAGTCGCGGCAGGGGGAATGCTTGGGAAAAGCGAGACCAACGATGTTCCCGCTGCATTGTTGGCTGGAATTGCGTATAACGCACCTGACCGCGAAGGCTTATCCAGGAAGTTGGTGTGATCCCAGGCGTATCCAACCGAGAACGTGTGCTGGCCAAAGAAGTTGACGGTCTTTGAAAGATTACCCGCAATGCTGTAGGTGTTGTTGATCGAAGGCTCAAATGCACCGAACCCCGACGCCACCGTACCTGTGGGGGTCGGCAGCGACTGGCCGCTCTGATCGCTGATTCCGTATACGTTGACGGACGGGCTCTCGGCGAAGCTGTTGTGGTTGTAAGTGTAGGAGGCGTCCCCCACGAACGTTGGGGTGAAGGCGGACCGGACCCGGGCGATCTGGTCGCGCGAACCGTAGCGGTAGGAGCTGGTCGCGGAGAGCGGAATGTTCGTCGAAAGCGTGTTCGGAATCGCGTTGTGCTTGCTTGGATCACCGAAGGCGGAGGCCTCGATGGTCGTCGCGCTTCCCAGTTTGTAGGTCAGTTTGCCCGAATAGCTTAGGGTAGTGACGTCGGAAGGATAGATTCCGTGCGCATAGGTCACCGTGCTCTTCGGGTTAGCGAGGAGTATGTTTTGGGTGAGGGAGGGATCGAATGCGCCAAAGAAGAAGAGCTTTTCACGGAAACCAGGAATGTAGCCGCCGAGTTCACCGCTCACGTCGTACTGCGGGTTGTTGAGGGTCTGGCTCGGGGTGATCTGCTGGTAATTGTATTGGTAGAACTGTTTCCGGCTTGCGTAGAACTTGCCCGGCCCAAGATAGGCGCCGATCGCACCGTGGAAGTTGTCTCCACCCGATTTGGTGACCATCTGGACAATGCCGCCCAAAGCCTTCCCATATTGCGGCTCGAACGCCGTGGTCTTGATGTCAACCTCTTTAATGAAGGAGAGGTTGATTCCAGTGCCAAGCGAGCCATGATAACGGTTGTAGGTGCCAATGCTGCCGAACGCCTGGTCGGTGATGGTAACGCCATCAACGACGTACAAATTTTCCAGCGCGGACGCGCCGCCGATTGAGGGGTTCGAGCTGCCCGGTCCAGCCTGATTCGCTGAGCCTGCAATCTGGCCCTGGGCGACGCCAGGCGCGACGTAGAAGATCGCGCTGACGTTCCTCGGCATCGGGATGCTTTCGTAGAACGTGTCCGTGAGGTTGGTCGTAACCGCGGTTACCTGCGTATCGATCTCCGAGGCAGTTGCTGCGACTTCGACCGTGGTGTCCACGTTACCAATCGGCAGGGTCAGGTTCAATGTGGAAGAGGTATTGACCGCCACCTCACTGTGCTTGGCAGATACCTTCTTAAACCCGGCCTTCTCTACCGTCACATCATAGAAACCGGGGGGGAGGCCGTTCAGCGAGTATCGGCCCGAACTGTCGGTCATGAGGGTTTGCGTACCCTGTGGTCCCGTCAGGGTCACCGTCGCGCCACTTACGAGCGCGCCCGAAGCGTCCGTGATCGCCCCGCTGAGCCCACCGGTATAGCTCGAACTGCTCTGCGCCAGGACCGGCAGGGAGACCATGAGAACCAATGCAAACACAAACGAGAGGAGTTTCAATGCATTCTTCATAAGTTCAATATCTCCTGAGAAAAGGTAAGACCTTTAGATTGGGCCGAAAATCTATCGAGCAACAAACATTTGTGAATGAGTAGTTGTTTACAAGAAAGCACGTGTAATACCAAAGTTGTACATAGTCGATCAAACTCCTAAACAATTTAGGGTCAGCTAGTTGACCGCTAATCAGCAAGGTCTGGGTTGGCAGGAAGGGTAAGATATATATGAAAAACAGAAGAAGGCTGGACAGAAGTATATTCGGTCGGCGGGGCCAGTTTTGTGCCTATGCTCGGTCGACGGCATCGGCAATTGGGTGGCGGTTGCGATTGGCTATCAAGCTGCGATTGGGCTATCCAGAGACGATAGATGACCGTAGGGGCCGGACCGCTCTTCCCGTCTCCGTTCCACATCTATCAGTCCCGCCCGCCCGATGCCGACGTTTCGGTCGTGCAGACCTCGAATACTTGCAAATGTCCGCAGAATGTAACGAGCCTGTCATTTGTTAGTATCCAGCCGCGCGTTTCGTCGATAATCTGAGAGACTGTGAGTCGAGCACTGCGACGGACGTATGAGAAAACGCCCCTGAGGAATTGCGGATCGCAACTTGAAGTGCTCTAGCGGGGGGGTACCGATGAGCACCATTCTCGTGGTAGAGGACGATCCTCGAATACAGAAGGCGCTTCACCGCCAGTTCACCTCCGAAGGTTATACGGTCCACGTTGCTGGCGATGGGGCGGAGGGTCTGGCTACGTGTAAGACGCTGCGGCCGGCGGCAGTCGTGCTGGATCTCATGCTTCCGGGCATGTCGGGCCGAGACGTCTGCAAGGGGATCAAGTCCTGGTCGCCAAATACGCCCGTCGTCATCTTGAGTGCAGTCTCCGAGGTTGCCGACAAGGTCCTGCTGCTCGAACTGGGCGCAGACGACTATGTCACCAAGCCATTCAGTCCACGCGAGTTGATGGCTCGTGTTCAAGCCGCCATCCGTCGCACGCAGAAGCCCGGCGGGACAGCGGCGAGCCAGATCGCCTTCGGTCACATCGCCGCCGACTTCTCCGCTATGGAGTTCTTCAAGGATGGCGCGCCGGTCATCCTGACCGCAAACGAGATCAAGTTATTGAAGTATTTCATCGATCACCCGGAGCGGGTGATTACACGCGAAGAGTTGCTGAACGACGTCTGGGGTTACACCAGCTATCCCACTACGCGGACGGTGGACAATCAGGTGATGAAGCTGAGGCAGAAGCTCGAGACCGATCCCGCCAAGCCTGTTCACTTCCGAACGATGCATGGAATTGGCTATAAGTTCGTCGGCGGCGGTTGATCACAATGGCGGAGCACAAAGCACGTTGGATGGACCGGCTGCGCATGCGAACCACGCTGTTAATCCCACTGCTGCTCCTGTCGTTTGGCTGCACTCCGATAAGTCTTTTGATTCTTCGCACGATCGTGAAGCAGCAGGTTCGGGCAAGCCTCGCCTCGGATTTGCAACACTCGGTTCAGACTTACCAGAACCTCGCGCGACAGCGAGGCGAATTGCTTGTGCGCGAGTCGGCGCTACTCGCCGATCTGCCCAGCCTGAAGGCGCTGATGACCGCCGACAGCCGCACCATCGCGGATGGCGGCGTCGAATTCTGGCAGGTCAGTGGAAGTGACTTCTTCGCCCTTCTGGACCGCAACGGTAAGCTCGTCGTCGCCTACAATCGGGGTGCCTCGCTCGACCGCTCTGTCGTGGAGCAGAGACTCGAGAATTGCCTGCGGCGGCCCGAAGAGTCGATTCTGGTCGCACTTGACCACCGCCTGTACGAGGTGTCAACTCAGCCGCTCGTCTTTGGTGATAAGGACCACGGCAGTCAGTTGGGGTTTGTGGCGGTCGGATACGCGGTCGACGAGCGCGTCGCTCGCGAAGTCAGCGAAGCTGCGGCCGCTGAAGTCTCATTCACCGTCGGTCGCGATATTGTCGCGAGCACCCTCCAGCCCGTACTGGAACAGCAGCTAATCAGCCAGGCAAGCGAGCTCCTGCGCTCGCCAACGGAAAGCCGCAACATCCGGCTGGGCCAGGAGGACTATCTGGCGGCATCGGTGCCTCTCGGCGCGCCGGGCTTGCAGGATCAGGGAGTGGCCGCGCCGCAACTTGTAGTACTCAAGTCCTTTGAGCAAGCCACCCGACTGGTAAGCCGTGTGAACCGCTGGGTGCTGACGCTGGTTCTCGTGGCGCTGCTCGCCGGCGCCGGAATGTTTGTCTCTATCTCCCGCACACTCACCCACCCGATCGAGACGCTAGTGGAAGGGACTCGAGCGCTCGCGCTGGGAAACTTCGACTACAGGCTCAGCGAGGATGGCGTCGCAGAGATTCGAGAGCTGAGTCGCGCGTTCGAGCGAATGCGCGTGGAACTGCGGCGGACTCAGAACGATCTGCTCGACTCGGAGCGGCTCGCCACCATCGGGCGGATGGCCAGCTCCATCTCTCACGATCTGCGTCACTATCTTTCGGCGATGTACGCTAATGCCGAGTTCATGAGTAATGGATCTCTTCCGCAGGCAGAGCGCGAGGAGCTGTTTCTTGAAGTACAAACCGCGGTTCAGGGAATGACAGATTTGCTCGATTCGCTGCTGCTATTTACCCAGACAGGGCGCGCGCTCCAGCCAGCTCAGGAGCCCATCGCCGGTGTGGTCCAGCGCGCCGTCGCCATGGTCCGTTCTCACCCCGCGGCGCGAGATGTGCGGGTCGTCGTGGCTGGACTATCCTCGATCGAGGCCTGGATCGACGCAAAAAAGCTGGGACGGGCCGTCTACAACCTTCTGCTGAACGCCTGTCAGGCCGCACGCCGCGGGAAGGATTTACCACTCGTGACGCTCAACGTCGATGAGGATGAGCGGAGCATTCGCATCGAAGTTGCCGACAATGGCCCTGGCGTTCCTGAGTCCATCCGGAAGACCATGTTCCTACCATTTGTAAGTGAAGGAAAGGAGAGCGGTGTTGGTCTCGGCCTTACGCTCGCGCAACAGATCGCCCAGGAGCATGGCGGCATGATCGATCTGAAGGAGACGCTTGAAGGGTACAGCGTATTTACCATCACTCTGCCCAAAGCAGCCTTGCATGCGCTTGGCGCCGCTGCGGACAGAAAGGCTCTGCAGGCCCGTTAGGAAGCATTGATCGCAGCAGCGGCCGGCGCCGGAGCGGCTCCGCCGCCAAGGGTGAAAAGGTGAAAGCATGAAAGTCATGGGTCATGGAATACTCGTTTGTTTGCTTCTCGGTTCGGCAACTGGCGCCGGGCACGCCCAGGCGCCTGCACCCCCGGTTTCCTCGGGCGCGACAGACCAAAGGGCTGCCCAGTTAGAACAGAGAGTGGAGACGATCTCGGCCGCGCTCGCCGCGACTCAGCAACAGATCGAACAGTCGCAGCGCCAGATGTTGCAGTTGCAGCAGGAGATCCTCGAACTGCGCCAGCAGATGTCTGCCGGACCCGGGTCTCCCGTCCCACCAGGTGAGTCACCGGGCGCTCCGTCCAATGCATCTCTAGGCCTCGTCCCATCCACCACGTCCCCTCCGGCGACCACCGCGGCCATCGAAGAGCGCCAGCAGACCCTGGAGGCGGCGGTGAAGCTCCACGACCAGACCAAGCTGGAAAGCAGGTCGAAGTATCCCGTGCGCCTCACCGGGCTAATCCTGTTCAACGGCTTTCTCAATAGAGGCGTAGCTGATAACACCGACCTCCCTGCCTTTGCGTTGCGCGGAAGCACCACGTCAGGCAACGGCAATCTCGGCGCAGGCCTGCGTCAGACGATCCTCGGCGTTGAGGGCGACGGCCCGCGTATAGCTGGCGCCCGCACCTCGGCTAACGTCAGTCTCGACTTTTTCTCCAACGTCTCTTACACCAGCTACGGAACCTCTGCTGGAGTCGTTCGCATGCGTACCGCCAGCATCAACTTCGACTGGGCCAACGACTCGTTCCAGGTCGGCTTCGTTACGCCACTTATCGCTCCCTTATCGCCCGCGTCGTTCGCAACTGTCGCGGAGCCGTCGATGGCTGGAGCAGGCAATCTGTGGACGTGGGCGCCACAGCTTCGCTACACGCATCGGATCCCTCTGCAAGACGGAAACCGTTTGCAGCTCGAATTTGGACTGTGGGACTCACCGTCCGCCGGCTACAATCCGAATCAATTGTTTCGCACGTCAAGCCCAGCCGAAATGGCCCAACAGCCTTCCTATGAGACTCGTATCTCCTACGCAGCTGCCGGCGACCGAGGCCTGCAAGTCGGCATGGGCGGATACTACAGCCGTCAGGCGTACCCGGGATATCAAGGGTATCCGGGCACAGAAAGTCTTGACTCGTGGGCCGCTACCGCCGACTGGCGCCTTCCACTCGGACACCACTTCGAGATCAGCGGCGAAGGTTATCGAGGGCGCTCTATCGGAGGGCTTGGAGGAGGCGTCTATAAGGATTTCGTCGCCGGAACGAGCCCGATCACAGGCGCAAGCGTCCTGCAGGGGCTCAACGCGATTGGCGGGTGGACGCAGTTCAAGACGCGCTTCAGCTCATCTTTGGAGACGAATTTCAGCATCGGCCAGGACAATGGATTTGCGGGTGACTTCCACGCTGTGGTGCTATCGCCGACTGCCGGTGCTACACAATTGCGGGCTCGAAACAAGATGTTCGTCGCCAACCTCATCTTTCGACCCAAGACCTACATCATCCTCTCGCCGGAGTATCGCCGAATCTGGAGTTGGCCGATCAACGGAGCCGGAAGCTCCGTCGATGTATATACACTGTCCGTGGGATATCAGTTCTAAGGGGGCAGGGCAGTGCGAGTTACGCAACACTGGATCATTCTTGTTTACGCCTTATTCAACCTGGCGCTTTCAGGTCCGCGCGCGCAGGCACAGGGCGCAGACGTGACGGCCCACGTGTTGGTGCAGGAGAAGATGGCCAGCCCGGCTGGGCACAAGACCAGTCTGAGTTCTGCCGGTGTGGTTATTTGGCTGACACCTTTGCAGCCTGACGCGCATTTGGCCAGCACGGGCCATCCCGGGCCTTTCCGGCTGGTCCAGAAGGACAAGATGTTTACGCCTCATCTTCTTGTTGTGCCGACGGGCAGTAGCGTCGAATTCCCCAATCAGGATCCCTTCTTTCACAATGTTTTCTCCCTGTTCAACGGCAAGCGCTTCGACCTCGGCCTTTATGAGTCGGGCACAAGCCGCGCCGTCCGCTTCGACCGCGAAGGCGTCTCCTATATCTTCTGCAATATTCACCCGAAGATGGGAGCCATCGTCCTCTCGCTCGGCACCCCGTACTACGGTGTCTCAACCGCCACAGGCGCGTTGGCGATTCACAACGTCCCGCCCGGAAGCTACCGATTGCATGTGTGGAGCGAAGTCGCCCAATCCGCCAATCCGGTCGACGCGGAGAGGATTGTGCAAGTAGGCGCCGACCCCGTGCATCTGGGCGAAATCGCGCTTCAGGGGACCGCTGGCCCGATTGAGCACCACAAGAATAAATTCGGGGAGGACTACCGCCCGAACCACGACGCTTCCTACTGAAAAGCGCGGTTCGAATTGCCGCCGGTTTTCTTGAGACTCATCGATCTCGGGTGATGAGCATCAACGTCATCACGCATCTGGCCTATCCCTGCTGAGTCAGGAGGCTGATGAGGCGCTCCTCAAACGCGTCGAGGTCTGCGCCCAGATCACGCGTGGCTCCCGCGTATACGATCTTCCCTTTGTTGATGACGCTTATCTCGTCGCACAGACTGCGGATTTCGTGCGAGTCGTGGCTACTGAGAAACGTCGTGACATTTTCGTCGACGGCGAGGCGACGCAGCAGATTCCACATCTCTCGCTTCGCGGGCAGGTCAAGCCCCCGCGTCGGTTCGTCGAGGAAGAGTACCTTAGGCTGCCCCATGAGCGCACGGGCAATTTCGACCCGCCGCTTCATGCCCGTGCTGTATGTGCCGATGAGCTTGCGGCGAAACGCGACGTCCAGGCCCACGTCATCCAGCAGGCCTTCGACGTGGTCGCGAGGATCCGGTATGTGACGAAGGCGCGCGAAGTAGGAAAGATATTCGCGCGCGGTCCACGTCGATTGGCTCTCACTCGTCTCGTCGCTCACAAGCCCGACGAGTGTGCGCACCGCCAGTGGGTCCTTGGCCACATCGTGTCCCCAAATCTTTGCAATCCCCGCGCTGGGCGGAAGAAGCGTGGTGAGGACGCGGATGGTCGTCGTCTTGCCGGCACCGTTGAGCCCAAGGAATCCGTACAGGCGCCCCTTGGGGATCTTGAGCGTGACCCTGTCCACTGCCACGAAGTCGCCAAAGCGTCGCGTGATGCCATCCATCTCTACGGCGTATTCGCTCGCGGCACTCAATTCGCTGACGGCGCTCATCGCGTTCGCCTCCAGCGCACGAGGGCTGCCGCGATGCAGAACATGGGGAAGATACTCGCAGCGAGGCCCATCTCGTAGATGGCGCGCGACACCTGGGCTTCAATCGCCGCGCGTACGCTCAGGGTGCGCGGCTGGGCGTCTCCCGCGACATTGTAGGTCGCCGTGATGTTCATCGGATAGCGGTTGCCGCCTATATCCCAGGGCTTCGTCGGGTTCATTTTGACGGGGATGCGGGCGATCCAACCCGTCAGGATTCGGTGGCCGTCTGCGGCCACTGGGCCGGAGTCGTTCGGGTAGGTGCGCGTTTCCAGGCGCGGGACCGGCTGGACAAGCGCGTCGTCGTCGGCAGTCACGTCCAGCCCATTCTCTCCGACAACCTTCGTGCGCAGATTCGTGACGCTCTGGCTCGATTCGACAGGGAGGAGGAGCAGGAGGTCTCGTGCTGAGCTTTGATCGGTGCCCAAGGGCCAATCCTCGCGGTTGAGAACCGAATTGCAGCAACGCTGCGGGGGTTGACCTCCCGGTTCAACCATGGCCACGGGGATTCCCGCGCGGGAGAGACCCCGGATGGCGGGTGCGTTGTTCGCGCGCGGCGCGGGAGTGTCGTAATTCGTGTCCGCAAACATTGCGGGAAGCAGGATCATGCCCAGGATCGCGAGCGTGATGATCCATCGCTGCCGGCGGATGGCCTCCCATGTTTCGACACCTTGTGCGCGAAGAAAGACCCACGCCGCGAGGACGAGCGCGCCGATCACGAGGACCAGCAGACAGACCCATGTGCGCGTCGTCGTAGAGGGAATGCGGTTCGTCGCCAGCGTGAATCCCAGCGCGTTCTTGAGCAGCACGGCGGGACTAGCAAGCGCCAGGTGCCCACTCCGCGTAGCGCCGTTGCCCCGCGCCACCATCAGTTCCTGCAGCGGCATGAGACCGGCATACGCGAGAAGTATCCCCATGCCTGCTCCGGCCGGCGCGGCCAGACTGCGACCGATGAAGAGCACGCCAATCAGGGTACCGATGGCGATGCTCGCAATCAGTAACCCAGGCGTCCAGAACAGAAATTTGTGCAGAAGTAGCGGGAGACCGATATGGCCCGTGTACACCAGCATCATGGGGATGAGCGCGACGTAATACGCAGCAGCGAGTGTGGCGAGCACGAGAAACTTCGCCATCAGCCAGTCGCGGCGATTCACCGGCGCCGTAAACACGCACTCGACAAATCGATTGACCCGCGGACTCGCGATCATTCCGGCGGCGACCGGGATGAACCCAAGCGGGACCAGGCCGTAGGCGATGATGCCGTATCCATCGAGCCACGTGTCCTGCGTACCGACTGTCGCGAGCCCTCCGACCGCCAGCAAAACCACTGCCGCGCCCAACCACGCAAACCGGCCACGCATCGTCGCCTTGAGTTCCTCTGTAAAAAGCGTCGCGACTGAGAGAGCCATGGCCATGTGGGATGGGGCGAACGATATCTAAAGCCACACTACGTGAGAAAGCTGAAGCTGCGCTTAAGGCCGGTTTGCCGGCAGCGTTGTTTCGCCCCTCTTCCACAGGTATTCCGCGCCCGACAAGCTTAATGTGAGGCCATTACTGCATCGTAGCGTCTGGGCCAGGGACCGGTCTTGGAACTGCGAGCATCCCAAGGATCACCGCCGAGTAGAGGATGGGAAGCAGGAGGGCGGTGCGCAGGGATGAGGTGGATTTAGAGACAATGCCTACGAGGAAAGGAAGCGTCGTCGCGCCTAGGCCGCAGATGGCGAATAGAGGGCCAAGGATGCGTGTCGGCAGCCCTTCTCCAATGGCCCACGAGACCGTCGCGGGGAAGAAGGGACCGAGGCAGAGCCCTGCCGCGCCGGAGAATACAAGCACTTCCGCAGTAGAGTTGCTAAGCAGTAAGGCGGCCAGCGACAGCATGCACAAGCCGATGGAGACCGTCACCGAGCGCCGCTCCGCGATGCGATGCAGGAACAGCGCCCCTGCCGCGCGGCCAGCGGTAATGCCTGCCCAGAATGCCGCCGGAGCGAGCGGATTTGATGTCGCAGTCGCGCTTGCGAAGCGTTGCGCATAGGATGCGAGCCAGCCGGAGAGGCTCATCTCGGTTCCGCCATAGAGGAAGAAAAGCAGCGCGAAGTGGAATACCGTGCTCGATGAATGGCTCTTGCGTGGCAGGGCGCAGGCTACTGTCTGTGACTGGTCCGGCGGAACAGGCGAGCCGACCCGCCTCAACAGTGTGGGCAGGAGGATTAGAAAAGGAAGGCTGAAGAGGACCAGGAATTTACCCAACGATAGATGGGTTATCAGCGCAGCAATGAGAATCGGGGAGGAGATCGCACCGAGGCTCCAGAGGAAGTTGATGGCGGAGAGATGGCTTGCGCGAACCGAAGCGTTTCGCGTGCCGATGATCAGATTGATGGCGGTGGCCATCTCGCCGAGTCCGAAGCCAAAGAGCAGGAAGCAGGAATAGATTGCCCATAGCGGTGATCCGCCAGTGATTACCGCACTTGCCAGCAGGAGGCCTGCGAAAGTCAGGCCTGTGCCTGTGATGAGGCTCCTCCGTGGCGGGCTGGAGACGAAGAAAGAGCCGAGAAAGTTGCCGAAGGATTGGGTCGCGAGCAGGAGGCCAGCCTGCCGGTCGTCCATATGATTCAGCTGCGCAAGCCGCGGCAGCAATGCCCCTGTCAATACAATCGCCATCCCGTTGAGGAAGAAGCCAACGTACAGACTCCCCGGACGGCTTTCGAATCGGTCGCGCGTTGCCGGGGTTGCCATGGTTCCGATGATGTACTCTTCGTGGCAGATCTGTCGACATCGGAAGCCGCAGCCGGTATTTGAATTTTTTGGCGGCAGCCAGGACACGCTCACGGGTCTTGGGCGTGATGATCTTGGCGCCCGGTGCATTGTTAACTACGAGCGAGACAGTGGACGGTGAGAGGCTGAGATAAGCGGCGAGGGTGCTCAGGCTTACGGGCCGTTCCTCGGTCCCTGCACAATCTCAGGCTTCATAGTGTGTGCATAGTCCTATCATTATTCTGCGGCGCCGGCCTCACCTGATAAGCAATTTGCCATGGAGCGCGGCCTCGTCCGAGGAGTATCCGACAGCGACGCGATATTCTCCAGGCGGAAGCTTCCAGGCATGTGACGACACGTCGAAGGTCGAAATCCAGGCGGGGTCAAGCTTGATGGATACAGTCCGCGATTCACCCGGTTCAAGCTCGACGCGCTGCCATCCGGCGAGGCGCTGGAATGGCTCTCCGGCGGCGGAGGGCAAGGTGACGTAGAGCTGCGCGACCTCTGCGCCGGCGACTGGGCCGGTATTTGCGAGACGGAAGCGAACCGTGCGTGCGACGGAGTCGACGGCGAGGTCCGAGTACTTGAAAGTGGTGTAGGAAAGCCCGTGACCGAACGCGAACAGCGGCTGGCGATGCTGGACCTCGAACCAGCGGTAGCCGACCGCCAGTCCCTCGGGGTAAGACATTTTAAAACTCGTGTGTCTATCCTCGTTGAGTTCGCGCCGCGGCTTGTTCTCGGCGGTCATGCCGGCAATGCGGGGTGAAGGAAGATCAGCGTCGGATTTTGCAAACGTGATGGGCAGCTTGGCGGATGGGTTGACGGCGCCGAACAGGATGTCGGCGATGGCTTCACCACCTGCAATTCCCGGGTACCAGGCCTCGAGCACGCCGCTGACCGATCCGATCCAAGGCATAGAGACGGGACCGCCCGTCTCGAGCACGACAATGGTATGGGAATTGGCGGCGGCTACGGACTGGATCAGTGCGTCCTGCTGCCCCGGCAGTGAGAGTGTTGGCGAGTCGACCGACTCGGTCATGTACTGGGTTGCAAAGACAATGGCGATGTCGCTTGCACCGGCCATCCGTGCGGCTGCTGCGGGATCGTCGCCGGAGATGTAGCGGATGGAGACGCTGGACGCGAGCCTCTGGATGGCCTTCATTGGAGAGGAGGGGAAGTAGACGGGCTTACCCCACTGCGTCCCTCCGTGGGCAGGATCAATGGCATTGCCGCCGGGTGCGTCAACCTGCGCGGATCCGCCGCCGGAGAGGACGCCGACATCGGCATGTCCGCCGATCAGGGTGATGCTGTGTAGGGAGGCCGCGCGCAGCGGAAGCTGGGCGGAGTTGTTCTTGAGGAGGACAATGCTCTCTTCCGCAATCCGGCGCGAGTCGTCCTTGCCGCGGAACGGATCGACGACGCGGCGGACCGGAGGATCGTCGACGACGCCGTTAGCAAACATGCTGCGCAGGATGCGATGATCCATGTCCTCGAGTCGCGCCATGGACACCTGGCCGGAGGCGATGGCTTGCTTCAGGGAGCCGCCAAAAAAGTCTTCGCCCGGCATCTCCTGGTCGAGCCCGGAGTTCGCGGATTTAACCGTACTGTGGGTCGCTTCCCAGTCGGAGAGCACCCAGCCTCTAAAGCCGAAGTCCTTCTTCAGCACACGGTCGAGCAGGTAGTCGTTCTCGCATGCGTGTTCCCCGTTGACCAGGTTGTAGGAACACATCACTCCAGCGGGTTGGGCCATCTTGATGGCGATCTCGAAGGCGAGCAGGTCGGTCTCACGCATAGTGCGCTCGTCCATCTGTACGTCAACCACACTGCGGCCAGTCTCCTGGTCGTTGATCGCGTAGTGCTTGATGTCCCCCATTACGCGCTGCGACTGGACGCCGAGTGCGAGATGTCCGACGATGTTGCCGGCGAGCACGGGGTCTTCGCCGGCGTACTCGAAGTTGCGGCCGTTTCGCGGCTCGCGGGTGAGATCGACTCCGCCGCCTATTGACATGTTGAAGCCCTGGGCGCGGAGTTCGCGTCCAAGCACCTCTCCGTAAAGATGGGCAGCGGAATTATCCCACGTGGCGGCGAGTCCGAGGACCGAGGGGAGCAGCGTCGCGTAGCGGCTGTCAGGGGCGGCCATGCGAACGCCTACCGCGGAGTCGGCGAGATTGATGTCGGGGATGCCGAGACGGTCGATGCCGAGCATAAAACCAGCGCCGTGGTTGGATCGCGCGGGCACCTGAGAGCCCTCGCGCAGCACGCCCCAACCAGTGCCATGCACGAGCTGCAGCTTTTCATCGAGGGTCATCTGCTGCATCACAAGGTCGGCGCGTCGATCAGCTGAGAGCGTTCGATCCATCCATGGAGAGGAGGAAGGAGCTGCGGTCTGGCTGGTGGCAGCGAAGCATGAGAAACAGAACACGACGGCGGCGGCTGCGAATGACGAAGGCGAATTTCGGGTGCAGATCATTCCTGTTTTCCCATCTTTCACGAGCTAGCGGTCGAAGCGGCCATTTGTTTGTATGCCGCCTCGAGCACCACTCTACTGTGAATTGGGGTCTCTTGGGAAGACGTCGACAAATTTTCCTAAAACGATCTAGTAGGGCATATATGAGGTATACAGAGCAGCAGCGCGCGGTGTAGATTTTCAACCGTGCTCCGTATGACAAGACTGGTCGCCGCTCTGCTGCCCCTGCTGTTAGTGCCGGTTGCAGCGGCGCAGAGGTATGCGTTTCAGAATTCCGCGCTTCCCACGGAGGAGCGGATTACCAATGTACTGGCGTCGATGACGCCGGACGAGAAGATCGATGCGCTTGGTACGAATCCGACCGTCCCCAGGCTCGGCATCGTGGGAACGCAGCATGTCGAGGGCCTGCATGGGCTAGCCCTGGGCGGCCCGGGCGGATGGGAGGGCCGGAACCAGACGGTAATCCCGACGACGCAGTTCCCACAGGCGCGCGGTCTCGGACAGACCTGGGATCCGGAGCTGTTGGAGCGGGTTGCCGCCGTGGAAGGGTATGAGGCCCGGTACGCCTATGGCAAGTACCATCGCGGGGGACTCGTAGTGCGTGCGCCGAACGCCGACCTGAGTCGCGATCCAAGGTGGGGACGAAGCGAAGAGTCGTACGGAGAAGATCCGTTCCTCGTCGGCACGCTTGCGACGGCGTTCACCAAGGGGCTGCAGGGAACGGATAAGCGCTACTGGCTGTCTGCTTCGTTACTGAAGCACTTCCTCGCGAACAGCAATGAGGATGGGCGAGATAGAACGTCATCGGATTTCGACATGCGACTCTTCCATGAGTATTACTCGGTGCCCTTTCGAATGGCGATCGAGAATGGCAAGTCGAACGCCTTCATGGCTTCCTACAACGAGTGGAACGGCGTGCCGATGGCGGCCAATCCGGTGCTGCGGGATATCGCGATGAAGGTCTGGGGATTCAACGGGATTATCTGCACGGACGCGGGCGCTCTCACTAACATGGTGAAGTCGCAACATCTGTACAAGACAATGCCGGAGGCTGCGGCAGCAGCGATTCATGCGGGGATCAACCAATTTCTGGACGATTACAAGAAGCCCGTACGAGATGCTCTGGAGCAGAAGCTGATTACGCCTGAGGAGATAGATCGTAACTTGCGGGGAGTCTTCCGCGTGATGCTGCGGTTGGGCATGCTGGACCCGAACGATTCGGTGCCATACGCGCGCATCGGGTCCGGTGAAGTGGTGAAGGGCGCGACTCCCGGGCAGGATCCGTGGTGGTGGGAGCAACATAAAGCACTGGCACGAAAGGTTACGGATGAGTCGATTGTGCTGCTGAGGAACGAACAGAACATGCTGCCATTGACTCCTGGCAAGGTGAGATCGCTTGCCGTGATCGGCCCGTTGGCTGACCGCGTTGCCCTCGACTGGTACAGCGGTACGCCGCCGTTTGCGGTAACTCCGCTGGCGGGCATCCGTGCTCGGGCCGGAGTAGGCGTCAACGTTACGTATTCGGATGGATCAGATGTGGCTCAGGCGGCGGCGATCGCAGAGAAGGCCGAGGTGGCGGTGGTGATTATCGGCAATCATCCAACCTGCGATGCGGGCTGGGCAAAGTGTCCGTTGGCGAGCGACGGTAAAGAGGCTATGGACCGTAAGAGCCTCACGCTGGAGCAGGAGGAACTGGCGAAGGCCGTCTTTGCCGCGAACCCGAAGACGATTGTCGTGCTTCAGGCGAGCTTCCCTTTTACAACCAACTGGACGCAGCAACACGTTCCCGCCATCCTCGAAATGACACACAACAGCGAGGAGCAGGGCGATGGACTGGCGGATGTTTTGTTCGGCGACTACAACCCGGCCGGACGGCTGACACAAACGTGGGTTGCCTCAATGGATCAGCTGCCGCCCATGATGGACTACGATGTGCGTCACGGGCGGACCTACCTGTATCTGCAGGCCAAGCCGCTGTATGCGTTCGGATTCGGGCTTAGCTATACGAAGTTCACGTACTCGAACCTGAAGGTCAGCTCTTCGGCTATCAAGACTGGGGACGAGTTGACCGTGAGCGTCGATGTAAAAAATGATGGTAGGCGCGACGGGGAGGAGGTCGTGCAGATGTACGTGACACATCGCGGGTCGACTATCGCCCGGCCGCTGAAGGAGCTTAAGGCTTTCGAGCGAGTTCCGCTACGTGCCGGGGAGCGGAAGACGATTGCGCTTCCGCTAGAGGCCGCGGCGCTTGGCTACTGGTCTGAGTCAGACAACCGTTTTGTCCTCGAAAAGGACCACGTCGCAATCAACGTAGGCGGCTCTTCGGACAATCTTCCCTTGCACCACGAGATTGATGTCATTCCCTAAAGAGCCGCTCCGGTATCAGCGGCAACGTCAGGACAATCTATGAAAACCTTTCAGCAATCCAGTATTTCCCGGTGTTTGAGAATCTCGATCACACTTCTCAGCGCGATGCTTCTTTTTGCGTGCGCACCGGCCAGTGCTCAAACAGTGAAGCTGAACAGCGCGCAGGCGACGGTCGTCGTTGAACCCTACGCGCCCAACATTGTGCGCATCAGTATCAGTCTGCTGAAACCATACGCCGAGGCTGGCCCAGGATACGGCGTCATCGCCAAGCCCGAGGGACTGGGGTGGACGACGGAAAATACTGCTAACGGAAGGGTTTCGAGGTCCTCGCGGATGGTGGTGACAACATCGATTCCCAATGGCAAATACACGCCCACCGGGACTCAGGCCGATATCGCAAAGTTCTTCAATGGCTCTACCCCAAATGTCGGACTTTCGATCAAAACGCCCGATGGGTTGCCGATCCTTGAAATGAATGGGTGGGAGATGTCGGTGCCGAACCACAAGAGTGGCGACTCGCAGATACTTTACGACCGCCGTCCTACGGACCATCCCTTCTACCGTGTCGGAGCCACGTTCTCTGCGGCCCGCGACGAGCACACTTACGGCATGGGGCAGAATCAGGAGGGCTTCCTCGACCGCCGCGGGCACGTCATCCGCTGCGCGCATGACTATGAGGCACCCGCGGGCCAAAGCGTCTGTGTGCCGTTTGCAGTCTCCAGCAAAGGCTATGGGCTGCTGTGGGACAACCCCGGAAAGACGACCGTTCAGTTCGGCTTCAACGACTCTAACAGGTGGACCTCCGACGTCGGCCAGCGTGTCTCGTTCTTTGTCATCGCGGGGAGCAACTACGACGAGATTTACCAGGGTTATCGCCTGCTCACGGGCGACGTGCCGATGCTTCCGAAGTCTGCCTACGGATACATCCAGTGCAAGCAACGCTATACCAGTCAGGATGAGTTGATAGCGGTCGCCAAGGGATATCGCGACCGTCACTTGCCCATCGACACCCTCGTTATCGACTGGTTCCACTACACAAAAATGGGCGAGATGGACATGGATCCTGCGAAGTGGCCCGACCCCGTCAGCATGAACAAACAACTCCACTCGATGAACTTCCACACCATGATTAGCGTGTGGCCACGCTTCGTCCCTGAAGACCGGTACTACGCGACCGTGCTCAAGAATGGTTGGTTCGAGCACCTGGCTGACGGTACGCCGACAAACGGCTTGCCTTACGATCGTGCGGGCTCCGACATCGACACTACGAACCCGGAGGCGGCGAAGTGGTACTGGAATACGATCAAGGAGAACTACATCGACAAGGGTTTCGACTCGTTCTGGGCGGATGAGACCGAGCCCGACCTGCCTCCTAACGGCAGCTTTTGGAAGATTGGCCCGGGCACCGAGTACTTCAACGTGTTCCCGCTCTTCCACACCGCAGCCATCTATGATGGCTTTCGTCGTGATCTTCCCAAGACGCGCGCCTTGATTCTCGCCCGTGACGCATTCACCGGCGCGCAGCGCAATGGCACTATTTTCTGGTCGTCCGACATTAGCGGCAACTGGGACACGCTCAAGCGCCAGGTTCCGACCGGTATCAACTTCGTCGCCTCCGGCATGCCATACTGGAGCACCGACATCGGAGGTTGGCAGTATCTTCCCAGAGTGCACAAGCCCGAGCGTACACCGCTGCTTGATCCCTCTGACGCGCGCGGGAACATCGGCCACTACGACGACTATCCGGAGCTTTACGTCCGCTGGTTTGAGTACGGTGCTTTTCAGCCGAACTTCCGCAGCCATGGCAGCCGCCCTCAGAACGAGGTGTGGTCCTATGGCAAGCAGGCCGAGCCGATCCTGGCGAAGTATCTGCGTCTTCGCTATCAACTGATGCCCTATCTTTATTCCATCGCGCGCATGACGCATCAGACAGGCGCGCCTTTCATGCGGGGATTGTTCATGGATTTCGGCAACGATCCAAACGTCGCGAACATCGGCGATGAGTATATGTTCGGGCCTTCGCTGCTGATTGCTCCGGTGACGGAGCAGGGAAGCACGACGCGTCAGGTCTATCTCCCTGCCGGTACGGATTGGTACAACTTCTGGACGAATGAGCGCGTGCGCGGCGGCCAGAGCATTGCGGTGGATGCGCCGATCGACATCATTCCAATCTTTGTGAAGGCGGGCGCAATTCTTCCATTAGGCTCGGCGGTCGAGAGCACGAACGAGGCGCAGAAAATCGCTTCGTTACGGGTGTATCCGGGTGCGGATGGAGAGTTCGAGCTATATCGCGACGACGGTACCACGTATGACTATGAGCGGGGTAAGTTCGAGTTGACGCGGCTGCACTGGTCCGATGGCTCAGGCAAACTCACAAAGAGCGGGGCAACTTTGGATGCCGAGGTCGAGGTGGTTGGCGCCCGGCGGTAGAGTCGATCAGTTCGCGCTGGCACCGTGGATGATTCCGCGGCCGAGATAGAGCCCGACGAATACTCGCGGGGTAAGCGTGGGGTCTGGATCGTTCTTGTAGGTGGGGGCAGTTCTCTGGGTGAGGGGTGAGTTAGGTGTCCACATAAGTTTATGTGGACACCTATTTAGGACTGATTGTAAGGACTGGCGAGCGATACGTTCCATGGGAGCAGCTGATCGATCCGATTGATGGGGTGGTCGGCGATCCGTGACAGGACGTGTTGGAGATAGATCTCCGGATCGAGGCCGTTGAGCTTGGCCGATCCCAGGAGCGAGTAGATGGCGGCGGCGCGTTCCCCGCCTGCATCCGATCCACAGAAGAGGTAGTTCTTGCGTCCCAGGGCGACGACTCGCAGCGCACGTTCGGCGGCGTTGTTGTCGATCTCGAGCTGGCCATCGTCGACATAGCGAGTGAGAGCCCGCCATCGCGAGGAGGCGTAACGGATCGCGGCCGCGGTGTCCGACTTGCGGGAGAGCTTCGCGAGCGTGAGTTCGAACCAGTTGCGCATGCTGTCGAGCAGAGGCCTGGCCCGTGACTGACGGATCGTCTTCCTGATCTCCGGCGTACTGCCGCGGATCTCGGCTTCGATGGCGCAGAGAGCGGCGATGCGCTCGATCGCTTCGGTTGTGGTTGGTGAAGCATGCGCGATGTGGATCTCGTGAAACTTGCGCCGGGCATGTGCCCAACAGGCGGCTTCGTAGATCTTGCCGCCTTCGTAGAGATGATGAAATCCGGCGTAGGCATCGGCCTGCAATGCGCCCTTGTAGTCCTTCAGGTGCTGCCTGGGATGCTCGCCCTTGCGGTCCGGCGAGTAAGCGAACCACACGGCCGGAGCAGTTGTATCTGCGGATGGCCGGTCATCCCGCACATAGGTCCAGAGCCGTCCGATCCTGGTCTTGCCGTTGCCTGGGGCGAGCACCGGGACTGGCGTGTCGTCGGCGTGCAGCTTGCTGGCCGACATCACGTGACCGCATCGATCAGCGGCGCGAGCAGTTCGCTGGTGGCGCCGACCCAACCGGCCAGCGTGGAACGGTCGAGGTCGACTCCCTCGCGGGCGTAGATCTCCGACTGCCGGTAGAGTGGCTGATGATCGGCATACTTGGCCACGAGAACATGGGCCAGCAGTCCCGGTCCGGCAAGGCCGCGATCGATGGGCCGCGATGGTGCCGGGGCCTGCACGATCCGGTCGCAGGCGTCGCAACTGAGCTTCGGACGCACGTGGCGGATGACCTTGAAGCAGGCCCGTACGTACTCCAGCATCTCGGCCACATCTTCGCCCAACTCTCGCAGTCTGCCGCCGCAGCCGGGGCAGGCCGCGTGGTCCGGCATGTGGGTATGGACCTCGCGCGGAAGATGCTCTGGCAGCGGGCGGCGAAATGGCTTCGCGGAAACAGGTCTGTCGGCCGGAGTGATCGCCGCGCTCTCTTCGACGGCACTGGCGGCGTGAAGCTCTTCGAGTTGTAGCTCCAGTTGCTCGATCTGGCGAAGCACCTTCTCGCTCCTGGTTCCGAAGAGCATGCGCTGAAGCTTCTCCACCAGCAGCACCAGGCGCTCGATCTCGCTGGCCCGCGAAGTCAGCGTAGAGGTGTACTTCTCATGCTGGGCGATCAACAGCGCCTTGGCGGCTTCAAGATCCAGGCTGTCGAAATCCGGAAGCGACGCTGCGAGCATGAGCGGAGTATGCCATAAGTCGTCCGCGATTAAAAGCCTAAAAGTAGCATGAACACCGGAGACAACACTCAAACACTCAACACCGGCTGAGCCGTCCGAATGGGCGCTCTCCAATCGATCCCTTCCAGCAGCATCGAGAGCTGAGCGCGGCTCAACGAGACCGTTCCACTCGTCGCCTGAGGCCAGATGAAGCGTCCGCGTTCCAGCCGCTTGGCCAGCAGACAGAGCCCGTCGCCGTCGAAACAGAGCACCTTCACGATATCTCCACGACGTCCTCGAAAGACGAACACGTGGCCCGAAAACGGCTGCTGCTGCGTGTCCGTTAGAGGAACCACACGGTTGACATTTACCGATGGTTTTC
>OCZT010002201.1_pt1 | contig 20165 bp, 17 predicted proteins | sample 1539031 | NCBI WGS metagenome assembly OCZT01 (sample SAMEA3539308, study PRJEB22396) | soil metagenome | biome: tundra; feature: field; material: soil | place: USA | collected 2010-05 | depth 0.15 m | reverse complement strand
CCTGAAGCTTCAAAATATGCTTGGGGAATGGGATTTCACTGGTACGAAAGCTGGAGCGGAAGCGATAAAATGTTTGAGAATGTTAAAATTGTACATGAGGCCTATCCTGAAAAAAACCTACTGTTTACCGAAGGTTGTCCTGAGAGTTTTAATCCGGCCTTGTTTTATGACTGGAGCCTCGGCGAAACTTACGGCCGGAATATGATAAATGATTTTAATAATGGAACAACTGGCTGGACCGACTGGAACATTCTGCTTGATGAGACGGGAGGACCTAATCATGTTCAGAATTTTTGTTTTGCACCTGTTCATGCCAACATTAAAACGGGACAGCTGATCTATACCAATTCATATTATTATATCGGCCATTTCTCGAAGTTTATTCGTCCGGGGGCAAAAAGGATTATCAGTTCTGCAAGCCGCAGCCAGTTGCTGACAACTGCATTTATGAACGAAAACGGGAAAGTGACAGTGATTGTTATGAACCAAAGCAATCTGAAAATCACTTATAATCTGTGTATTGGGCAAAATGCAGCCGAAGTGAAAATTCTGCCGCATTCAATCCAAACGCTGGTCCTGTAATAAATTTTAAGACCTTGAGAACCTTAGTGTTAACCTTTCAGGATTTTATTTTAACTCCTTTATCCCCATATTATATAACGTAAAGCTGAAGATATCAGCATACTGTTCAATAGATTTACTTACCGGTGTTCCTGCCCCATGTCCGGCATTTGTCTCAATTCTTATCAGCACCGGATTACTTCCTGTCTGCTTAGCCTGCAGCTGAGCAGCAAATTTGAATGAATGTGCAGGTACAACCCTGTCGTCGTGATCACCGGTAGTGACAAGAGTTGCAGGGTACTTTATACCTTCTTTCACATTCTGAACCGGCGAATATTTATAAATGTATTCAAACATCTCTTTACTGTCCTCAGAAGTTCCAAAATCATATGCCCATCCTGCTCCCGCAGTAAAAGTATGATAGCGAAGCATATCCATCACACCAACCGCCGGAAGTGCGACTTTCATAAGATCAGGTCTCTGAGTCATTACCGCACCGACAAGCAAACCTCCGTTTGATCCGCCTCTTATTGCAAGAAAATCTGACGATGTATATTTCTTTTCAACAAGATATTCCGCAGCAGCAATGAAATCATCAAATACATTCTGCTTGTGCATTTTTGTGCCGGCGAGGTGCCATTTTTCACCATACTCTCCGCCGCCCCTTATATTTGGAACTGCATAGATGCCCCCTGTTTCAAGCCAGAATGCAACGGGTATACTGAAACCCGGTGTTTCACTAATATCAAATCCGCCATAACCATATAGTATTGCCGGGCTTTTACCATTCAGGGGTGTTCCTTTCCTGAAACTGATTATCATTGGTATTCGTGTTCCATCCTTTGAATTATAGAATATTTGCCTTGATTCATATTCATCCCCATTGAATGCAACTACAGGCTTTTTATAAACTTCAGATTTCCCTGATTCCGGATCAAGTTTATAGATTGTTGCCGGCGTTATGTAATTTGTAAATGAGTAATATACCTCCTTATCATCCCTTTTGGCTCCGAAACCTGAAGCAGTCCCAAGTCCGGGCAGAGTGATTTCACGGATCAGGTCTCCATGTCTGTCAAATTGTTTTACTTTTGAAATAGCATCAATCATATAATGAGCAAAAAGATATCCTGCGCCTGCAGCGGGTTCAAGAACATTTTCAGTTTCAGGTATCAGATCAACCCAGTTTTCTGCTCCAGGCTTTTCTGCATCTACAGTTACAACTCTTTTGTTTGGCGCATTAAGGTTGGTTACTATGAAGAGCTTTGATCCTTCATTGTCAATAACCGAATGGTCATTATCGAAATTGCCTATAATAGTTGTAAACTTACTCCCGGTTTTCTTCAGGTCCTTGATATATAGTTCATTCCCTGTTGTTAACTCTGCTGCGGTCACTACAAGATATCTTCCATCCTCTGTCACAGTTCCGCTGACATATCTTCTTACTATATCAGATCCGAATATAACTTTATCTTCAGTCTGTTTTGTACCAAGCTTATGAAAATAGAGTTTATGGTGATCAGTCTTTGCCGATAGCTCGCTTCCTTTTGGTTTATCATAACTTGAATAATAGAATCCCTCATTGGCCTGCCACGATAGCCCACTGAACTTAATATCTTTTAACGTATCGCCGATGATCGCTTTTGATTCAGCATCAAGTATAATTACCTTTCTCCAGTCTGAGCCCCCTTCAGAGATTGAATAGGCAACCTTGCTTCCATCTTTTGTAAATTCTATTTCACCCAGGGATGTTGTTCCGTCAGCAGAAAATTTATTCGGATCAAGAAACACTTCAGGATCACCGTTGCCTTTCTGACGATAAATAATAAACTGATTCTGCAATCCGTCATTTCTCGAATAATAGATGTAGGCGCCTTCTCTTTGAGGAGCTGTGTATTTCTCATAATTCCACATTTTCTCAAGTCGGACTTTTATCTCTTCCCTGTATGGGATCGCTTCAAGATAGCTGAATGTAACTTTATTCTGCTTCTTTACCCAGGCAACAGTTTCATTCGATCTGTCATCCTCAAGCCAACGGTATGGATCAGGAACATTAGTTCCAAAATAAGAATCAACAACATCACCCTTCTTTGTCAAAGGGTAATTAATTTTCTTTTTTTCAGGTCCGTTGCAGGAGATAAGAATTGCCATTAAAGTTAATGTCAGGAGTTGGGTTTTCATGATAATTCATTATAAATATATTCATAGCGATTATCTATCGGATAAACATAATATTCAAAAGTAATTATTTGTTTAAATTCGCAGTTTCGATTTAAAACAATTTTTATGAGAAAAGGGGTTATAGTTTTTATAATTGTTATGAGTTTTGTATGCGTTGCCAGTGGTCAGGAATATAAAACCGGTATTGGTATAAGGGCAGGGTTTTCATCAGGTCTTACAATAAAGCACTTTGAAAGCCGCGACGCCGCTTTTGAAGGTCTTCTGACAACCAGATGGCAGGGTTTTGACATAACCGGGTTGTATGAGATACATAATCAGGCATTTGAAGTAAATCACCTAAACTGGTATTATGGTGGAGGAGCGCATATAGGATTTTACAACGGAAATGATGTAACATGGGGAAGATCAGGTGCGTCATATACCGTGGCAGGAATAGATGGAATAATCGGGATTGAATATACTTTCGATGAGCTCCCGATCAATTTAGGCATTGACTGGAAACCCGCTCTTAACCTCATAGGATATACAGGCTTATGGTCGGAAGGCGCCATTTCTGTAAGGTATGTTTTCTAAAATGAATTTTTATATATCTCTGGTATACCCTGACAATTAATAAGATTGATGGAAATTTCTTCCTGAAAAAAGCAAAGAAAAGGAGTGATTAGAAAGAGGGAGATCCCTCGCTATGCTCGGGATGACATAGTATGTGAGAAGCATAAGGGAAGAAGTGGAGATTCGTATATGTATGTGCCTTAAATATTTACTGGTGGTACGAATCTCCACTTCTTCCCCCATAACCACCTAATTGTCATGTCATTCCGAGCGTAGAGAGGAATCTTATTCTTCAATACAATTGCTATCAAAGATAAAACCAGGAACCCAAAACACAAGTTTCTTATAATCTGTGATTTATAATATTTTGGAATAGCCAAGGGATCCGTTGGAAGGCTTGGGAATCAGGAATTTCCAGATTATAACCAATACCCACATTGTGTCATAAACATTATTGGTAAATCAAGGTCATAATTCTCTGATTAATTATAATTTTAAGTTTGATTAATAAGTTGGATTTAAAATAAAATTGTATGAAAAGATTTGCAGTGTCATTTTTGATTTGCTTGCTTCTTACATTCATTATTTCTGCCCAGAATAAGTATAACGGGCTGGATATGAACCTTGGAAACCTGTACAGGTTATCAGATGCAAAAACCCGTTCAATAAGTCCCGAAAACATTACCGGGGAAAAAGGAAAAGGAGGAACGGCAGATCCTGCTGACAAGACCAGGCCAAATGTTGCCAATGCATCCGGCGCTGCAAGGGATCTTGGTCAGGGATGGAAGGTAAATCCCTATGTAATAATTAAACCCGGACAAACCTTCAAAATGGCTGAGGTTGATGGTCCTGGAGCAATACAACATATATGGATGACCCCGACAGGAAACTGGCGATTTTCAATACTTCGGATCTACTGGGATGATGAAACTGAACCGTCCGTTGAATGTCCGGTTGGCGATTTTTTCGGAATGGGGTGGAACAAATATTCACCGCTGGTTTCAACCGCCATATGTGTCAACCCGGGGAGCGCCTTCAATTCGTATTGGGTTATGCCTTTCAGAAAGAAGTGCAGGATAACGATGGAAAACATAAATGAAACCGAACCAATGACACTATTTTACCAGATTGATTATACTCTGACCGAAGTGCCTGCAGATGCAGGATATTTTCATGCCCAGTTCCGCATGGCAAATCCTGACGAGCCATCTGTCTATACAATTATTGATGGTATTAAAGGAAAGGGTCAGTATGTAGGAGTATATCTTGCAGTTGGTGTAAATAACAACGGATGGTGGGGCGAAGGTGAAATGAAGTTTTACATTGATGGCGATTCCGGTTTTCCGACTATCTGTGGAACCGGCACAGAGGATTATTTCTGTGGTTCTTATGATTTTGATACAAATAAAAAGAATTCCGCCGGAGTTGAGGAATCTGAGTATACCGTATTCTGTACTCCTTATTCAGGATTGCACCAGGTTATTCGCGGCGACGGGCATTACAATGTTATGCAGCGCTTCGGTCTTTACAGATGGCACATTTTGGATCCAATACGCTTTGATTCCGATCTCAAAATAACCATACAGGATCTTGGATGGCATTTAGATGGCAGATATCTGAAACAGAAATCGGATATAGCTTCAACCTGTTTCTGGTACCAGACTGAACCTCATGCTAAATTTCCAAAACTACCTGACTGGCAGAATCTTGAAATAAATTAATTTTTCCAGTTTTTAACTGTCCAGTTTTTTTTAATTGCTGATTTCTTAAGCTTTTTATCTGGATTTACACAAACCGGATTCCCTACTGAATTGAGTGCAGAAAAGTCATGAATTGAATCTCCGTAATACCAGGCATCAGTGGTTGAAAAGTTATTTTTTTCACAGTACTCAAGTAATCTGATTGCTTTTTCTTCCCCAAAACAGATATGTCCAAGAGGCCGGCCTGTCAGATATCCGTTCTTAATTTCAAGATCTGAACATATAATGTCATCGATATTAAGATTTTCAGCAATTATCTCACAAACACTTTTCAAAGCAGAAGATAGGATAACCACTTTCGCATTTTTTGATTTATGGTATTTTATCTCGGCTCTGGCTTCCGGATAAACGGATGGAATGATTAATTGGCCTGTTACCTCTGAGCATAGCTCTAGCAATGAATTTTCAGAAATACCCTTAACCCAGCCAACCATGTCATCTATTATTTTCAGGGGATCTCTCAGTTTAAGTCTGAAAAGAAAGGAAAGCAGGACTGCATTTACTAAATCGCTACGTTTCAGCAAACCATTCCTGAAAGCACCTTTCGCAAGTAATTTTCCGCTGACAGAATCAGCTAAGGTCTGATCAAGATCAAAAAATACAACATATTGAGGTGGTGTAATTTTATCTTCTGAAAAAGTGTTTTCCATCGGGATTGTAAATTATTTTTAAAGCCCCTGGTAGTAGTGTAACATTAAATTTGTCGGCGAAATATAATTCTCCGTCAACATGAAAAGGGACCACCTGCGGAAATTCAAGATTTATTCCTTTAGTTTGATAGTAATTTACTCTTTTGTCAGAGGTATGTTTACCCTCCGGTACCTTAAGAAGGATTGAAAATCTTTCTGAAAGAGAAAGTTTTTTTATCATGCAAACATCTAATAATCCGTCATTTGCAATAGCCTTGGGGGTAAGGTAGAATCCACCTGCAAACCTTCTTCCTATTGCTATTGTATTAATAAAACAATCAGTTTCATGCCGGCCGGTATCGGTTATGACAGTCATTCTTTTTTCCCGGAAGAAAAGGAGAGTCTTGACAATATGCCAGATATATTTATATTTACTTCCTCTTTTCACTTTCCCGGGTTCGGTATAATTTTCGGCGGCCACCTGGGCATCAAATCCTAATCCCATACCATTAAGGAATATCATACCATTGCATGATCCGGCATCCATCTCAATAGAATTCCTGTTAAAAAAGATGTCCCACTCGGGGTCTCCGAAACGATTTGGAAAACCAAGGATCTGGATGAAATCATTTCCCGTACCGGCAGGAATCAGTCCGACTGTAATATCTTTCTCAAAAATAAGCGGCCGGCACATTTCATTAAATGTTCCGTCGCCGCCAACAGCAATTATATACCTGAATCCTCTTTTATAGTACTGTTCCGATAATTCTGCACCATGTCCGCTTCTTTCTGTTAAAACGATCTCTGCATCAACATTGTGTTTCCGGATCATTTCCCCGAGCTTGGGAACAATCTCTTTTCCAAACCCGTTTCCGGCTATCGGGTTAACAATAAAAACCCACTCCTTGCTTACCATCTCCATGTCAGAACAATTCTATATTTTGGAAATTTTAACAATAAAAGTACATTTCAGCATTAAAATCAATGATAAGCTGATTCAATAACAGTTTTAACCGTTTCAATTATTTCAAAATCATTTTTCCCCAGTAATTCTTCTCTTCGTATAGGTTTATGAATTACAACATCAAGCTTTGAATCGAAATTAATATAAAACCTGTTTTTGGGTTTCAGTTATAAAACCCGTTCAATGTTACAGGCAGTATTTCAATATCTCTGGTCCTGAACAGGTATATGAACCCTCTGTAAAATTGGTTTATTTTTCCACTTAGCGTTCTTGTTCCCTCAGGAAATATAGCAACGGATTGATATTTAGATTTATAAATGAGCTGGTCAATCATCTGTTTAGTATTCCTATAGTTTGGCTCTTTAAACGGAACATAGTCCATGATTTTTAGTAAATGGCTGAATACCGGAACTTTAAGAAGCCGTTCATGCCCAAACCACGATATCCCAGGGTAAAAGGATGTTATTGCAACTATATCGAATAGACTGGCATGGTTAGCTACAAGGATATACCTTTCGCCTTTTATGATGTTTTCCTTCCCGTATACCCTGAATTTTTTACCCATTATCAAGAAAACTGACTTGGCCCACATCTGAAAAAGAAAACGGATCGGTTTTTTCAGATGTAAAAAGGACAGGATCAGAACAATTACTACACCTACAGCAGTATAGCAATAGAGTATGCCAAATAATAGAATCGAAAGGACTGCGTAAAATCGTGAACGCATTATATACGGATATAACTTCCCGCCTGAAAAATAACTATTTTTTTTATTTAATCGTTATGCAAAGCCATATTAGCTCTTATTCGTAGTTTTATAAGCCTGACTCTTAATCTGAATACCTTTCCGTTTATATATACAGAATGCGGTCACTGGTATGCCAGGGCTATGTCGAGCTATGTTATGTTGCAGGAATTAACAGGTGTAAGATATGACGCTGTGACACAGGAAATGTTAATTGTTATTTTTTATTTAGTTATCCCGGAATTGCTTACAAATGCTATCTGTTTGCTGTTGGGAGACCATGATGGAACATTGATAGTTCCTTGTCCGCCATACAGGTAAGCTAAAACACGAGGTTCTCCGCCGTTAACAGGTAAAATTCTTAACATACAGCGTTTGTAAGAGGGATGACTGTTAGCATCGATGTCCGGAGGAAATGAGATTATTACCATCCATTTCCCGTCGGGAGAAATATGAGGGAACCAGTTATTGTAGTTGTCAAACGTCAGTTGTTCCCTGCCAGTTCCATCAGGTTTTATGCGCCAGATTTGCATCGTGGCTGTGCCTGAATAATGCCCGTTATAATAGATATACTTTCCATCAGGAGAATATTCACAACCGTCAACATGCTCTCCGGCTTTAAGATCAGTTAGCGCGACTTCTTTTCCTCCTTCGATTGAATTTCTATATAGATTGTAAAACGTTTTTCCGTTGCGCATTGCTACATATACCAGTTCCTTATTATTGGGTGCCCATCCGTGAAAGTATGAAGGAGTATTCTCAGTGATCAGTTTCGGAACACCGCCAACAAGAGGGAGTACATAAACAGTTGATCCGCCACCCGGCAGACCCTGCCTGGAACTGCTTATGGCAAGTAATTTCCCGTCGAACGAAATCCCATGATCATTATTTATATTTTTGGCAAAATCGGTATTAAGCTTTTCAGTTGCACCGCCATCAACAGGAATTTTATACAACAGTCCGTCCATATTGAAAAGAAGCTTTTTGCCGTCAGGCATCCAGTTTGGGGCTTCAAACCTGCCAGGTTTTTCGAAAATAACTTTTCTTTTTCCGTCAGATACAGTCATTGTCTCCATTCTGCAGCCCAGATATCCTGATTTTCCAGGATCATAGATATCAGCTACAGGCTGATCAATCCTGACATTCCATATTTTAACCGTTTCCACTATATCGGAATCGTGAGAACAAATGAAGGGACCGACCAGAACTTCATCAGGCATGTTTTCCATTACATGGGAACCGATTGTTTCAAGCGGTTTTCCGTTGTGTGCCGCCCTCATTATAATATTTTTACCGGCTCTTTCAATCTGGATAACATTAAAAGTTGAGTCTTTGGAAAATATCTCATCCTGAGGATCTCTCATAGCAGCACCGGCGGACACTCTCCATTGAAGCACGGTTAATCCACTGCCGTGAAGAGTTGCAGATATATGAGATGATTTTTCATCTGTTGTTTCACGCACCATCCATCCGGTTTTTCTGTGAGGATTAGTGCCTTTTCCTTCAAATTCGAAATTTGCAGTCACGATAAAATCACCTTTTATTTTATTGAATATGTAGTGAAATTCATCTCTCGCAAACCAGATGTTGTATCCGCCTCCTTTCAGAGTATAGCTCTGATCAGCCGGGCCGTAAACTGCTGAACCGGACTTCTTTGGATTTCCAATATCGGAATTAGCCTGGAATATTCCTAACGGAGTATTCTGTGCTGAAGCGATATTTAATAAACTACTTAGCATAAGGATAATAAATGATTTCATTTCCGAAGTTGGTTTTAAGTAATAATTTTTTCAAGCCATAAATTTACTATTTTCTTTGCCCAGATATAAGTGAGTACAGGTAAAACAATCAGAAATAATTTATTGTACAGATATGCATCTGCAAATTGAAAGTGAATTGCCGACAGGATAGCACGGGTCATACCGCAACCATAACACTCATGACCTGTTATATTCTTAAACAGGCATACAGAATGCTGATTTTTCAGCCATTCCAGCGGTATAAAATAGAGCACAACCGGTATCAGCAACAGTATTCCTGATTTGATAAGCCTGTGCAATCTTCTATCTTCTGACCAGCAAATGTCCTTCAGCATCTCTGAAACTGCCAACAATTATCATGATAAAGTCGATCAGAGCCCAGATACCGCATCCTCCAAGTGTCAGCAGCTGAACCACTCCGATACCGGTATGGCCTGTATAGAACCTGTGAACTCCAAACACACCAAGGAAGAAGCACAGCAAAAGGGCTGTGAGCCAATCCCTGCCTTCTGCCTGAACCGGAGCTGTCTCTTTCAGGCTCACTCCGCATTTCATGCAGATAGTTGAAGATGCATTTGTTTCTGCTTTGCAGTTATAACAGAATTTATCTCCGGCTTTTGGTGGGGTTCCGCATGCAACACACATAATAGCTTTATCGGAAACCTCGTTCCCGCAATTTCTGCAATACATATTTTTGATTTTAATTATGTCTACTCATATGGCTTTTCGATACCGCCCCGTTTTTGATATGGTATCTGGTCTCCACACTTTAAATGATAAATTTAAAGATAAATAATTTGGATAACATGTGAGCAGATGATTGATCAAAATGTGAAATTTAATGAGTTCTTCTTTGTATTGCAGCACTGCCCGGATAAAGTGGATATGTTTTCAACCGGTCGCTGGCTAAAAATATTTACCCGGTTTTTGATGCAAACATAAAATATTGAATTATTTTGGTGGTAAATTAAAAAGGAATAACAATTCCATCTACATCCTGAATAAGAATCTAAATTTTATAAGCAGATATTATGAATGAAATACTCGATAAATTGGCAAAATGTGTCGAAGCAGGAAAGATCAACAAAGCATCTCCATATCCGCCAAATATGAAAGACCAGGATGGCGCTGATGAACTAGCCAGGAGAGCCCTGGAAGAAGGTGTCAGCCCTGATGAAATCCTTGAAAATGCGCTCATTCCTGCCATGGCCAATATTGGTGAAAAGTTCAGCAAAAAGGAAATATATGTTCCGCAGATGTTAATGTCGGCAAAAGCGATGAACAGCGCTATGGCTCATCTGAAACCATTTTTCCAGTCAGGCGAAACAAAAAGGAAAGGGAAAATCATTATCGGTACAGTATCAGGCGACCTTCATGATATTGGAAAAAACCTTGTTGCAATGATGATTGAAGGCGGAGGATGGGAAGTAATAGACCTGGGTGTAGATGCCAGTGCAGAAAAATTTCTCAAAGCGCTCGATGAAAATCCTGATGCAGTGATAGGTTTATCCGCTTTGCTTACAACCACTATGGAAAACATGAAAAAAATAGTAGCTGCCATTAAAGAAAAGTATTCTGAAGCGAAGATTCTTGTAGGCGGAGCACCTGTTACAATGGAATATTGTAAGAAAATAGGTGCCGATTTTTATTCTCCCGATCCTCAGGGTGCCGTAAATTATCTCAAGCAACTTGTTAGTTAAATATTAACTCTTTTCCATCCTGATAATTATTGTAATTATTCTTATAAAAACTAATGGATGAGGAGGCGTTTTTAAGATAAACTGGTTTATGTTCAAAATAATGCAGACAATACTCCGTGGAATAAACAATGAGGTGACTATTGATTCTAATGGCCCCGTTATTATCATAGGTGAATGTATTAATCCCACAAGGAGAAAAAGACTTGCCATTGCTGAAAAGATCCTTGAAAGAGCTGTTAAAACAGGAATTAAAGAGGAAAATGTAATTATTGACCCACTGGCAATGGCCGTCAGCGCCGACTCGAGAGCATGTGTTGTAACTCTTGAAACTATAAGGCTGGTTCATCAGAAACTTGGTCTGAACATAACCATAGGTGCAAGTAATATCTCCTTTGGCCTGCCCGGCAGAGAAGATTTAAATTCAGCTTTTGTTTCATTGGCGATTATGAATGGACTGACATGTCCTATTGCTAATCCTGAAAAAATTACAGCTGCAATCAGGGCTTCTGATCTTTTACTTGGAAGAGATGAGTACGCCGTCAGGTTCGTCGATTATTTTCATAACCGTACAATAACTTCCTGATAATTTTAACTTTGGTATAAAATAAAAATATGTCAGGTATTAAACCTGCCCGAAGGTGGCAACCGGCTTTCTTCCCGTTTAAAAAAGAAACATTTGGCAAAAGACTTCTTGCAAAAGTTGAGATTTGTGTGAAGGGGCCACTTTTTGGATGCCGTATGTGCGGTAACTGCCTTCTCCAGGAAACGGCATTCATTTGTCCCATGGAATGCCCCAAGGGAATGAGAAACGGACCATGCGGAGGCATAACACCCGATAAGAAATGTTATGTCGACAGTACCCGAAAATGCATCTGGTTCACTATCTACAAAAAAGCATTAAAGACCGGAAGGGAAGAGACTCTCCTCGAGGTACTTCCGCCTCTTGACTGGAGCAAAGTCGGTACTGAGACATGGGGGGATGTGGTCCGGCAGATCAGAAAGACAGGTACCGGGAAGTTCATTAGTGGAATTTTATCAGCTGACAAAACAAAAAAGTCCGTGGTATGGGACAGCGTTTTCAAAACCATCCGCCAACCGGAATGGTGGAGCGGTGATGCTGAATATCATGAAACCCCTGTGAGAGAACCTGTCACCGAACTTGAAAGAAAATTTCGCAAAGGCGAATTTGTTGTAGCTACAGAGGTGAGTCCTCCCATCGGCGCCGGTACAGATAAGCTTATCAGAGATATAGAGTCGGTTAAGCCGTTTGTGACTGCAATCAACTTTACAGATTCCTCTTCTGCACGGCCTAAAATGTCTAGCATAGCCTGTTGCAAGGTGGCTATCGACAGGGAGACAGAACCTGTGTTTCAGATTGCTGCCCGCGACTCATCGAGAACCAGTCTGCAATCGGACATTATAGGGGCAAATGCACTCGGAATAAAGAATATTCTCTGTATTTCGGGTGATAATTCGGTTATAGGCCCCTCTCCGACAAGTAACATGAATATACTTGATATTGATTCCGTTCAAATGCTCTGGATACTCCGGAAAATGAGAGATAACGGACTTTACCTTGATGGGAGAACTTTTAAGCACCGTCCTGATTTGTTCCTCGGAGCCGCTACTTCTCCATTCGCATCAGATCCTGTATTACAGGCTATAAAAGATCATAAGAAGGTTAATGCCGGAGCACAGTTTTTCCAGACTAACCTCGTTTTTGAACCTGACAGGCTTGACTTATGGCTGGAACAGCTTGATAAAAGGAATATTCTTAATAAGGTATTTATCCTGATAGGTGTGGCACCATTAAAGAGTCTGAAAGTTGCTCAGTATTTAAATAATAATGTTCCGGGAGTAAGCATGCCTGAAAAAATCATGAAGAGGATGGAGATGGCAGGAGACTCCGCTCCCGAAGAAGGAGTTCAGATAGCCCTTGAGGTAATTGATTCGGTAAAACGCAAACAGGGAATAAATGGAATACATATTATGACTTTAAGCTGGGAATCAATAGTTCAGAGGATCGTGACGGAATCTGGATTGCACACATGATTAGAATGGTTGTTCTTTCCGAAGAAATTATTTCGAGAATACGCTAATCTACAATACCTTATCGCCTGCGGCGAAAGCTTAGCTTGAAAGGAACAGGAAACCATTACTAATATCAAGATATTAAATTGGATAATAAAATAATAGCACGTAGCGCTTATAGTATTGTAGAAAATATTATGCAAGCATATATTACCTCGCAGAGGTTATGGTATATCTGACCTGAATAAAAATTTAATCATGGATATTAAAACATTCCAATTTAATTTTAACGATCTGAAACTAAGCTCTTCCGATATTGAATCTGTTTTAGGGTATAATGAGGGAAACGACCGCGGGTTTGTTAAAAGTCTGATCGGAGAAATCCTTGAAGAATCCCGGGAAATAAGTAAAATCCGGGCTCAGTTCACAATATTTAATAATATTCATCTCGATGAAAATTCGAAATCGATCGGGATTAATACGATCAGGTTCCAGGTAAAAAAAACTATTTATATGCAGTTGAAAAAATCAGAATCCATAGCTATATTTCTTTGCACGGCAGGAGAAGAAATTGGTTCCCGGAGCCGCAAAGCAATGCAGGAAAGAGATTTTTTAAAAGGTTATATATACGATGTTGTTGGAAGCGAAATAGTTGAATCAGTTGCCGATATTTTACAGGCAGAAATTGAATTGGCCATGCTTGATTCAGGAAAGAAAATTACAAACCGGTATAGTCCTGGATATTGTGGTTGGGATGTAGATGACCAGCATAAATTATTTGAGCTTGTTCCTGATAATTACTGTGGAATCCGATTAACTCCTTCTGCACTGATGGATCCGGTAAAATCCATTAGCGGAATAATAGGTATCGGTAAAAATGTTAAATACAATCCATATACCTGCTTGATGTGTGATCAGAATGACTGTGTTTATCGTAACATAAAAGAAAAAAATAAACAATAAGGATATGGTTTACTATTTCTTCAATGAATAGTTTTGATTAAATTTAGCAGTTGTGGCTCTTTGTGAATCCTCTATGGAACTATGTAAAAAAAAATAAAAACTGACACAGAGAAACGCAGAGTATCACAGGGAAGGAATACATAATAATAGTCTCAAAATATGTTATTACTTGGAATTGATTTGGGAAGTTCTTCTGTAAAGGCTTCAGTTATTGATGGTGAATCGGGAAAATGCCTTGCAACGGCATACGCTCCTTCTGATGAAATGAAAATTATTGCGCTTAAACCAGGCTGGGCTGAACAGGACACAGCAATTTGGTGGTCAAACCTGAAAGGTGCAATAAATGAATGCACTCATAAACTCGGGAAGAAAAAGGACAAAATAGGAGCTATAGGAATCTCATATCAGATGCATGGACTGGTAGCAGTTGATAAAAACAACAAAGTTCTGCGTAACTCAATAATCTGGTGCGACAGCCGGGCTGTCGGATACGGTGAAAGAGCCCTTGCCTCGTTAGGGAAAGATTACTGCCTTTCTCACCTTCTTAATTCCCCCGGTAATTTTACTGCCTCCAAGCTTGCATGGGTTAAGGAACATGAGCCGGCGCTATATTCCTTGATACACAAAGTAATGCTGCCGGGCGATTATATTGCATTGCGATTAACAGGCGAGCTAAGCACATCATATTCAGGACTTTCAGAAGGTATTTTCTGGGATTTTTCCCAGAATAAAGTATCCGAAGAGCTGATGAAATATTACGGATTTAATTCATCCCTTTTACCCAAAGCTGCCCCGTCATTCTCAATAAGCGGTCTTCTTCTTAAATCAGTTGCCAGCGAGCTGGGATTACCTGCAGGAATTCCTGTTTCATACAGGGCAGGTGACCAGCCAAACAATGCTCTTTCACTGAACGTCCTGGAACCCGGTGAAGTTGCTGCTACAGCTGGTACATCAGGTGTTATTTATGGCGTAACTGACAAGAAGAAATTTGATAAGTCTTCAAGAGTAAATACATTTTTACATGTAAATCACAATAACTCACAGACAAGGCTTGGTGTGCTGTTATGTATTAATGGAACAGGAATTCTGAATTCATGGCTGAGAAGAAATAGCGGTCATAACCTATCATATAATGAGATGAACAATATGGCTTCCGAGATAGCTCCTGGTTCCGAGGGGTTATGCATATTGCCATTTGGCAACGGGGCCGAAAGAATGCTTCACAATAAGGACGCAGGAGCAAGTATTACTGGATTAAACTTTAACATTCACTCCAGTGCTCATATGTTCAGGGCAGCACAGGAGGGAATTGCATTTTCATTCAGGTATGGTCTGGATATTATGAAAGAGGTAGGAATTGATCCGAAAGTGATAAGAGCAGGAGAAGCCAATATGTTCCTCAGCAAGGTCTTTCGTGAAGCTCTGTCATGCATAACCGGAACAGTAATTCATCTTTACAATACCGATGGATCTGTGGGAGCTGCCAGGGGTGCCGGTATCGGATGCAGTTATTACCTTACTGAGAAAGAGGCGTTTAAAGGACTTGCTGCTGTTAGCGTGACAGAACCCGATAGCTTAAAATCACCCGACTATGAAAGAGCTTATTTAAGATGGAAGGAAATAGTCTCTACACTTTAAATGTTAATTTTTTCTATCTGCACTTTGCAGGATCTTTACGATCTTTGTGGTTAAAATTGTTTTTGATTAAATTTACATAAACATATTTATTATGATTAACAAAGGAAAAAAAGAGGCATATCCCGGTATAGGGAAAATTGAATACGAGGGTAAAAAGTCAAAAAATCCTCTGGCATTCAGATGGTATAATCCGGAAGAAGAAGTAGGTGGCAAACAGATGAAGGACCATCTTCGTTTTGCAATTGCTTACTGGCACTCATTCTGCGGTGATGGATCTGACCCGTTTGGCAAAGCTACCCGGATTTATCCCTGGGATGATGTTACAAATATTGATAACAAAATAAAGCAAAGGCTCGATGCTGCATTTGAGTTCTTTACAAAAATTGGGGCAGGGTTTTATTGCTTCCATGATACTGATATAGTGGGGGACGGGACAGTATTTGAAATTGAAAAACGTCTCGATAAGATTGTTCCGGTAATGAAAAAGATGCAGGAACAGACAGGAGTAAAGCTTCTTTGGGGAACTGCAAACCTTTTTTCGAATCCGAGGTATATGAATGGTGCTGCCACAAATCCTGATTTTGCAGTTGTAGCAAATGCCGGCGTTCAATTAAAAAATGCCATTGCTGCAACAGTTGCCCTTGGCGGCGAAAACTATGTATTCTGGGGTGGAAGAGAAGGTTATATGAGCCTTCACAACACAAATATGAAAAGAGAATTGGAGCACATGGGAATGATGCTGTCACTGGCCCGTGATTATGGGAGAAAAATTGGTTTCAAAGGGACATTCCTGGTTGAGCCAAAACCTATGGAACCTTCAAAACATCAATATGACTTTGACGTCGCTACAATAATCGGTTTCCTTCGCCAACATGGTCTGGATAAAGATTTTAAACTTAATATAGAGGTCAATCACGCTACTCTTGCGGGCCATACGTTTCAGCATGAGCTTCAGGTTGCTGCAGATGCCGGTCTTCTCGGAAGCATTGATGCCAATAAGGGCGATTACCAGAATGGCTGGGATACTGATGAGTTCCCGACAAACATTTATGAAATTACGGAAGCCATGATGGTAATTTTACAATCTGGTGGATTTTCAAACGGAGGAATCAATTTTGATGCTAAAATAAGGCGTAATTCAACTGACTTCGAAGATCTCTTCATTGCTCATGTGAGCGGCATGGATACATTTGCAAGGGCTTTGATTATTGCTGATAAGATACTTAAAGACAGCGACTATCTTAAAATGAGAAAGAAACGGTACGAATCATTTGATAAAGGACCAGGAAAAGATTTTGAAAAAGGGAAACTGACACTGGGTAAACTTCGGGATATTGCTGAAGAGTTGGGAGAACCTGAAACCAGAAGCGGGAAACAGGAGCTTTATGAACAACTGATAAATATGTACCTGTGTTAATTTTAATCCTCTTAAATAGTTGAAGCAATAACTTCAAAAACAGGAGGGGAAGCCATAGTCTTCTTAACCTTGCACAATTCTGCAACTGAGATAACTGCTTCTTTATATTTTTCCGGGAAGTCGGCCGGAAGATTAATATCAAGTTTAATGCTGAGCGGCAAACCGGTTTCCTCATCGAACTCAGCACTTTGAATTATTTTGATGTTATCTGTCGGAATATTCCGGTTGTCACAAAATGATTTTACATAAATTCCGGCGCAGGTCCCAATTGAAGCGAGAAAAAGTTCGTAGGGCACCACCACTGTGCAGAGGCTGATCTGTTTTGATTATATGTCCGTGAGAATGAGCAGTTACAACTTTTCCTCCGTCAAATGTGATTTCCATGATATCAATCTTACCAGATTAAAGAATTTATAACCCTAACAAATAACCCGGGGAATTGTTTCAGTCTATTTTTCCTGACATTATAAAATCCTCAAACTATCTAGATTCAGTTTCCGATATTTTCCGTTCTATGACAATGCAGGTTTTGTAAGATATTTCTGAAAAATGGTTATTTGTGAGAATCGTTAAAACCACAGGAAGCCGTCTGCACAGCAAAAAGATATGAGACACAATGAAGATTTGAGGTTCAGGACTTCAAGACCTCAAGATTCAAGGACTTTACGGTTATTTAATCTTATAATGATCTTCCAGTATCATCCTGAACAATTTGCCAGGTAAAATGTATTTCAATGATACAGCCAGTTTTTGTTCGAATGAGGAAATAATATATCTCTGCCCTGGATTTTTACTGTCCACGATTTTAACAAGCTTTCTTGCAAGAACTATTGGTTCCCATCCATTGGATTCATCTTTTTCAATGATCGCAAGGGTTTTCATATACTGTTCATGATAGGGATCATTCGTATCTGTCGGTGCAAGAAAATTCCTGCGGTTCGCAGAGTTATTTGTATGAAAATCACCGGGATTAATAAGCACAATTTTTATATTAAACTGTTTGACTTCCATTCTGAGTGCTTCACTGAAACCCTCAATTGCAAATTTACCTGCCGAATAAAACGCCTGGAAAGGCAAACCCATAAGTCCTCCAATGGAACTGAAATTGATGATGGTACCACCACCCTGTTTCCTCATAACAGGCAAGACTTCCCGGGTAAGATTCACCATACCTATGAAGTTTGTATCCATCTGAAGTTTAATATTTTCTATCGGAGAAGTTTCTATTGGTCCTCCTGTATGCATGCCTGCATTGTTTATAAGAACATCTATTCTTCCTTCCTTTTGGAATATAGTTTGTACAGCCTGGCTGAGAGAATCACTTTTTGTGAGGTCAAGTTTTAATCCGTTTACCGTGGAACTTATTTCCACATCTCTTCTGACTGTTCCATAAACGGTATGTCCGGCAGCTGCCAGAAGCTCTGCTGTCTGCTTGCCAAATCCTGACGAAATGCCTGTGATAAGTATGATTTTTTTCATATTAATTTTATCAGTTTCACAGAGTTACACAGAGAAGACACAGAGTTATGCCTCAATGGTTCTCTATGAAGCCTCCGAACTCCTGTGTAACAAAAAGTATATTTTTAATAAGATTTAACTTATAATATATGTAGCGCTTTTGATGCTTTTGTAATCTTTTCTATAGAAATCTCAACCTGCTCTTTCGTATGAGTTGCCATAAGAGAATATCTGATAAGGCTATCCTCTTTTGGTACGCCTGGCGATACAACAGGGTTTACAAAAATGCCGTCTGCCAGAAGATTCTGTGTAAGCTGAAGAGCTTTTATTTCATCCCGTATAAAAAGAGGAATAATGGGTGTTTCAGATTTTCCTGTGTCGAAACCTGCTGATTTAAAACCATTAAGAGCCAGAGCTGTCATATCCCACAAGTGCTGAATTCTTTCCGGCTCATTTTCCATTATCTCAATTGACGCAAGTACAGCTGCAGCAGAAGAAGGGGTCATGCTTGCACTGAAGATAAGGGTTCTTGAATTATGCTTGATATAATTTATTATTTCTTTATCAGCGGCTATAAATCCGCCAAGAGAAGCAAATGATTTGGAAAATGTACCCATTATAAGATCGACTTTATCGGTAAGTCCAAAATGTGAAGCGGTTCCCGATCCGTTTTTTCCAATTACTCCAAGTGCATGAGCATCATCAACCATAATGGATGCGCCATAATGTTCAGCAAGTTTTACCACTTCCGGCAAATTAATAATATCGCCTTCCATTGAAAATACACCATCAACAACAATAAGTTTAATTCGGTCTTTATGGCATAATTTTAATTTATTCCTGAGGGAGTTCATATCGTTATGGGCAAACTTCATCACTTTAGAGAAAGAAAGCCTGCTCCCTTCTATTATTGAAGCATGGTCAAGTTCGTCAAGGAGAAGATAATCGTGTCGTCCGGCAAGCACCGATACTACCCCGAGATTTACCTGAAAACCAGTGCTGTAGCATAAAGCAGCATCTTTTCCTACCAGTTTGGCTAACTTGTTTTCCAATTCAATATGGATATCAAGTGTTCCATTCAGGAACCTTGAACCGGCACACCCGGTACCATATTTATCTATTGCAGCTTTAGCGGCAGCCTTTACTTTTGGATGGTTTGTGAGGCCAAGGTAACTGTTTGATCCAAACATCAAAACCTTTTTGCCGTTAATGATTACTACTGTATCCTGTTCGGATTCTATTGCCCTGAAATAGGGATAGATGCCAGCCTGCATTGCTTTTTGAGGGGCATCATAACCTGAAAGTTTCTTTTGTAAAATTCCCACTATATCGTTTAAATGATGTGATAATCGAGTCCAAATTTAGTAAAAAAAGAATAAAACGGAAGAAATACTACTCTTTTGGACTTATATATGTAAAAATTCGACATTAACGCCTTATTATTATAAGAAATGTGCCTGAAGTGCCTGGAGTTTCATTCTGTAAACTTAACTTACATCTTTCAATAATTCAACATTTCTATATTTCAACATTACAATTTTTCAACCTCAGGCACCCCAAACGTTAAGCACTTGAAACTTTCTTCTTACGGTTAGAAAATACGTGTTGGATAATTTGGAAAGTAAGGATATGAAATTTACTTTTGTTCGCGAAATCAATTTTTGAATTTAATGGACGACGACCCGGCGAATATATTAATCTTAACCCTGATCAGGGAGGATAACCGGTAGTACAGGTAACTTCCTTCTTAATCAGTAAAAGCAAGGAGGTGACAATGACATCACTCACAACGTTTTATTTAAGCGGAAT
>OCZT010002199.1_pt1 | contig 20182 bp, 34 predicted proteins | sample 1539031 | NCBI WGS metagenome assembly OCZT01 (sample SAMEA3539308, study PRJEB22396) | soil metagenome | biome: tundra; feature: field; material: soil | place: USA | collected 2010-05 | depth 0.15 m | reverse complement strand
TGCGCTTCGCGATTCGCGAAGGTGGCCGTACCGTTGGTGCCGGTGTGGTTGCAAAAATCATCGAGTAATGAAACGTGAAGGGTGAGGGGGTAAGAGGGAAGGGTTTGATCCTTCTTCCTTGGCTCTTCTCCCTTTCTGCATTATAAGTTGCAAAGTTTGTTGGGTAAGAATACAATGCGCCCCCTCACGTGAATGAGTTCACGTGAGTTTGTTCTTTAATTAGCGGCATTGCCGCAATAAGTAAGAGAAAATTTATGCAAAGTCAAAAAATTCGCATTCGCCTTAAAGCGTTTGATTATCGTTTGATAGATCAATCCGCTGCTCGCATTGTTGAAACCGCAAAGCGCACTGGCGCAGTGGTTAATGGCCCGGTGCCGTTGCCTACTAAAATTGAGCGTTTTGACGTTCTGCGTTCACCTCACGTTAACAAGACTTCGCGTGATCAATTCGAGATTCGTACCCACCTTCGTTTGATGGACATTGTTGATCCAACAGACAAGACGGTAGATGCCTTGATGAAGCTTGATCTGCCAGCTGGTGTGGACGTTGAAATCAAGTTGCAATAGTAGTTTGTAGTAAAAATAATCGGCTAACCAATTGTAGTTGGCCCCTTAACAAGAGGAAATTAAAATGAGCTTAGGACTTGTCGGTCGCAAGATTGGCATGACCCGCGTATTTACTGAAGACGGTTCATCGTTGCCAGTAACTGTGCTGGAAGTGTCCAATAATCGTGTTACTCAGGTTAAATCCGTTGATACCGATGGCTACACTGCTGTGCAATTGGCACATGGTGTTCGTCGTGCAACCCGCGTCAGCAAAGCTGCCGCTGGACACTACGCAAAAGCGGGTGTGGAAGCCGGAAGTGCACTGAAAGAATTTACAGTAACGCCAGAACAATTGGATGGTCTTGCACTTGGCTCTACAGTCAGTGTCGAGATTTTCCAGGTTGGTCAACTCGTTGATGTAACCGGTACAACCAAGGGTAAGGGTTATGCTGGTACCATCAAGCGTCACCACTTCAAATCTGGTCGTGCATCACACGGTAACTCCAAGTCACATAACGTACCGGGTTCTATCGGTATGGCGCAAGATCCTGGTCGTGTATTCCCGGGTAAGCGCATGACTGGACATCTTGGTGATGAGCAAAGGACCGTTCAAAATCTACAAATCGTGCGTGTTGACGTTGCTCGTCAATTGCTGCTGGTTAAAGGCGCCGTTCCCGGCTGCACCAACAGCAAAATCATCGTGCGTCCCGCAGTAAAGGCAGGTGCGTAATGGAACTTAAAGTCATTAATGATAAAGGTCTTTCAACCTCGAATCTGAGTGCTTCTGATGAAGTGTTTGGTCGCGGCTACAACGAAGATCTGGTGCATCAGGTTGTTACAGCCTACCAGGCTAATGCGCGTGCTGGTAACAGCAAGCAAAAGAGCCGTTGCGAAATCGCCAAGAGTACCCGCAAGCCATTTGCGCAAAAAGGTACTGGTCGCGCTCGTGCAGGTATGGCATCCAGCCCGTTGTGGCGTGGTGGTGGTAAGATTTTCCCGAATACCGGCGAAGAAAACTACACTCAAAAAGTTAACCGCAAGATGTATCGCGCAGGTTTTGCAGCGATTCTGTCCAAGCTGGTGGCTGAGAATCGTCTGGTTGTGATCGATGATCTGACTGTTGATGCGCCCAAGACAAAGCTTTTGGCACAGAAGATTCAGGGTCTGGGTTTGGGTGCTGGTCGTTTGTTGATTATCACTGACAGCATGGATGAAAATCTTTACCTGTCTTCGCGTAATCTGCCTAACGTGCTGGTTTTGGAAGCTTATCAGGCTGACCCTGTTAGCTTGGTTCGCTTTCCAAGCGTCGTGGTAACACGTGGCGCGGTAGCTAAAATTGAGGAGATGTTCGCATGAGTGCACAGCAATTTAGTCAAGAGCGTTTGATGAAAGTGTTGATCGCTCCGCAAATCTCTGAAAAGGCAACTTACGTTGCTGACAAGTACGAGCAAGTTGTCTTCCGCGTATCGACCGATGCGACCAAGCCAGAGATCAAGGCGGCAGTTGAGTTCATGTTCAAGGTTGTAGTTGATAGTGTTCAAGTCGCAAATGTCAGGGGCAAAGAAAAACGCTCCGGACGCTTCGTCGGCCGTCGTAATGACTGGAAGAAAGCCTATGTTTGTCTGGCTTCCGGTCAGGAAATTAACTTCGCTGTAAGCGAGCAAGGATAATTATCATGGCATTGATCAAACTAAAACCAACGACACCTGGACAACGTGCAGTATTGCGCGTGGTCAACAAGGAGTTGCATAAAGGTAAGCCAGTTGCGGCTTTGCTGGAAAAGCAAACCAAAACGGCCGGTCGTAACAATAACGGTCATATCACTACCCGTCATATGGGCGGTGGTCACAAGCAGCATTACCGTTTGATCGATTTCAAGCGCAGCAAGGATGGTATTCCTTGCACGGTTGAGCGTCTGGAATACGATCCAAACCGTAGCGCCAATATCGCGCTGCTGTTGTATGTTGATGGTGAGCGTCGCTACATCATTGCACCTAAGGGTATCTCTGCCGGTGCTGCTCTGATCAGTGGCTCTGAGGCACCAATCAGGGCTGGTAATGCGCTGCCGTTGCGTAACATCCCGGTTGGCTCGACCATCCATTGCATTGAAATGCTGCCAGGCAAGGGTGCGCAGTTGGCGCGTTCTGCCGGTACTTCAGTTCAGTTGCTGGCGCGTGATGGTAGTTATGCTCAGTTGCGTTTGCGCTCTGGCGAAATCCGCAAGGTACATATCGATTGCAAGGCGACTTTGGGCGAAGTAGGTAACTCTGAGCACAGTCTGCGTTCTATCGGTAAGGCTGGCGCGATGCGCTGGCGCGGTGTTCGTCCTACCGTTCGCGGTGTGGTCATGAACCCGGTCGATCACCCGCACGGTGGTGGTGAAGGTAAGACCGCAGCTGGTCGTCATCCGGTCAGCCCATGGGGTGTTCCGGCTAAGGGCTTCCGCACTCGTCGAAACAAGCGCACCAATGGCATGATCGTGCGTCGTCGTTTTAAGGCTTAAGGGGTAATTAAACATGGCACGTTCCATTAAAAAAGGTCCATTTGTTGATGCACATCTGCTCAAGAAGATTGAGACAGTACGCGCAACCAATGATAAGCGCCCGGTAAAAACCTGGTCTCGCCGTTCTACGGTGTTGCCTGAGTTTGTAGGTTTGACGATTGCTGTACATAACGGTAAGCAACACATTCCGGTGTACGTTTCTGAAAACATGGTTGGTCATAAGTTGGGTGAATTTTCCCTGACTCGTACCTTCAAGGGTCATGCTGCTGATAAAAAAGCAGTCAAGAGATAAGGGAGGCATGATGACTTTAACTACTGCAGTTGCAAAAAACATTCACCTCTCCGCACAAAAGGGCCGCTTGGTTGCGGACCAGATTCGCGGTTTGCCGGTTGCCAGGGCGCTCAATATCTTGAACTTCAGCCCTAAAAAGGGTGCTGGAATCATCAAGAAGGCGCTGGATTCTGCAATCGCCAATGCTGAGCACAATGATGGTGCTGATATTGACGAACTGAAAGTCAAGGTTATCTATATTGACAAGGCTTCATCGCTCAAGCGCTTCATGGCTCGTGCGAAGGGTCGCGGCAATAAGATCGAAAAACAGACTTGTCATATCACTGTTAGCGTCGGAAGCTGAGGATAAATTATGGGACAGAAAATTCACCCAACCGGATTCCGTTTAAGTGTTCGCAAGAACTGGGATTCCAAGTGGTACGCTAACAGCGCCAATTTCGCTGGCATGTTGCTCAAAGACATCGAAGTGCGTGCATTCCTGAAGAAGAAGCTCGCTTCGGCTATGGTTTCAAAAATCGTTATTGAGCGTCCTGCAAAAAGCGCAAAAGTAACTATCTACACTGCTCGTCCTGGTATGGTTATCGGGAAAAAGGGTGAGGATATTGAACTGTTGCGTGCTGAGTTGCGCCGTCGCATGGGTCTGCAATCCGTTGATCTGGCAATCGAAGAAGTGCGTAAGCCTGAAATCGATGCCCAGTTGATCGCTGATAACATCACTGCTCAGCTTGAAAAGCGCATCATGTTCCGTCGTGCAATGAAGCGTTCGATGCAAAACGCAATGCGTCTGGGTGCCCTGGGCATCAAGATCATGAGCGCGGGTCGTCTGAACGGTATTGAAATCGCTCGTACCGAGTGGTATCGCGAAGGTCGTGTGCCATTGCACACTTTGCGTGCAGACATTGACTATGGCACTTCAGAAGCTCAGACAACCTACGGCATCATCGGTGTCAAGGTTTGGGTTTACAAGGGTGATATCGGTCAAGAAGTCGCTGCAACAGCCGTTGCTGAACCTGAAAAACGTGTAAAAAAGCCAGGAGCTAAGCATGCTACAGCCAGCTAGAAGAAAGTACCGTAAAGAACAAAAAGGCCGTAACACCGGTATTGCCACTCGTGGTAACAAGGTAAGTTTTGGTGAATTTGGTCTCAAGTCGGTTGCGCGCGGTCGTCTGACTGCTCGTCAAATTGAAGCCGCACGCCGTGCAATGACTCGTCATATCAAGCGTGGTGGTCGTATCTGGATTCGCGTATTCCCTGATAAGCCAATCTCCAAAAAGCCTGCTGAAGTCCGCATGGGTAATGGTAAAGGTAATCCTGAGTACTACGTTGCCGAGATTCAACCAGGCAAGATGTTGTACGAGATGGATGGCGTTGATGAAACATTGGCACGCGAAGCGTTTAAGTTGGCATCTGCAAAGCTGCCACTTGCGACTATGTTTGTCGTTAGACAGGTAGGTGAATAATCATGAAGGCTAGTGAACTCAAACTCAAGTCAAAGTCGGAGTTGCAGCAGGATATGCTCTCTCTGACCAAGGCTCAATTTGGCCTGCGTATGCAAGTTGCAACGCAACAAATGACCAAGACCAGCGAGATGCGTAAGATTCGTCGCGACATTGCGCGCATCAAAACCGTAATGCAGCAGAAGGAAGCACAGTCATGAGCGAAGCTAAACTTAAGCGTACCCTGACCGGTACTGTTACAAGTGACAAAATGGACAAGACGATTACCGTTTTGGTCGAACGCAAAGTAAAGCACCCATTGCTGGGTAAGATTATCCGCGTTTCCAAAAAGTACCACGCTCATGATGAAAATAATGAGTGTCACACCGGCGATGTAGTTACGATTGAAGAGTGTCGTCCTCTTGCAAAAACCAAAGCTTGGCGCGTTGCCAAGGCTGCTTAAAGGTATTTGCGGTTTAATTGAAATTTCAGCTTGCAAGTTTTCTTAATTTGCATATAATACGCGGCTTCGTTGCATCGCCGCTTGCGGCGCCCTTGACCCGAACGGGTACCAAAACTGGCCGCTGTAGGCGGAAAAAGTTGGAGATTAAATAATGATACAAATGCAGTCTGTTTTAGATGTGGCTGACAATACTGGTGCGCGTTCTGTAATGTGCATCAAGGTGTTGGGTGGTTCAAAGCGTCGTTATGCTTCCGTTGGTGATGTTATCAAGGTAAGTATCCGTGATGCAGCTCCACGTGGTCGTGTAAAGAAAGGCGAAGTTTACAATGCCGTAGTGGTTCGTACCGCGTATGGTGTTCGCCGTTCAGATGGTTCGCTGGTAAAGTTTGATGGCAACGCAGCTGTGTTGTTGAATGCCAAGCTCGAACCTATTGGGACTCGTATCTTCGGGCCAGTAACTCGTGAGCTTCGTACTGAAAAGTTTATGAAGATCGTTTCGCTTGCGCCTGAAGTGCTTTAGCGTTAACAGGTAGATTCGAGGAAAATCATGCGTAAGATTAAAAAGAACGATGACGTAATTGTCATCGCTGGCAAAGACAAAGGTAATCGTGGCAATGTGCTGAGTGTTCTTGGCGACTATTTGTTGATTGCTGGTATCAACAAAGTCAAAAAGCATCAAAAGCCAAATCCGGTTAAAGGTTTAGCTGGCGGTATCGTCGAAAAAGAATCGAAAATACATATTTCAAACGTGGCTTTGTTTAATGCCGCTGCGAATAAGGGTGATCGAGTCGGTATTAAAACGCTGGAAGATGGACGCAAAGTACGTGTGTTCAAATCCAACGGCGAAGTTGTTGACGCTTAAGGGGTATTAAGGCATGGCTCGTTTTTATGAGATGTACAAAGATAAAATCACCAAGGATCTTATAGCTCAGTTCGGTTATAAGTCCATCATGGAAGTACCGCGCATCGAAAAAATCACCCTAAATATGGGTGTTGGCGAAGCGGTTGCTGACAAGAAGGTTATGGATTTTGCTGTTGGTGATATGCAGAAGATTGCAGGTCAGAAGCCGATCGTTACGATGTCAAAGAAATCCATCGCTGGATTCAAGATTCGTGAAGGTTACCCGGTTGGTTGTAAGGTCACGCTGCGCAAAGATCGCATGTATGACTTTCTTGACCGCCTGATTTCTGTTGCAATTCCACGTATTCGCGATTTCCGTGGTATATCCGGGAAGTCTTTTGATGGCCGTGGTAATTACAACATGGGTATCAAAGAGCAGATCATATTCCCGGAAATTGAATATGAAAAAGTCGATGCTTTGCGTGGTATGAATATCACTATCACGACTTCCGCGAAGACTGACGAAGAAGCCCGCGCTTTATTGTTGGCTTTCAAACTCCCATTAAAGAAATGAGGGATTACTAATGGCTAAGATGTCACTGATTAATCGTGATCTGAAGCGTCGCGAAATCGTCAAGAAATTTGCGGCAAAACGCGCTGATTTGTTTGCAACAATTTCTAACATGAGCCTCTCCGATGAAGATCGTGCAGCTGCTCGGTTGAAGTTGCAAGCGTTGCCTCGTGATTCCAGTCCAGTGCGTTTGCGTAATCGCTGCGCTCTGACTGGTCGTCCTCGCGGAACGTTCAGGAAGTTTGGTTTGGGCCGCATCAAAGTTCGTGAATTTGCGATGCGTGGTGAGATTCCCGGGATCGTTAAGGCTAGCTGGTAGGAGTAATAATTATGAGCATGAATGATCCAATCTCCGATATGTTGACGCGCATTCGTAATGCGCAAATGGCTGAAAAAGCCACCGTATCTATGCCATCTTCAAAATTGAAGGTCGCAATTGCTGAAGTTTTAAAAGAAGAAGGCTATGTTGATGGCTTTAAGGTTGAGCAGGGTGAGCCAGGTAAGGCTACTTTGCAAATCGGCCTGAAGTACTACAGCGGACGTCCGGTAATCGAAAAAATTCAGCGCATCAGTCGTCCAGGATTGCGTATTTACAAGGGTAACGATGATATTCCTAAAGTCATGAATGGCTTGGGTATTGCAATTGTTTCCACTTCGAAGGGTTTGATGACCGACCGCAAAGCGCGTGCCAATGGTATTGGCGGCGAAGTGTTGTGCGTAGTCGCGTAAGGAGGTAAATATGTCTAGAGTTGCCAAGAATCCTGTCATTGTACCAAGCGATGTAGAATTCGCGATGGTTGCGAATGAAATCTCGATTAAGGGACCGTTAGGTGCCCTTAAGCATAATTTGACTGCTGATGTTAAAGTTGTTCATGAAGGCAATAGCCTTATGTGCACCGCGACAAGTGCTTCCAAGCAGGCTGATGCCATGTCTGGAACTGTTCGCGCATTGCTGGCTAATATGGTGCAAGGAGTCAGCAAGGGCTTTGAGCGTAAATTAACTTTGGTTGGCGTCGGTTATCGTGCGCAAGCTGTGGGTGATACGCTTAATCTGACCCTGGGATTTTCTCATCCAGTTGCTTACATCATGCCCGCTGGCGTTGTAGTTACAACACCTACTCAAACAGAAGTTGTTTTGAAGGGTGCTGACAAGCAACGTGTAGGCCAGGTTGCCGCAGAAATTCGTGCTTTCCGTTCACCTGAGCCTTACAAGGGCAAGGGCGTTCGTTATAGTGACGAAGTGGTGATCCTGAAAGAAACCAAGAAGAAATAATTGAGGCGGATATGTTGAATAAAAAAGCATCTCGTCAGCGCAGAGCACGCAAAACCCGTGCACGTATTGCTGAAAAAAGAACCGTACGTCTGGCAATTCACCGTACAAATTTGCATATCTACGCACAGATTATTTCTGCTTGCGGCGGTAAAATTCTTGCAAGTGCATCCAGCCTTGAGGCTGATGTAGCTAAGGATTTGGCTAATGGTGGAAACAAGGCGGCTGCGGCTGTCGTGGGTCAGCGTATCGCTGAGAAGGCTAAGAGTGCTGGTATTGCTCAAGTTGCCTTCGATCGTTCCGGTAATCGTTATCATGGTCGTGTTAAGGCGTTGGCTGAAGCCGCGCGTGAGCATGGTCTACAGTTCTAATTGGAGTTGAGCAATGGCTAAGCCGCAAGGAAAAATGCAACCACAGGAACGCGATGATGGCATGATCGAAAAAATGATCGCTGTGAATCGTGTCACCAAGGTGGTTAAGGGTGGACGTATCATGGGATTTGCCGCACTTGCAGTTGTAGGTGACGGTGACGGCCGTATTGCGATGGGCAAGGGTAAGTCGAAAGAGGTACCTGTTGCCGTACAAAAAGCGATGGAAGAATGTCGTCGTAATCTGTTCAAAGTGAATCTGAAAAATGGCACATTGCATCACGCCGTTATCGGAACACACGGTGCGGCTAAGGTTCTGATGCGCCCTGCAGTTGAAGGTACTGGAATTATCGCCGGTGGCGCGATGAGAGCGGTATTTGAAGCGGTTGGTGTGCGTGACGTTTCAGCCAAGTGTATCGGTTCCAGCAACCCATACAACGTTGTTCGCGCAACATTGAATGGACTTCGCGCGTTGAACGCACCGTCTGAGATTGCTGCCAAGCGCGGCAAGAATCTTGACGAAATTTTGGGGTAAGAAATGACACAAGCCAAAACCATTAAAGTGACACAGATTAAAAGCGTGATTGGAACTAAACAATCACATCGCGATACTATTCGCGGCTTGGGTCTTCGTCGTATCAATCATACCGTGCAACTTGAAGACACACCTTGTGTTCGCGGCATGATTAACAAAGTGTTTTACCTGGTTAAATACGAGGCTCAATAATGCAACTTAATACTATTCAAGCAGCACCTGGCGCCAAGCACGCCAAACGTCGTGTTGGTCGTGGTATCGGTTCTGGTTTGGGCAAGACTGCAGGTCGTGGTCATAAAGGTCAGAAATCTCGTTCCGGTGGTTTTCACAAAGTTGGCTTCGAAGGCGGTCAGATGCCTTTGCAACGCCGCTTGCCTAAGCGTGGTTTTGTTTCATTGACTCGTGATGATACTGTGCAGGTTCGTTTGTCTGATCTGGAAAAATTGCCGGTTGAGGCCATTGACCTGTTAGCATTGAAGCAAGCTGGTGTGGTTCGTGCCGGTGCGTTGGCAGCTAAAGTTTTTCTTTGTGGCGAAATTGCCCGTCCAGTTAAGTTGCAGGGTTTGCTGGTTACCAAAGGTGCGCGTGCAGCGATTGAAGCCGCTGGCGGTAGCATCTCAGAGTAAGAAGGCTAACCGTGAGCACAGTAGCTAAGGACGTCACTAAGGCCAAATACGGTGATTTAAGTCGCCGGCTTTGGTTCCTGTTGGGTGCATTGGTAGTTTTTCGTATCGGTGCTCATATCCCGGTACCAGGTATTGATCCTGTAGTACTGGCTGATCTGTTTAAGACGCAGAAAAACGGCATCCTGGGCATGTTCAACATGTTCTCCGGTGGCGCTTTGTCGCGTTTCACGATCTTTGCATTGGGTATCATGCCGTACATCTCGGCGTCGATCATCATGCAATTGGCTGCTATTGCTGTACCGTATCTTGAGCAGTTGAAAAAGGAAGGTGAATCGGGGCGTCGTAAGATTACCCAGTACACTCGCTATGGCACGCTGGGTTTGGCGGTTTTTCAGTCATTCGGTATATCGGTTGCTTTGCAGGCACAGCCTGGTTTGGTTTTAAATCCGGGCACGATGTTTCAAATGACGACGATGATCACGTTGATCACTGGAACAATGTTCCTGATGTGGTTAGGCGAGCAAATTACTGAGCGCGGCCTGGGTAACGGGATTTCGTTGATTATTTTTGCGGGTATCGCGGCTGGCTTGCCAAATGCGATTGGCAGTACGCTGGAATTGGCACGAACAGGCGCTTTTTCCATACCTCTTGTGCTGTTCTTGTTTGTTGGTGCAATTGCGGTAACTGCTTTGGTTGTGTTCGTTGAACGTGGTCAGCGGAAGATACTGGTAAATTATGCCAAGCGTCAGGTAGGTAATAGGGTTTATGGTGGACAAAGTTCACATCTGCCCCTGAAGCTGAACATGGCCGGCGTAATTCCACCTATATTTGCCTCAAGCATGATTTTGTTTCCGGCTACGATTGCCGGATGGTTCGGTAATTCGCAAGGGATGGGATGGCTCAAGGACGTTAGCCAGATGCTGTCTCCTGGACAGCCGATCTATGTCTTGACGTATGCTGCTGCAATCTTTTTCTTCTGTTTCTTTTATACGGCTCTGGTATTTAGCCCTAAAGAAACGGCTGATAACCTGAAGAAGAGCGGCGCTTTTTTACCGGGAATACGTCCAGGTGAACAGACAGCTCGTTATGTAGAAAAGATCATGTTGCGTTTGACCCTGATCGGTGCTGTTTACATTACGCTGGTCTGCTTGTTGCCTGAGTTTCTTGTCGTCAAGTTCAACGTGCCATTCTATTTTGGTGGAACGTCGTTGCTGATTCTGGTGGTTGTTACTATGGACTTCATGGCGCAAGTGCAGTCGTATTTGATGACGCACCAATATGATAGTTTGCTGAAAAAAGCTAATTTTAAAGGTGGGTTGTCACGCTAATGGCAAAAGAAGATGTAATTCAGATGCAAGGTGAGATCGAGGAATCATTGCCGAATGCAACTTTCCGAATCAAGCTGGAAAATGGTCATGTGGTTCTAGGTCATATCTCAGGAAAAATGCGTATGCACTATATTCGCATTTTGCCCGGCGACAAGGTGACCGTGGAGTTAACTCCATATGATTTGAGCAGAGCACGCATTGTGTTCCGTGCAAAATAGTTAATAGTTAGGAGAAGCAAATGAGAGTTCAAGCATCAGTAAAAAAGATCTGCCGTAACTGCAAGATCGTTATTCGTAAACGTGTTGTGCGTGTAATTTGCACTGAGCCACGTCACAAGCAACGCCAAGGTTAATTGTTTCAACTTGGTTTTTGATGATATAATTTTCGTTTTTTAAAGATAGGGTAGCTGCATGGCACGTATTGCAGGGGTAAACATCCCAAACCATCAACACGCTGTAATTGCTCTGACTGCAATTTATGGTATCGGACGCGTTCGTTCGCAAGGAATTTGCGTAGCGGCAGGGGTTACTCCCAGCGTTAAGATGAAAGATCTGACTGACGCAGAAGTAGAATCGCTGCGCGAACAAGTTGCTAAATTCACTGTCGAGGGTGATCTTCGTCGTGAAACGACGATGAACATCAAACGTCTGATGGATTTGGGTTGCTATCGCGGTGTACGTCATCGTCGTGGTCTTCCTTGTCGCGGACAGCGTACTCGCACCAATGCGCGCACTCGTAAGGGTCCACGCAAAGCGATTTCTGGCTCAAAGAAGTAAGTTTGCTTTAACGCATTAGAGGATTGAATTATGGCTAAGCCAAGCACGAAAGTGCGCAAAAAAGTAAAAAAGAATGTGGTTGAAGGCATTGCTCACGTTCACGCTTCCTTCAACAATACCATCGTGACTATCACGGATCGTCAAGGCAACGCGTTGGCATGGTCTACGAGTGGCGCGAATGGTTTTAAGGGTTCGCGTAAAAGTACTCCATTTGCCGCTCAGGTTGCTGCTGAAGTTGTTGGCAAGTCTGCTGCAGAATGTGGTGTTAAGAATATTGAAGTGCGTATCAAGGGTCCAGGCCCAGGTCGTGAATCTACAGTACGTGCATTGAATGCAGCTGGTTTTAAGATCACAAGCATTTCTGATATCACGCCGGTGCCGCACAACGGTTGCCGTCCGCCGAAAAAGCGTCGTATCTAATTTATTTGGGAGTTGATCTTGGCTAGAAATCTTGATGCAAAATGCCGTAAGTGCCGTCGCGAAGGCGAGAAGCTGTTTCTGAAGGGCGAAAAGTGCTATACCGACAAATGTTCGGTTGAGCGTCGCGCCTATCCACCTGGTCAGCACGGCCAGCGCCGCAATACTCGTTTGTCCGAGTACGGTGGTCAGTTGCGTGAAAAGCAAAAAGTTCGTCGTATTTACGGCGTGCTTGAGCGTCAGTTCCGCCTGACTTACAAAAAGGCTGAAGCTTCACGCGGTATCACCGGTGAATCACTGCTGCAATTGCTTGAATCACGTTTGGATAATGTGACTTACCGTATGGGTTTTGGCGCTTCACGTGCCGAAGCACGTCAGGTGGTTCGTCACAACGGTCTGCTGGTAAATGGCAAGCGCGTAAACATTCCTTCCTATCAAGTGCGTCCAGGTGACGTGATTGAAGTGGCTGAAAAGTCCAAGGCGCAACTGCGTATCAAAGCGGCTATTGCAGCGGCTGAGTCACGCGGCTTCCCTGAGTGGATCGAAATGGATACAAAGGCATTTAAGGGCACATTTAAAGCCAATCCACAACGTGCTGAACTGCCTGCAACCATCAACGAGCATCTCGTGGTTGAGTTGTATTCCAAGTAATCCACGCGGAGTAGCTTATGTATAACAATGATTTTTTGAAGCCTCGCATTATTGAAGTTCAAAAGATATCCGAGACCCAGGCTAAAGTGGTCATGGAGCCTTTTGAACGTGGTTTCGGCCATACTTTAGGTAATGCGTTGCGCCGTATTTTGCTGTCTTCCATGGCAGGTGCTGCACCTACCGAAGTTAAGATGGCGGGTGTATTGCATGAGTACGCAACAATTGACGGCGTGCAGGAAGACGTTGTTGACATCCTGTTGAACCTCAAGGGTGTTGTGTTGCGTCTGCATGGCATCAAGGAAGTTGTCCTGACCTTGAAAAAGGAAGGCTTCGGTGTCGTTACTGCTGCTGATATCAGCGGCAATGCGGATGTTGAAGTTTTGAATCCTGATCACGTGATTGCGCATCTGACTGCCGGCGGTAAGCTGGATATGCAGATTAAAGTTGAGCAAGGTCGTGGTTATGTTTCAGCGATTTCACGTCAGTTGCCGAATGAAACCCGTGCAGTAGGTCATATTGCACTGGATGCTTCGTTCAGCCCTGTTAGTCGTGTCAGCTATGCTGTTGAGAGCGCGCGTGTAGAACAACGCACCGACCTCGACAAGTTGATCATGAACATCGAAACCAATGGTGCAATTGACCCTGAACAAGCGATCCGCAATGCTGCGCGTATTCTTGTGGATCAGTTCTCTGTGTTTGCTGCACTGGAAGGTACTGAGCCTGTTGTTGAAAAAGAACATGTTCCTCAGGTTGATCCTATCCTGTTGCGCCCAGTTGATGATCTGGAGTTGACTCCACGTTCTTCCAACTGTCTCAAGGCACAAAGCATTCATTACATCGGCGATCTGATTCAATACAGCGAAAACGATTTGTTGCGCACCCCGAATCTGGGCCGCAAGTCTCTGAATGAAATCAAGCAGGTTCTTGCTGAGCACAATTTGTCGCTGGGCATGAAGCTGGAAAACTGGCCGGTCGCAGCTGCTTAAAGCTGCACAATAAATATTGATGTCCGCTTTAAGCAGTGGAATAACTGAAGTTAAGAGAGGCAAATTATGCGTCACCGTTTAGGTTTAAGAAAACTCAACCGTACCAGCAGTCACCGTCTGGCAATGTTCCGCAACATGACAGTTTCTCTGTTGCGTCACGAAGTCATCAAGACTACCCTGCCTAAGGCCAAGGAACTGCGCCGCGTTGCAGAACCTATCCTGACGCTGGGTAAGACTCCAACTCTTGCAAACCGTCGTCTGGCTTTTGCCCGTCTGCGTGACCGTGAAATGGTTACCAAGTTGTTTGATGAACTGGGCCCACGCTATGCGACACGCAACGGCGGTTATTTGCGCGTTCTGAAGTTCGGTTTCCGTCAAGGCGATAACGCCCCGATGGCACTGGTTGAACTGATGGATCGCCCGGCTGATGCTGAAGTGGTTGATGCTGAGTAAAGAACCGTAAGGTTTATGCTTTAAACAAAAAACCGGATTATTCCGGTTTTTTGCTATTATGTGGTTCTAAATCCTGTTTACCGTTCCCGGTTTTCGGTTTCCCGAAAACTGCAAACTGAAAAAATGTTTTCCGTTTCATGTTCACCGTTTTCTGTAAACCGTAAACTATATTTTTGAGGAGGCAGCATGTCGAACTGGTTTGAAGATAATTCATTATCCATCGGTCATACCCCTTTGGTGCGTCTGAACCGCATCACCGACGGTGCGCCGGCCATCATTCTCGCTAAGATTGAAGGACGCAATCCTGCCTATTCCGTCAAATGCCGTATCGGAGCGGCTATGGTGGCTGATGCGGATCGCCGTGGCTTGCTGGGCCCAGGCAAGCATCTGGTAGAACCGACCAGCGGCAATACGGGTATCGCTTTGGCTTTCGTTGCAGCGGCGCGCGGGATACCGCTCACGCTGACCATGCCGGACACCATGAGCATCGAACGTCGCAAACTGTTGGTTGCATACGGCGCCACGCTGGTGCTCACCGAAGGTGCCAAAGGCATGAACGGTGCCATAGCCCGGGCGGAAGAAATCGCAGCCTCTGATCCTGACAAATATGTATTGCTGCACCAGTTCAAGAACCCTGCTAATCCGGCGATCCACGAGCAAACCACAGGACCTGAAATCTGGAACGATACCGACGGCCTGGTCGATATTTTTGTTTCCGGTGTCGGCACAGGCGGCACGCTTACAGGCGTTTCTCGCTACATCAAGCAGACCAGGGGGAAAGCCATCACTTCTGTAGCTGTCGAGCCATCAGCCAGCCCGGTTCTGACGCAAAAGCGTGCCGGTGAACCGCTCAAACCTGGTCCGCACAAGATACAGGGCATCGGTGCCGGGTTCGTGCCGGACACGCTCGACCTGTCTCTGGTGGATGAGATCGAACAAGTAAGCAACGAAGATGCCGTGCTTTACGCCCGCCGTCTTGCACGTGAAGAAGGTATCCTGTCAGGGATTTCTTGTGGTGCCGCTGTCGCCGTGGCAGTGCGTCTGGCCCATCGACCTGAAAACGCAGGCAAAACCATCGTGGTTATCCTGCCCGACTCCGGCGAGCGCTATCTCAGTTCCATCCTGTTCGAAGGGATGTTCGATGAGAAGGGCGTTGCGGTCTAGCGGCTGATAGTAGAAATGCGGATTTCGGATTTCGGATTTCGGAATTCTGCCCTGGAAGCAGAAAATTATGAGGAACTGAAATTCGTTTGCCGTTTTCAGGATCTGTTTTCTTAACCTGCACAGGAGAGCGCCATGAGTTCGCCAGATACCGATGCGTTTGATCCTGCCGGGAAAATCATCCCGCACGCTTCTGCATTTCGTCATTTGTTTGGCGGGTTGTGCGCAACGCTGCTGATCGGAATGGCGCAGGCAGAAGCTGAAGAATTCAAGCCGGAACTGGTTGGTGATATCGGCCTGGGCGGTTACTACACGCGCAGCATCATTCGTGGTAATCGCAATGAGCTTAGTGTTCTGCCGTACCTGGATTTCGAATATGGCAGAATGTTCGCCCGGGTCGACACGCTGGGCGTCAAAACGCTGAAGCTGGGGTATGGGTATCTGGAGTTGGCAGGCAGGATTAGTCAGGATGGATTCAACACGAATGCGCCCAACTTGCAGGGCCTTGGCAAAAGAGATACACCTGTCCCGATAGGTATTGGCACTCTTCAGGAGACGCCGCTGGGCGGGTTCATGATCAATGCATTTCACGATGTAAATCGGTCACGGGGCGACTTGCTCGAGGTGATCTATGGCGGGGAGCTCGATCTGCCACGGGTGACGTTATATCCACTGCTTGGTGCCGAATATCAGTCCGGAAAATATGTGCGTTATTACTACGGCATCTCGCCTCTTGAAGCGGCAAGCAGTCAATACGCCGCCTACCAGCCTGCGGGTGCAGTTAACGGCCTCATAGGGCTGATAGCCGATATCAGACTGTCTGATGAATATTATCTGAATTGCAATGTACGCCGCAAATGGCTCGGCGATGCTATCCGGCTCAGCCCGATCGTTAATCAAAGATATCTGGATACAGGCTACATTGCACTGAGTTACCGGTTCAGGTAAGGAATGCCGTTGATCCTGAAAATGGCTGCTCATTCACGAATCGTTGCGTGGGCTGTACGTAAAACCAGTTCGGTAGTTATTCGTCTACTTTGCCGCGCATCGTTTTCAGTTCTCCGCGCCGGGTTTTACCCTCCAGGCGTTTTTTCTTTGAGCTTCTGGTAGGTTTCGTCGGCGTTCTTTTTTTGGCCGAGATGCCTGCGCTGACGATCAGCGCCTGGAGACGAGCAAGAGCGTCCTCGCGGTTCTTCTCCTGGCTTCGGTAGCGCTGCGCCTTGATGATGATCACATCGTCATTGGAAATGCGCCGGTCGGCCAGCTGTCTGAGTTTCTCCTTGTAGTCGTCTGGCAGCGACGAGGCATTGATGTCGAAGCGCAGGTGTATCGCGGTCGAGACTTTATTGACGTTCTGTCCGCCCGCACCCTGAGCTCGGATTGCATTTAATTCGATCTCTGAATCCGGGATCTCGATGCCACTTGTTATTTTCATGGCTACTTGCCCAATACATGCTTCAAATACGTCCCTGTCACGCTGCGTTTATTTTTGGCGATATCCTGCGGTGAGCCCTCTGCAATGATCTGTCCGCCGCCGTCGCCACCTTCAGGCCCCAGGTCTATCACCCAATCTGCGGTCTTGATCACGTCGAGATTGTGCTCTATCACCACCAGCGTGTTGCCCTGGTCGCGCAGTTTGTGGATTACGCGGAGCAAAAGTGCAATGTCGTGGAAGTGCAGGCCGGTGGTGGGCTCGTCGAGGATATACAGCGTACGCCCGGTGTCGCGCTTGGATAGTTCAAGGGAGAGTTTGACGCGCTGTGCTTCGCCGCCGGACAGGGTGGTGGCGGATTGTCCCAGCGTGATGTAGCCCAGGCCCACATCCAGCAAGGTTTGCAGTTTGCGTGCGATGAGCGGCACAGGCTTGAAGAACTCATGTGCCTGCTCGACGGTCATCTGCAGGATTTGCTGGATATTCTTGCCCTTGTATTGAATCTCCAGCGTTTCGCGGTTATAGCGATGACCGTGGCATACGTCGCAGGGAACATATACGTCCGGCATAAAGTGCATCTCCACCTTGATCACGCCGTCGCCCTGACAGGATTCGCAGCGTCCGCCCTTGACGTTGAAGGAGAAGCGGCCCGGCCCGTAGCCGCGTTCGCGAGAAGATGGCACCCCGGCGAACAGTTCGCGGATCGGCGTGAACAGGCCGGTGTAAGTGGCCGGATTGGAGCGCGGTGTGCGCCCGATCGGGCTTTGATCGACATTGATCACCTTATCGAAAAATTCCAGACCGCTGATCCCAGCAAACGGGGCAGGTTCGGTATTGCTGCGGTACAGATGTTGCGACACGGCAGGATGCAGCGTGTCGTTGATCAGCGTGGATTTTCCTGAACCGGATACGCCGGTCACGCACACCAGCAAGCCTACCGGCAGGTTCAGCGTGACATCCTTGAGATTGTTGCCGCAAGCGCCAACGATTTGCAGCATGCGTTCGGGATCGGGTGTCAGCCGTTTTTCCGGCATCGGGATGCGTCGGCGACCTGTCAGGTAATCTCCGGTGAGTGATTCCTTGTTCTGGCAGATTTCCGTCGGCGTACCCTGAGCCACGATCATCCCGCCGTGTTCCCCGGCACCCGGTCCCATGTCCACCACATAGTCGGCATGGCGGATCGCGTCTTCATCGTGCTCCACCACGATCACGCTGTTGCCCATGTCGCGCAGCTTGTACAAGGTGGTCAGCAACCGGTCATTGTCGCGCTGATGCAGGCCGATGGAAGGCTCGTCCAGCACATACAGCACGCCGGTCAGTCCCGAGCCGATCTGCGACGCCAGACGGATGCGCTGCGCCTCGCCGCCGGACAGTGTTTCGGCCGAGCGTTCCAGCGTCAGATAATTAAGACCTACGTTATTCAAAAAGGTCAGGCGGTTGGCAATCTCATGCACGATCTTTTCCGCAATCGCCTGTTTTTGTCCTTGCAGTTTCAGTCCCAGAAAGAAATCCAGTGCCTGTTTCAGCGGCAACGCGCTGATCTCATACAGGTTCCTGTCCGCGAAGCGCACATGGCGTGCTTCCAGACGCAGGCGCGTGCCTTTGCATTCAGGGCAGGTGCAGCCATTCAGGTATTTCGACAGTTCCTCGCGTACGGTGGGTGAATCTGTCTCCTTGTAGCGGCGCTCCAGATTGTTGACGACACCCTCGAAGGCGTGTTCGCGCAGCATCGGACGGCCTCTGTCATTTGTATACTGGAACGCAATTTCCTCTTTTCCGGTGCCGTACAGAATGATGTTCTGGATGTTGTCCGGCAGACTCTCGAAGGATTGCTCCAGATCGAAGTCGTAATGCCGGGCAAGGCCTGAGAGCAGTTGGTGATAGAACTGATTGCGCCTGTCCCAGCCCTTGATTGCGCCTGAACTCAAGGATAGTGAGGGGAGGGAGACGATGCGCTTCGGATCGAAAAAGCTGATGACCCCGAGTCCGTCGCACTTCGGACATGCGCCCATCGGATTGTTGAACGAAAATAAGCGCGGTTCGAGTTCCGGCAGCGAGTAGTTGCAGATCGGGCAGGCAAATTTGGCCGAGAACAGATGCTCGCGCCCACTGTCCATTTCCACCGCCACGGCGCGTCCGTCGGCATGGCGCAGCGCGGTTTCAAATGATTCAGCCAGGCGTTGCTTGGATTCGATATTGACTTTCAGCCTGTCCACCACGATCTCGACGGTGTGCTTTTTGGTCTTCTGCAATGACGGCAGCGCGTCGATCTCATACACCGTGCCGTTGATGCGCAGCCGCGTGAAACCTTGGGCGCGCAGTTCGTCGAACATGTCCAGTTGCTCGCCTTTACGATCCACCACCAGCGGCGACAAAATCATGATGCGCGTGCCCTCAGGCAGTTCCAGCACATGATCGACCATCTGGCCTACACTTTGCGCCTGTAACACCAGATCATGCTGCGGACAATAAGGGTCGCCTGCGCGTGCAAACAGCAGGCGCAGATAGTCGTGAATTTCCGTGACCGTGCCGACGGTGGAGCGGGGGTTATGGGACGTGGCCTTCTGCTCGATGGCAATCGCAGGCGATAAACCCTCGATCAAATCTACGTCCGGTTTGTCCATCAGCTGCAGGAACTGTCGCGCGTAAGCGGAAAGCGATTCCACATAGCGGCGTTGCCCCTCGGCATACAATGTGTCGAAGGCAAGCGATGATTTGCCTGAGCCTGACAGCCCTGTGATTACCACCAGCTTGTGGCGCGGCAGATCGAGGTTGATGTTCTTCAGATTGTGGGTGCGTGCACCGCGTATCTTTATGCTTTCCATGATGGATAGAAGTAGTGAAGATGACAAGTCAATATACGCGCTTTAGCGCGCTTCCCCAAACGCCTTTAACCACGCTGATTGATTGCCGAACGAATCAGGATTTCGTTGTTGACGTGCGCAACTGATGCGCGTAACTTGTGCGCATTGTTGAACTCAAGGATACGCGGTGCATAATTTACGACCTTCAGCAGCCAGAAAATCGGCCAATCTCAGTATCAACGCCGATCTGTTGCGGCAGGCAAAACAGCTCAATATCAACCTTTCGCAGACGCTGGAGTTGCGTCTGACCGAAATGATTCGACAAGCGCAAAGCCGACAGTGGCTGGCGGAAAACCGGAGTGCGCTGGATGAATACAACCGTCGCATTGAAACGAGCGGTACGTTCAGCGACGGACTGCGGCGGTTCTGATGGCGCAGTTTGATGTTTATCTCAATCCGAATGCAGATACCTGTGCGACTATCCCTTATCTTCTGGATGTGCAGGCCGACCTGCTGGACTCGCTGGCAACACGCGTTGTTGTGCCGCTCGTTCTTGCGGAAGAAATGGGCTTGGCCGCCAGGCAGCTCAATCCGAAATTCAATGTCCAGGGTGTGACAGTGGTCATGTCCACCGCCGAACTGGCGGGTGTTGCCAGTCGGGCGTTAGGCCATAAAGTCGAATCGCTTAAAGATATGCGCGATGAAATTATCGCAGCACTGGACT
>OCZT010002198.1_pt1 | contig 20187 bp, 22 predicted proteins | sample 1539031 | NCBI WGS metagenome assembly OCZT01 (sample SAMEA3539308, study PRJEB22396) | soil metagenome | biome: tundra; feature: field; material: soil | place: USA | collected 2010-05 | depth 0.15 m | reverse complement strand
AATGGGTGATTTTTTTGGCTGAACAATGAGATAATACATAGGTTTAATCACAAAAGCTCTGTATCGAAATACATCCCCCTGGATGGAGTGGAGTCCAGGGAAATATGTAGTCGCTGGTGCAACACTTTTACCCCAACTAAGGGGGCAGGGAGGAAGACAATGAGACACCCACCAAATAAACAATAGTTAGAGATATAATATATAACTGTATAAAAATAAATTAAATGGGAGAGTGTTAAGTAGTTAAACTTTGGCCAGTTTCATAACCCTAAAATGCGACTATTTTGACACAACACATGTGCATCAGTAAAAGCGATAAATTCTGTTTTTGTTATAAAGAAAATGTTATTTACATAACTTTTGATACAATGTCATTGCATTCTGATTTGAGCGAGATTTCAAAATTTTTCCATGTTCTTCAAGTATAGCAGTCCAAATAGTTTGCTTTTTTGCGATGCTTTCCAGTTTCCGGATTACAGAAATTATGGCTTCAGGACCAACTTTCATAGTGAATAAGAATCGCTTCACGTGAAGTATAATAACAAAACAAAACAGGAATTAAGATATACGTATATTTTTTTAAACAGATGAAAGTGTAGCCTTGTAAAGGCTACTTGAATGATTACCTTTTTTATTATTTCTACAGTTTTCTTGCAAATTATGTCAATTTAACTTCTTGCCAGCTTATTTGTGTTCCTTATGGAATTCATTGTGAGGTTGTTCCTTATGGAATTCATTGTGAGGTTGTTCCTTATGGAATTCATTGTGAGGTTGTTCCTTATGAAATTCATTGTGAGGTTGTTCCTTATGAAATTCATTGTGAGGTTGTTCCTTATGGAATTCATTGTGAGGTTGTTCATAGCCTCCTTTGTGCAATTGTTCATAGTCACTATAAGGGTATGTTCCATAGTCGCCAATTTCCGGGGTCGTGACCACTTCAACGGGTTGTTCAACGACTGGTTGTTCTACTACAATGCCAGGCATGTATGTCCAGTCCCACATTAGAGTATCAGGATTATATACCCATTCATAGTCCCCATAGTACACGCCACCATAGTAGTGATCATGATTACCGTGATGCTTGTGGTCATGCAAATTGTGGAGATGATGTCCACCGTGATGATGTCCACTATGTCCACCATGTTTACCGTGATGCACATCTTTATGATGTCCATGGCCATGGTGTCCACCATCGTGATGTTCACTATGACGTGCAGCAACAGCTGTCACTGCTGTCAACGATGCAACAAAAAAGACTACTAATAAAATTACCAGTACCTTTTTCATTCTAGTAGGTGATTGTTTCAACATTTATTTACCCCCTTTTATCAAGCTTGATAAAATTTTAACTAGTTAGGTACTATACAATCAGGTTTGATAAAAAAGTTTCCGTTGGTACTCATAAAAATACTGGATAACGAACCATTCAGAGATTTTGTCACAAAAACTGCGCAAGTATAGGAAAAATATCTTGAGCATATTGTTTAATATATATTTTGAAATGTATAGTAATCAATATTTCTCTATATTTTATAATAGTTTGTTGACAAATATCTATTAACCCTGTTCAAAATAGTGTTTTTTGGTGTATACACAGATAACACAATTCTTAGCCATACTTCTTATTTTAATAATTTAATTAGTTAACTGGTTGACAAGCTAATTCCCTTCAGTGCACCTATCAATGGAACACAGGTTGTAGAAAATGCAGTGTTAATTTCAATAAAAGGGAGTGATACTAATGTTGAAACAATTCTTTAGTAGCATAAAGAAAGTACTTGTTGGTTTCTAGTAGTTCTGTTTGTAGCATCATTAACTATTGAAGTAACAAGCGCAAGTAATTCCAATGGACATCACCATATTTGTGGTAGTGGTAGCAGCTGTGATAGCGTCCACTGTAACTGCTGTGAGAACTGTACATGCAGCGAGAATTGTACATGCGGTGAGAATTGTACAAGCAGTGAGAATTGTACATGCAGTGAGAATTATACATACGGTGAGAACTATAACTGTAACGACGACATAAGTTTTGATAGCGTCTATTGTGAGGATTATGGCTATAACGACGACAAAAGCTGTGAAGACTTGATTCTCGACTATATTAGTTAATCATGTGCTAAGTATTCATATATGAAAATATTACTTAAAAGAAAAAAGGTATAGCGGATTCATCATGTGAATATTTGGTATATTGCAATGTATACATCATATGGCTATTTGTTTGCAAGCTATACCATATATGTTAATTTTAAATTTTCTATTCAGAATATTTCTATTTGTTATCTATTTATCATTATGTTTTTGTTTAATTAGTTTCAGGTGTTCCATGAGCTCCATCTGTTCTATAAGTCGCATAAGTTCCATGAGTCATAGATCTATAACCTTTTCTTAATCCGTGTAGAACTGAAACCATTCAGAGATTTTGTCACAAAACATGCACATCTTAGGGTCGGGATAATCAAAACATTTGAACTAAAACTGTACCGTAGCTCAATCATTTTATCATGGGGTCCAAATTCTCATAGTACCTATGAAAGGTTATGAATTTTCACATTCTCTGTGTAGCTCGGTCTCCTGCCTTATCTGCTTCTTTTTGACAAACATACGCGCCGCTCTTTGTGTTCCAGTACCAATGTTGACCTTTGTAATGATAGATACCTGTTGGAAGATTAAGCCACACAACAGTATCTATGGGACAATGCTGTTTGGCTAATTGTTCTGTGCTGAATGTTTGCATTCCGCTGTTGCTTTGATGGGGTTTATCCGCGCTTATTGCCGGAGCTATTACTGTTGCTACAAAAAGAACAACTAATAAAATGCCCAATATCTTTTTTGTGTGGTTGAATGTTTGTTTTCCCATTTGTCTTTACTCCCAAATTTTTTATAAATACAGTTAGAAATATATTTGATAATTAAAAAATTTTTGCGTAATAAATACTTTTAATTTGTTATGCTGTTCTTATAATGTTTTTAACTTAGTAAGTCGAATGGTATAAAGTCAACCAATAAATTAAATGAATATTTTTAGAAACGTTCTTAAATTATACTCTACAATAATTCCTATATGCCCGAAGAAAAGAAACGATCTGGACGAAAGGTAAATGCCTGGATCCAGGATGACTTGTACTCTATGGTGGATGACTTAAAGTACAGGACCTGGACCGAAGCCATAGTCAGTGGACTTGAGCTTCTTGTGGGAAGTACAACGTCAGGGCAGAGTGAAGTACAAGATCAAAATAATGAAGTACATAAAAGTACAGAGCAAAGTACGCTGGACGACTCAAAAGTATTAAGAGTTCAGTTAATGGAAATGCAAGAACATATCGAAACGTTGAAACTTGATCTTGATAGATCAAACAAAAACGCGGATGACATTAAGGAAATGTACATGAATCATGTACTTCAGGTTCAAAGCTTAATTAATCAAAGAGGAATTGAAGCACTCGGAGTAAAGAAACCATGGTGGAGATTTTGGTAAGTTAGATTACAATTATGTCAATTTATAATAATAAATAGTAATATCTTTTCTATTAAAAATGGATCAAGTTAGGATGAAGAACCTTAACTAGTTAATAGCTCATTACTTTCTTCAACCCGATCAAACTTCTCTAGAATTTTCTCTCGAATTATATCCATGTCCGTGATGTTTATCTCCACGTTTTGATTCATGTTTTCTGCAACAACATTTGTTTTACGATATACTCGACGTCCGAAGTCTGACGCAAAACGACGTTTGAGAATCCAAGTACACATTTGCGTGTCACCAGATTTGGCTGCTTCGTTTATGCGTTCCAAAAGAACTTTTGAGGCATCAGCATTGCATTTTTTAATATATTGTGCAAACTGATAATATTTCCCAGATTTATCTGTGTGTCCCCTGTTCATATATTCATTGAACGTCTTATACGTGATTCCTGCAGCTTCGGCAGCCAACCTATAAGTCAAACCAATTGCAATATTATCACCGATTCTTTTTTGGGTTCCGTTGCAAAAAATCTGGCTCCCTTGCAAAATCAGAAAAAACCTTCACAATTAGGAAAGTTAATCATTTTCATTAAAAAGAAAATGACACATAAAGGTGAAAATTATAGTGTTAAAATACAGAAATATTATTTTTGCAACGGAACCCTTTATTCACTAGCAGAATGCCTGTTAAAGTTGTGGATCATGAGTACGGAAAGCGTAAAAAACTATGAAATGTTTCTTGATGGGGAGGCCTAAAAAATGGCTCCCGTTTATTTTTTGGTGAGTATCTATCCAGAATATGATTTTTTTTATTGTAAATGTGTACCAGGGGGTTCAGGTTGTCTAAAGTGTCGTTTGATGACGCTTTGCTCTGATCTGGATAAGGTTTTGCGATGTTCATGGGGGATAAAACATGAGCTTTAAGCTCATTTATCCACAAAATTCACATATTGTGCACAGAAAGCAGGGTGGTCTGAGAATGGCCATAGAAGATCTGCTTGAAATGGTTCCGTTGCAAAAATAATATTTCTGCATTTTAACACTATAATTTTCACCTTTATGTGTCATTTTCTTTTTAATGAAAATGATTAACTTTCCTAATTGTGAAGGTTTTTTCTGATTTTGCAAGGGAGCCAGATTTTTTGCAACGGAACCGCTCAAACCTGCTAGACTCACTGATATGTCTAAGAAGCGCGTATGGTTTATCAAAAATATCATACTCTTCTCTATGTTTGGAATCCGTTTTCATCATAGATTCAATAAACGATCCATGAAAATTTTCAAGGTTTAAATTACCAATTTTCAATCGATTTCTATACATATTATCTACAATCCTTTATAATTACTTCATAGTGTGAACTAAACTAGGACTCAGAAAACCACATAGTCAAATATTCCACACAGGGAAAATTATAAATTCAATGAAAAATAGAAATGAGTATGGCAAATACTATTTCCGTTATCATTAAATTTACATTTGAGATTTGTGGTAACGGTGTCACCGACAGGTTGTTTCTACCAACCTATCGGATTACTTATTACTATCTGTACTATCATTGCAACTTTTTTAAGTTATTGTGTTCATCTTCGCTTCTTTGTTTTCTTATTTCTCACTCGATTTCGGTAGAAGCTAATTTTCCATTTACTATGTCATCCAACATTGTTTTAATGTAAGTGTTTCGATGAAACGCCGCTGCCTTAAGCTTTTGCCATGTTTTGGGACTAACTCGAATCAATTTATCTGATACTAATAACACCTCCTTTAGTTATTTACATGTTATACTCAGTACTAGTATATAGATTTTTTGTATATATTTACATAATAAGATCATAACATAATTATTCTTATTCATCCGTTTCTGTTTTTAATATTTAAAATAATTTTATTAGCGCATTAGTCACATAAGTATATATTACTTATCAGCCATAAACAACAGTATGCCAAAGAAACAAGGCAGCCACTTAAATATCGGCGAAGTAAAATCCAGCATATTAGAATTCATTTTGGAAAACAAGGGACATGTGGGAGAACCAGCCATTAGAGATTTTTTATTGCAAAGATATGATCTAATGGATCAGGGAAATATCAACCGCCATCTCCACGAACTGCAAAAGCTTAATTGTATAGAATTAATTCCACCACAAAAGAAAGGGCTTAGTAATCAGTGGGACATAGAAAAAATCAAACACTTGAAAAGCATTAGAGAAGAGTTTTCTGAAATTCAATTAAACAAGCACGAAAAAGCTATCAATATAATCATTTTGGAATTTCAGCGCGATGATATATATATATTTGATTGGTTAAAAATTTACATCCAGCTCCTTCTCTCAGTTTCTTTTTTTGATACATGCCTAGAAATTGATATTAAAACATTATGTCAAAGAATTTGGAGATCTTACATAACTACTAAAGATCCTGACAAACATAAGGACATCAATGATCTTTTAAAAATATGCTATAATGTATATGCAAAACACTATTCTGATTATAAAGTGTCTGAAGAAATGTTTACAACTGTCATTAATGAATTTTCTGTGGAATTTATGAGATTTGGAACCAAAACAGATATCATCAAACTTCTTGAAAATTTACCTGGATTGCCAGAAGAAATACCCTTACGAATTATCAAAACAAGATTGTCTGAAAGAATCGAAAAACTGCCTGCGAAAATACCAGACGGGAGAGATGATAAAGATTTTGTGAAATATATGCTCCACATACTACAGTTGATAATGGAGAAAAGGTGGGCTTATGACTTATCAATACCTTATTTGCTTTTAGAGCATTTCTTCATTCAAGATATTTTAATTGGAGTTGATTGCGATGATGAACACTATTTTATGAGAAAAAAAATAGAAAATTGGAAATCGTTCGAGAGATGGCCAGACCCATATTATATGGGTTTAGGAGAAGTAGAATTAGCTGACTTGAAACTAATCAGCGAAATTATAATTAAATACAAACAGCCAGCACAACTTAGTGATCTTTTTAACAATATAGATGAAATATCCATGGATAAATATCGAGCAATAGCAAGATTTGGTTCCGAGTTTTAATTGCGATAATTATTGCCTGAAAATAGATAAATCATGTATAAAATGCAACTACTATACACCCAATAAAATTATGCCTACAACAGAATTCACAGTCAACGAGTAGGATCACAAAACTGGTATTCTAATGCAGAGATTTTGCTATGAAACTGTGCATTAACAGAACAATAAATTCAATTTGTTTTGTAAAAAAGAAAAGAGTATAAAGGACATCAGAATTTACATAACTTTAGGCACACTGCCTAATTTGTTTTTGGACTAGCTCAACAAATTAATTAAATGGATTACAAAAATTTTCTTTAATTACATCTTTCGGCTATTATCTAGTCCACACAGACCCGCCAAATCCTTCCTTTTTATAAACTGCTCTCAACTGGTTGTTTGAATCAATGTTCAAAGTCATCAGAGTACCACTAAATTGATTAGAGCCCTTAGGCACGTCTACCCATTCCAAGTTGATAGTATTGTCTGTTATGGTTCCATGAGCAACGTTGGACCATAGTAGATTATTAGATTTTTGTTCCCCATACCACCAGAGAGTATTTCCAATTTGTCGTAGGTAGTAGGTACCTTTATCATCACAGTTCCAGACACCAGTCAAACTTACCTCATTTCCGATAGCAGGTTTGATTTTTTCTGATGCGTTTACTAACGGAGCTGTCAATTTTGCTACAAGTGTTGGAACAGGCGTAAAAGCTATAGAATTGTCGTTAACAGAGAATTTTTGAATGCGATTATTGTTACGATCGGCAACATAAACATTATCATATGAGTCAACTGCAACACCAGATGGAGCGTCAAGTTGTCCGTTGCCAGTGCCCCTTGTACCCCATTTTGTAATTAAGTTACCATTACTGTCAAACTTCTTGATGAGACAATTTCCATTATCAGCAACATAAACATTGCCGTTAGAGTCTATAGCAACACCACAAGGATTCTTTAGTTGTAAATCAGCATTGCCCTGATAACCCCATTGAAGAAGGTATTTACCGCTACTACCAAACTTCTGAATTCGATTATTACCTGAATCGGCAACATAAACATTTCCTAGAGAGTCGACAGCTATACCAGATGGATTATTAAATTGTCCGTTACCACTTCCAGGGGTACCCCATTGAAGAAGGTATTTACCGCTACTACCAAACTTCTGAATTCGATTATTACCTGAATCGGCAACATAAACATTTCCTAGAGAGTCGACAGCTATACCAGATGCAAACTTAAATTGTCCGTTACCGCTGCCAAGTCCAAAACCCCATTGAGTAAGGTATGTATAATTGCTGTCAAACTTTTGAATGCGAAAATTACCCAAATCGACAACATAAACATTTCCTAGAGAATCGACAGCTATACCAGATGGATTATTAAATTGTCCGTTACCACTTCCAAGGGTACCCAAATGAGTAAGGTATGTATAACTGCTATCAAACTTCTGAATTCGATTATTACCTGAATCGGCAACATAAACATTTCCAAAAGAGTCGACAGCTATACCAGATGCATGAATAAATTGTCCGTTATCGCTGCCAAATCCAGAACCCCAACTACCAACATATGAGTAATTTTCAGCATTTGTAATAGAAGCACTCATTAATCCACTAGTGTTTTGGTTTTGTATCGGTTCAAGCGTCTGTGCAACATTTGTTCCAACTTGCTCCGCACTTGTTATTCCTACTGAACATAATCCCATTAAACCAAGGATTAAGCAAACAAATACTATCTTGATTGATTTTTTGTTCATCTAATCCCATAAAATTTAGCTTTTATATAAATAGGTGATAATTAATTTTGTTTGTTGCAAAGTCAATACATGAATTAATCTCTTACGATTATCTATTCTGAGAACTTAATCCAGAAATGATACGTTGGATATTATCAAAAATAGACAAATCACAGAACAAAAAAGTGTCATGGATGCGAGCAAATGCAGCTCGTGATTCTGATTAAAAATGTATTACAAGTTTCCAGCGCGCCAGCGAGCACGCATGTACTGAATTTAAACAACAAAAGAAGATTACATATATCAAAACTACGTTCACTATGTGAAGAAAAAGATAATTTAAAAAGGTCTTGGGGTACCAGCCCAGACCCTATCCCTATAGAAGGAGAAAACAATATGTTAGAAAATGTATTATCTACAGATATCTATGCAAGCTTAGATTTTAAATGTTTCGATTGCTATCCGAACACTAGATCCTTTCAAGAGCTTACAGCCAAGGAAGTGATTCTATGAGCACTGAATCGGTCTTAGGGTCATCTAAAACAGAAAAGATCAATCAGTTTCTCATGCTGATGAAGGACCCTGATGTTCAACCTACTTTTAGAATGTATATCGAAAATGTACTTGCTACTTCTGAGCTGAATATTTTAAAACGGCTTAAAGTTATTGAAACGATGCTTGAGCTTAACGACTATCCAATTGAAGATGACGAAACTGAGAGTACAATTCCAAAACAAATTTCTTCACTTTCAGATCGAATAAATGAAGTTATAAAAACGAATAATAAGCAATCAAGTATGAAACCAATTCCCGAATTTATCCACATGGGAATGAGCAAAACAACCGCACGAGCAGTACTATTGTTTAAAGATGTGATAGAAGTTGCAATTGAAGGAAAAGATCAAATCGTGATCGGTTCACGGGAAATTAAGAATTATCTAACAAATAATATACAATCCGAATATAGAGTAGGGGATGTTAGTAACTTTAGAAAAGTGAAGAAGGACGTATTAACAACATTGAAAAAACTGTTACCGGATAACGTTTTGTTGGATAGAAAAAAATACGGACGACGGGAGATCAGATTAGTATATGAAAACGTAACCAAACTGTAACCATGTTACGGACAATATTGAAATGATTGTGATAGAAATATATCTGGATTTATGAGATCCAGTGTATAAAAATAAATATCTGACAATAAAGAAGAAAGTCTGAATTTAGAATGACTGCACTTCTTTGAATATAATATATAGATAAGTATGATTAGTGGTAAATATACAAAATCAATTAAGTATTATTGTAAAACATCTTTATATTGATTATGAATTTCTGTTTGATAGTTCTGTAACTGGTTACGGTCTGGTTACGGTTGCTGATCAAAAAAATGAATAATATTTATCTGAGTCTCATTTTTAAATTAATGTAGACAGTTAGACTGTAGTGCTGAATAGGCCCTAATAAGCGCATGGTGGGGCCCTAATTCGATGACACTGGGTTTTGTTTACTACTCACCCGAAAAATCGATCAGAGAGCCGCTAAACGACATGGGCTTTCAAAAAAGAAATAGAGCAACATAGATTACTTTAAGGAATGTCATTATTGCCCTAAAAATTAGGCGATCAACCATTTTAAATTATACATGGAGTAACATGTATCAACATGAAATTAACATCAATAAAATATTGTTTGTGTAGTTAGTGAGATGATTAATCCGATGCTTTAAACCTTATTTTTTCCTAATTGTTTAACACGTTCTGCTAACAGATTGAGTAATTCCTGTTTTTCATTGGGAAGAAAAAGCTACAGAATCAATCATAATTTACAGAATTTTATGTACACTGCCAAAAATTATGCATGCTGCCAAAATATTTCTTAAAAAAATATCGTCTATATAAGAAATATCTCTAGTCTAGACCAGTCTAGAGTTCTGTGTTAGAGATATATGTTATATAGATATTCTTGTAATCTTTTTTAACTTACTTAATCTCATCTTTATAACTTAACGGGTTCCGTTGCAAAAATAATATTTCTGCATTTTAACACTATAATTTTCACCTTTATGTGTCATTTTCTTTTTAATGAAAATGATTAACTTTCCTAATTGTGAAGGTTTTTTCTGATTTTGCAAGGGAGCCAGATTTTTTGCAACGGAACCGGTTAATCTAATAACAATCATTCATCCCAAAAAATTTATATGATAGTCTTTTGGTTTTGGATTATGACGTAATATACTAAATAGTTTATGGTATTACAACATAGTATATATCCTAAAAATATATATTTTCTCGTGTTCATGTAATATATGATCCATAAATGCACTATTGCATAGATCCAAAAATAAAGTAAAATAAAGTAGTTGAATGTAGAAGTGTAGTTATGTGTCTTAAAATAAAAAAATTGTTAAAAATCTCTTCAATAGATAGTTATTACCCACAACTTATAAGATCTATTTTTTAATATGTCGCTGATACTCATAGCACTTCAATTATTCACTTCTGTTGTCTTGTTAAGTATTGAGTTCCACATCTCTAAGGTATCCCTATGAAGTCAGAAAGCTTAAAATTAAACCAACTTTTACAATTATTGTAGTGAGCAACTTTGGTTTTGAAATTCAGTACTGCTTATTGTTTACATTTATTCACAGTACTTCTCAAGAATACAATAATTTATCGTTATTAACATTGGTTTATATCGTACTAAGTTATATTATCTTATAGGACATCGGAGATAACATCTTTTACTTCCCAAATTAATACTACCCCCCACTTCCCAATATCAATAAACCGATGCCCATTTAGTTTTTTTAACTTCGTCTTTCAAAAAGGTACGATTAAGGAGAATGACTCGATGGCATTAGTAGTTATAGCAGTGACAGCTGGGGCAGCAGTAGCAGCAGCTGGGGCGGCAGAAGCAACTAGAAAGAAAAAAAAGAAGACTAAGAATAAAGACAAGAGTGACAGAATATAGATTTTCCATACCTATCCTTACTTTTAATTTTGAAGCTTAAGCACTCGAAATCAAAATGAAGTGCATCAGATAGTTCTATTTGAAGTGTTTGTTATACAATATATATATCATTTAAAATATAAAAATTCTGCTTTTTAGTATGATCGCACAAGTCCATAAGTCCCATTTAATATATAATTACTAAATGCATAGTTTTTGTGATTAAAGCTCTGTATTTTACCAATTACAACTGAAATCATAGGTTATTTTTAGTAAAATTTAGGAACTAATACATAGATTTTATTAAAACAACTGCATTTAATGATTGGTTTTCTACAGATACTCTTTTAAATTTAACATTTGCTTCTGTATGGTTGAATAATTTTTTATAGTCACTTTCAACTATTAAATAACAAATACCCCAATTAATATTTTAATTAATGTTTTAATCAGTTGGTTTTATATTATCCATTTACACTTGTTTACTGAAAGACTGATTAAATAAATGATCAATACGCAAAAGTTATGTTCGATAACCTTAGTTTCAATAGCTACAGCTTTAATGCTGATAAGTATTGCAGGCGCTACGCAAGATTCAGGTACTTGGATCAATAAAGGAGTCAATATAACTAAATTAGGCAAATTTGATGATACAATAACAGCCTGTGACAAAGTAATTCAAATTAAACCACATTATTCATGTGCTTGGTACAATAAAGGCTTAGAACAAGAAAAGTGCTGCTTTAACTAAATGTAATGAAGCATTAAAAGCGCATAACAAAGCAATTGAAGCACCATGATAAAAAAGCCCTGGTAGCTGTTCCGATGAACCTGCTATTTACATCTGGAGATACCAAAACTGCAAGATCATCAAATCAACATGTTGCACCATATGAGCCCTTTTTTAGTTTATTTACGATTATCGATTCAATATCACAATAATTCTTAGCTATTATATTATTGAAATCCTGTGGAAATAAATTATCAATGATAAGTTCAACATCATTAGCAACTTCTATAAATTTGGTATTACCATGACCTTTGCGAAAATTTGCCTGAATAATCTGCTGAGCATCTAATGCTTTTAACCTGGAAGACATGTATGTGTCGCCATTTGGCTCTGCACCAGTCAAGTAACAAATCTTACGATACGTCTCTAATACTATACCAGTATGTGCAGGTATTTTTGGGTTAGTTTGGGCAACAATTTTATTTGCTAGATGGGATGCAAAAATAAGCATTCTATCATGTAATGTTATTTTCTGTAACATTTCAGGTTCCGTTGCAAAAAATCTGGCTCCCTTGCAAAATCAGAAAAAACCTTCACAATTAGGAAAGTTAATCATTTTCATTAAAAAGAAAATGACACATAAAGGTGAAAATTATAGTGTTAAAATGAAGAAATATTATTTTTGCAACGGAACCCCAATTTGTATCTAAATTTTTGAATAATTTAATATCTAAATTTAAAGCTAAAATTGCTCATTATCCAATTGTAGAAATGGTTTGAGTTTTGAGACAGCCTGGTACAGCTTAGTTTTGCAGTCAATTTATATTGTATTTACATGGAACTATACTTCTCGCATTTAAGGAATTTATACTCATATTTATTATTCTGTTGCCTATACTTGATTAAGCAAAATATGGCAGCTATTTATTCCAAAATATATAAAAAATTATTTGGATAAGCTAAATAAAAAGTCAAGCCGAGAGAATATCAGTGCAAATAATATAAAAATTAAAGGAGAGATATTTTATGGTAAATATAATAATTTTTGACCCTGCAATGTGTTGCTCCACGGGTTTATGTGGACCTGCAATTGACTTGGAGCTTTTAAGGATATCAACTGTTATAAGTAATCTTGAAAAAAATGGTGTAAAAGTTGAAAGATACAACCTTAACAGTAATCCGCAGGTTTTTGTAGATAACATAGTTATAAACGAAATACTAACCCGAGATGGTGTTGATGTGTTGCCCGTAACTATTGTTGACGGTAAAGTGGTCAAGATTAAGAAATATCCTACAAACGATGAGTTGCTTAAATTTTTGGATGTACCAGAAAATTATATAAAGGGAAAAGAAAAACCTGCTACGAAGGATTCCTGTTGCAGCGATGGTGGTTGCTAACATTAAGCCAATCAGGTGAGTATATTGTTTGAAACATTTAATCCCAAAAAAATAAAACTTACTAAATATTTATTTTTTACAGGTAAAGGCGGCGTTGGAAAAACATCCACTGCCTGTGCTACTGCTGTGACTCTGGCGGATGAAAGGAAAAAGGTTTTGCTGATTAGTACTGACCCTGCTTCAAATCTGCAAGATGTATTTAATATCGAATTAAACAATAAAGGGGTTTCTATAAAAGATGTGCCCAATTTGATTGTTGTCAACATTGATCCTGAAGAAGCTGCCCAAGAATATAAAGAAAGTGTTGTAGCATCTTATAGAGGAAAGCTGCCTGAAGTAGTAATTAAAAATATGGAAGAACAGCTTTCAGGTTCGTGTACTGTTGAAATAGCTGCCTTTAATGAGTTTTCAGCATTTATAACTGATGAAAAGACAGAGAAAAAATATGACTATATCATTTTTGATACAGCCCCTACTGGACACACTCTTCGATTGATGCAGCTGCCTTCAGCCTGGAGTAATTTCATAAGCGAAAGTACACATGGAGCGTCTTGTTTAGGCCAGCTTTCCGGGCTTGAAAGTAAAAAAGAGATTTATAAGCAAGTCGTCGAAACATTATCTAATAAATATATGACTACTCTGATTCTGGTTTCCCGCCCGGAAAAAGAACCTCTTAAAGAGGCTGAAAGGGCTTCACAGGAGCTTAAGGATTTAGGCATTAATAATCAAATACTTATAATCAATGGTGTGCTGCAAAGCTATGATGATATTGTATCTCGAAGCCTTTTTGATAAGCAACAAGAGGCTTTGGAAGGCATACCCGTTGATTTAAAAAATTTTATAACTTATCAAATTCCTCTGAGAGCTTATAATATTACCGGTATAGATAACGTAAGGGCATTCTTACACCAGGATAACGATAAAATTAGCAGTGAAAAGATCCGTTCTAAACGGATTCCTAAACTCAAAAATGTTATAGATGACTTATATGCTTCTGACAAAAAAGTAGTATTCACCATGGGTAAAGGTGGCGTTGGGAAAACAACGATTGCAGCAGCAATTGCATTAGGTTTGACCCGAAAGGGTGCTAAAGTTCATCTTACAACAACAGACCCTGCAGCACACGTTAAATTCGTGATAGAAGAAAGTAGTGATATAACAATAAGTCGGATTGACGAAGAGGCGGAGCTTGCTAAATATAAACAAGAAGTGCTCAGCAAAGCAAGGGAAACAATGAGTGAAGATGATATCGCTTATATTGAAGAAGATTTAAGGTCACCCTGCACGCAGGAAATTGCTGTTTTTAGAGCATTTGCTCAAATTGTAGAGAAAGCTAAAAATGAGGTTGTTGTTATTGATACAGCTCCCACAGGACATACTCTTTTACTTCTTGATTCAACCCAAAGTTATCATAGAGAAATCAGTCGTTTGCAAAGTGATATCCCAGAGTCAGTTAAAAACTTGTTACCCATGTTGAGAAATGCTAACGAAACCGAAATTCTGATCATTACATTAGCAGAAACTACACCTGTGTACGAAGCAATGCGGCTTGAGTCTGACCTCAAACGTGCCGGAATCAATAGCAAATGGTGGATAATCAATGCCAGCTTATATGCAACTAAAACAGCGAATAAAACACTCAAAGCAAAGGCCAGCAACGAGATTGAATGGATTAACAAAGTTGACAAGCATTCCAATGGAAATTTTGCGGTTATAGAGTGGACAGCAGATGAAATTAAAGGTGAAAAGCTATTAGATCTGATAGAGTAATATGAAACCCGAATACATAGAAATAACAATATGCGCAATCAGAGAAACCTAGGTCCAATTGACTACCTATTTTCTTATCATCAGTACTCCCGCCTGAGAATAGCTATCAGTTCATCCGCATGTGGCATTCTATCTTCTATTTTTGCGCAGACTGCATCGATATCGTAATTGAGCCGAAGAAATTCAGCTTTTTCACATTCTGTATCAAACACTACACAGTTTACCCTGGGATCTCCATCTCTTGGCTGTCTTGCTGAACCCAGGTTTATCATTCTAATGTACCCTTTTATTTGGATTTATCCTTCCCCTCCTGAAGGAGGGCAAGATCTATAATTTTTTCAAACATTTGTTCATCGTTGGTACCATTTAGTCCTACCATTCTGGCTTGGTATCGGTCAGTGCTAACTTTCCCATCCACATGCATGTAAACGTATTTTCCGTTTTCAATACCCACGATTACAAAGGAATCAGGAAGATATTTCACTCCAAAATATTTTGCAAGTTCAGGACTCTGATCCACATCTACAGATGCGATAGTGGCTTTTCCTTGGTATTCTACAGCCAGTTTCTCAATGATTGGCTTCGTAGACCTGCATGCGTGGCACCATTTTGCTCCCATTTCCACAAAAATTGGGCCTTTCTGTAGGGATTTATTTATATTGTCTTGCTGGGTTATTTTTAAAACATCATTTTTTGCCAGGTCTACCTTAGAATTCGTGGAATTTCCCAGAATTTTATCAGAGCAGCCAGCCGTAGAGAGCAAAGCTACAAGTAGGATCAATAGTACAAATAATTTTTTCATGTTGGTCGTCCACAACTAATAATGAGATTGAGGTTTTAAAATGCGTAAGTGTAAATATATCAGCAACTAGGTCTATGACATTAATCTATGGCATTACCATTAATTAATTTTTTGTAATTGTTTATATATTTTAAAAACATTGATCATTTCCTTTTATTCCGTGATCCACTTTATAATTTCTTTTCCATCCGGGACTTTTCTCACTAATTTCATATCCCCGTCAATAAAAACGGCAGGGATAATCATGACTCCGTAGTTCAGGATTGTTTCAACGTCCTCAACTTTAACAACTTCGGCTTCAACATCAGTTTCCTTTAATACTTTTTCAATGATTTCCTTCGTTTGCTTGCATCGTGAACAGCCGGTTCCAAGAATTTCAATTTTCATATCTTTCGCCTCGTGCTTTATCTTCTATTGGTTTTGTCTTTGACATTTTTCTTTTTCCCAAGCTTCAGAGCACTATCATCTTATAGAATAATATTAAATAGATATCCCATTATTGTCTTTAAAATGTACCCTACAGGCAGCGTCTACTCTTGCTTTTATGAAGCCTGATGTGTGCAGGGTCATAGCATTCTATACAGAAATTAATACTGTTGAGGATACAGCATCTGAAAGCTATAGAATTCTTGTCCTTGACGGCTGTACGGATCGCTGTGCTACAAAAAAACTCAATGAAACTTAGATGTGGGCAGATATCTGCATGGTGATTACGGAACTTGGGATTGAAAAAACCAGACCTTCGGATATGAAGCCCAAATACATAGAAATAATAATACTTGCAGTCAAAGGAACCTAAATCCAATCGACTACCGATTTTCTTACTATCAATATCCACGCCTGAGAATAGCTATCAGTTCATCTGCATGTGGCATTCTATCTTCTATTTTTGCGCAGACTGCATCGATATCGTAATTAAGCCGAAGATATTCTGTTTTTTCGTTTTCAGTATCAAATACAGCACAGCTTGCTCTGGGGTTTATATCTCTTGGCTGCCCCACTGAACCCGGATTTATTATAATTAGGTTTCCAAGCTTCCGATTTATGGGAATGTGAGAGTGTCCAACAACTAGAAATTCTGCTTCCACTTGCTCCATTTGCCTCAGTTACCATATTCCGGATTTCTTCATCTGGAGTTTCTGGTTTGATGTATTCGAACATTGAACGGGGACTTGCATGGGTTAGGTAAAGTTTTTTCCCTTCTATTTCCTCTTGATTAGGAGAGGGAGTTTCTGCAGGTATTCTATTCTGGAATTATCAAGGACTTTCCACGTGTATTCCCTAGTTGCAACTGAGAGATGTTTATATTTGTAACCACATTGGCAGTCTATTTTAAAAACGACTGCATTATCATGGTTTCCCCTTATTGTTGGAATAGCTTTCTTGAGCAGAATATCAATGCATTTGTCCGGGTCCGGCCCATAATCAACAATATCTCCGAGGCAAATGGCTCTATCATGAGGAGTTTCCAGAACAGTCTGGAAGGCCTCATAGTTTGCATGAATATCTGCGATCAGCAGGAGTTTCATGATTTTTCTTTCCTTTCTAAGGTGTATTTATCCTTCGATGGATTTATAGTTCCTAATATTATTATCCCAAAGTATGTTCACAAATCTGGCTCCCTTGCAAAATCAGAAAAACCTTTCACAATTACGAAAGTTAATCATTTTCATTAGAAAGAAAATGGCACATAAAGGTGAAAATTATAGTGTCAAAATGCAGAAATATTATTTTTGCAACGGAACCAAAAAAAGACTTGTTATCATCTTCTGCAATCGACAAGATTTATAAGTAATTTCACTAGCAATTAACTGCAATCAATCAAAAATCCAGAAAATGATAAAAAAATCTCTTGTTTCAAATATTTTTTTGTAAAACCCCATCGACCTTATAGTTATAGCTGTCGAACCAACTGTTCAAATCCAACTGTTAAGAATCAAAATCCATTATCAAGGTTTCCGTTATTAACTGGATTCAAGGTGCTGGAGCTTCCATAATTAACCGGATTCATGGTGCTGGGGTTTCCGTAATTAACTGGATTCATTGTACTGGGATTTTCGTAATTAACCGGATTCGAGTTGACAGGGATATTATTATCAACCGAATTTAAGTTTTCAACCGAATTTGAGTCTTTGACCGACTTACTAGAACATGCGCTTGCTGAAGCAACTGTCAATGTTACTATGAAAAATACAGCTATCAAAATATTAATTATTCTGGAAAGTTTTTGCTTACTCATTTGTTTCATCTCCAAAATTTTGCTTAATTTGATACATTTTTATGTTTTCTATCGATAGACACACTGTGATAATATTATTCCATCAAATAAACATCTATACATTATACTTAAGCAAACTGTATTAGATATAGTGTAATTTAATCAACAATCCGCCAATTAGATATTAAATTACGTTATCTGATTATTAATAACCATGTTATATATATTATACTGAAGTCTTGATTCTAAATACAGATTCTTAACTAAACTAAGCAAACGGTTATACCATCTGGAAAATCGGAGTGATAAGTTAGTTTTTCTCATAAAAATTCTTAACAACAGCACATACTTTTTTGGAGAAATGGAAATATCAAATAACTGGATCGCTGTAATAGTTAACAATGCCTAGTTCAATTGTGTTAAAGTATATATGATAATGGAAAAAGAGTCTATAGGAGTACTTAAGATTTTGTAGCCACCCCCTTTACCTTAAGTACTATAGCAGGTTCCGTTGCAAAAATAATATTTCTGCATTTTAACACTATAATTTTCACCTTTATGTGTCATTTTCTTTTTAATGAAAATGATTAACTTTCCTAATTGTGAAGGTTTTTTCTGATTTTGCAAGGGAGCCAGATTTTTTGCAACGGAACCCAAAAATCAAACTGCGAGAGATCACCCTTCTGTTTTAGGCCTCACAAATAGAACCAGTATCAATACCTATAAAAAGACGGGTAAATACTTTCAAACTTTGCTCTCGGCACAAATTTTCACTATATTCGCTGGTATCTGGCGAGAGTCTACGTGGATTTCTCTATCGCTTTTGTATCATGTATTCACCTTATACGGTTCCGTTGCAAAAAATCTGGCTCCCTTGCAAAATCAGAAAAAACCTTCACAATTAGGAAAGTTAATCATTTTCATTAAAAAGAAAATGACACATAAAGGTGAAAATTATAGTGTTAAAATGCAGAAATATTATTTTTGCAACGGAACCGATTTTTGTATATTCTTTCTGAAGCTAATCTTTATTAGTACCCTATAGTAAGACATAAAGCAGCATTTATATATATCAAGTGAGTATAATTGCATATACTCATATATCAGTGGTGATGTCCGTGGATATTGTTTATATATTTAAGGCGCTGGCTGATGAAAACAGAATAAGAATACTGAATCTTCTAAGACGCGGTGAACTATGTGGCTGTGATATTGAATCAGTCTTGGGTGTTAAACAGTCCAACGCTTCCAGACACTTAAATAGACTGAAAATGGCAGGAATTATTGTTTCTAGAAAACAGTCCCAGTGGGTCTATTATCAACTCAGTAGTTCAATTTTTCAAAGATTTCCCTTCCTTTCAATCATCGTCAACGACGAAATAGAAAAAATCAGCGTTTGTAAAGAAGATTTAGAATTACTGAAGAATATCAAAGCAAGTGGTAAATCTTGCAATTGATAATAGATCATCAGTTATATTCAAAAATAGAAGGTGTTTGTTTTGGAAGACTCCATTGTACCAAAATTATCTTTTTTAAATCGCTATTTGACTTTGTGGATTTTTCTAGCTATGTTTATTGGTGTGGGTCTAGGCTTCGTCTACCCAGGATTTGCAGTATTTTTAAAAAATTTATCTATCGGCACTACATCTATTCCAATTGCCATTGGTTTAATAGTTATGATGTACCCCCCCCTTGCACGAGTCAAATATGAGAAATTAGGTCAGGTGTTCAAAAACCACAAGGTATTAGGATTATCCTTACTAGAAAATTGGGTAATTGGTCCAATTTTAATGTTCATCCTGGCGATTATATTTCTTAGAGCTTATCCTGAATACATGGTAGGTGTCATTCTAATTGGCCTGGCTAGGTGCATTGCCATGGTGATTGTTTGGAACACTCTGGCAGATGGGGACAATGAGTATGCTGCTGCTCTGATTGCTTTTAATTCTATATTTCAGTTGATCTTCTTCTCCATTTTTGCTTACTTCTTTATAACCATGCTGCCTGGATGGTTGGGACTTAGTGATATGGAAATAAATGTTTCTATGGGAGCAGTAGCCCAAAGTGTCGGTGTCTACCTA
>OCZT010002196.1_pt1 | contig 20200 bp, 18 predicted proteins | sample 1539031 | NCBI WGS metagenome assembly OCZT01 (sample SAMEA3539308, study PRJEB22396) | soil metagenome | biome: tundra; feature: field; material: soil | place: USA | collected 2010-05 | depth 0.15 m | reverse complement strand
CTGGAAAACAGTTCACGAGCATTTTCGCTCCTGGCGCGACAGCGGCGTGTGGGAGCGCGTAGGACAGACGCTACGCGAACAGGGCCGCAAGGCCGGCGGACGAAACGCCACGCCCACCGTGGCGATTATCGATTCGCAGTCGGCCAAGACGGCGCTAAAAGGGGGCGGCGCGGCTACGACGCGGGCAAGAAGATCAAGGGCCGCAAGAGGCACATCGCGGTAGATACGCAAGGCAACCTGCTGGCGGTGATCGTGCATTCGGCAGGCATCCAGGACCGTGTGGCGGCCCGTGCCGTGCTGATGCGCTTGTTCTGCCGCTTCGACTCGATCACCACTGTCTTCGCCGATGGCGGCTACACAGGCAAGCTGATCGACTGGGCAAAAGATATGTTTGACTACTCCGTCAAGATCGTAAAACGCAACGAACAACACCTGTTTCGCGTACTGCCCAAGCGCTGGATCGTCGAACGCACCTTCGCCTGGCTCAACTGGTCACGCCGTCTCAGCAAAGACTACGAACTTCGCCACACCTCCGCCGAAACCATGATCCACATCGCATTCGCGCACCTGCTCCTGCGACGATCCCCTTAGTTTCTGGACAGGTTCTTAGGTTCTTCTCCGCCGCTGCCCGCGCCTGTCGCCGGACAACCAGCACCCCCAGCATCACCAACGCCTGAAAACATTATGCGCGCAATGAACGAGGTGGACTCAAGCCCTGAGTACAAGTCTAAGCCGTACCCCGTGGACGCCGACCTTGAGAGCGATGTGCGGCGGGCCTTGAGCACTTCCAAGGCACTGAAAAGCGCCGTCATTACCCCGGTTTCGCTTCATCGCGAGATTACCCTCTCTGGAACCGTGGTGGACGAATCTTCCCGCGAGTTGGCCGAGGAAATCACCAGCCAAGTGTCGGGCGTGGTAGCGGTACACAATAATCTGACAATCGGAGGCGGCGCGAATCCTCAATAAGTGCTTTCTCAATATAGATCAACAGGTGGCGGGTGGCCTAGATCCTAAAGACTCCAGCTAATCACAGAGGCGGGTGGCCCGGGTCCGACTAGCCAATAAAGCTGGGTGCCCCATGTCTGGATTTTCAGACATGGGAGACCACGAACCTCATCCCGTGCGGGCCCTTCGGCCAGACCGGCCATCCCCGCCTCAAGCCGCCCGCATAATCCGCCCCACGCGAATCAGCTTCTCCCGCATCCGCGTCTGCGCAATCTCATAAGCCGACTGCATCCGCATCAGAGTATCCATCTTCACGCCAAACGCCTTTTCGATACGCAGCGCCATATCTCCTGAGAGGCTTGCCTTCCCATTCAATAAGCTGGACAAAGCCGGCCGCGAAACCCCCAGCGCCGCAGCCGCCGCGGTCACAGACAAGCCCGCCGGCGCGATAATCTCCGTCCGAATAAATTCTCCCGTATGGGGAGGATTCTTCATGGGCATGGCGTCCCTCTTTCCTCTCTATGGCCGAGACCGCGTGATTATGTAACTCCAAGAGTGTAGCGCTGGTCTCCTGACCGGCTGTAGTGCGGGCGTCCCCGCCCGCGCTCGGTCAGCCGTAATTCGCGGGTGCCCCGCCCTCGCCAAACCACAAAAGTGCGGGTGCCCCATCCTTTTCGCGCTCTTTGCGAAAAGGGTGGGATACCACGAAACTCAACGAGCCGGGTGCCCCATGCCGGGGGTCCCCACGGACATGTCTTGGTCCGTGGGGTGGAGATCCCGAATTTGGGACCTGCGATACCACAAAAGCCTATTCCCCCCGGTTCCCTGTTCCCTATTCCCTGTTCCCTGTTCCCTGTTCCCTGATTTTTTCTCCCGCCAGTTTGCAGATAATTACGAGCCTTTGGCGCACAATCATTTCATGGTGTCATTCAAAACCTGTGCAGCCCGATGCGAAATTGCAGCGGCAGGATCTGGAACATGGAAACTGGACGCTGGAAGTTCCAAGAAACACCCGTAACCCCTTTGACATCTATTCTCTGTAAAGAACTTCAATAGAATCTATTCTTTACAGCGACGCCCACCCTGTATCTCGTTGAAAACAAGATTCTTCCTTACAGAAACCCTTGGGGGAGGGGGGGTCCGAATGTGTAACCAATGCCGCCACGTCCGGATCGCCCCCGGCCAGGTGCTCAACGCAATCGGCTCGTCGCGCCTCGCCCCTGGCCACTAACCACTAATCACTAACCACTAATCACTGTCTTTCTCACTTTGCCGGCGTAATCACAATATTGCGAAACTCCACCTGCCCCTTCTCGCCGCCCTGCAAATAGAGCGGACCCGGCAGCTCTTCGTGGCTGCTCAACGCTCCGCCGGTAATGCCCGGAATCTCCTGGTTATCGATGATGGTCTTTCCGTTTTGAACCACGGTCACGTGGCGGCCAATCAGCGTAATGTCGTAGGTCTGCCAAACGTCCGGGCTGCGCGGCTGTTCAGGCGAGGGAGCAATGAACCCGTAAATCGCCCCGGTGTGATGAACCTCGGACTCTGCCGCAGACTCGGTTTCTATCTGGGTTTCGTAGCGCCCGCGCAGGTACACGCCGCTGTTGGCTTCCTTGCCGCAATTGAACTCGATGTGCAGCTTGAAATCCATAAAGCTTCGGTCGCTGATCAGTTCCGGCCCTTCGCTCGGCTTCACCAGGTTCCCGTCTTCGACCTTCCAGTCCGGCGGCCCCGGCTTGCTCGTCTTCCAGCCGCTCAGGTCCTTGCCGTTGAAGAGTTTCACCGGCTCGCCCCACTTCGGTGCAGCCGTACTTTTCAGCGCCGGCGCGCGCACGCCAACCCACTTCCAAGGCGTTCCATCCGGCCCGGTCGTGGTTCCGGCAAGCTCTTTCCCGGTCAGCGTCCCTTCAAACGCCATGTCGTCCTTGCGCCCCTCTTCCTCCTTGGGCGAGACAAAGGTGATGTTCTTCCCCTTGATTTTGATCTTCGGCAGCGGGCGCGCATTGCCCCAGCGCCCAACAAATTGCGCGGTCAGCTTTCCCTGCTCAAGCCGCACCTCAAGCCACGACGGATATTCGCGGTCCGGCGCCTTCATAGTCAGGTCCCAACGGCCCAGAAACGGCCGGATCGCTGCGGCCGAAGCAGCGCCTCCGCCCTTGCCCGTTCCCGCTGTCTGCGGGAAAGACCACGCAGAAGCAAAGACCAATACAATCGCCGCGGCGAGAATCATTCTGTTTGTCTTCATCGGACTCAATCTCCTTTTCACTTGCTTAAGACCTGCGCCATAACTCACGCCCCAAAACTCACGCAATTGACTTGATCGATCCGCTCGCCTCATCCCACTGCACCGGCGATTTGCGGAAGTAAGACTCGTTGGCCATGTGGCAGGCAAGAGCCGCATGGTGGCCAAACAAAGTATCCTGGACCACCGGCTTGCGCGACCGCACGGATTGGAAGAAGTTCCACAAGTGCGGCCTCAGATCGTCGTAATCGTCGCTGGTGTACGAAATGCCTTCCTCGACCGTCTCTTTTCCCGGCAAGACGTCATGTTCCGCGTGCCATTTCTTCACGTACTCTTCCCGCATCTTCGCCGGGAACGAGCCGGAGTAGTAGCTGGGCGCCGTGTCCACGCCCTGCTGAGGCGTGTACTTTACGCTCGACCCGCGATATTCGAGCGTGCCCCTGGAGCCCATGAACGTGGTCACCTCCGGCGTCTCGCATCCCAGGCTCAGACGCACGTACACCGGGATCTCGCCGTACTGGAAGAGCACCGTGTGCACGTCAGGCATGTTGCGCCCATCCTTCCAGCGATAGATGCCCCCCATCGCCGACGCCCGCCGCGGTGCCTCGTTAATCCCCATCACAAATTGAAACCCGCTGATCAGGTGCACCATCAGGTCTCCAGCCACGCCCGTCCCGTACTCCTTCCAGCAGCGCCACCGCGCAAAGGCATACGGATCGAATGGTTTCTTCGGCGCCGTCCCCTGCCATGTATCCCAATCCAGGTTCTGGGGCGACAAGTCCAGCGGAGGCGGATATTCCCAGGCGCCGTTCGGATCGTTGCGCCCAAACGTCATCTCCACCAGGTTCAGATCGCCAACCACACCCTGTGCCAGCAGTTCCTTGGCCTTGGCCGAAACCACCGAACTCGTTCGCTGTGCGCCGATCTGAACGATGCGGTCGGATTTTTTCTGCGCCGCCACCATCGCCGATCCATCCTCAGCGTTGTGCGACATGGGCTTTTCGCAGTACACGTCCTTGCCGGCTGCGATGGCGTCAACCACAACCTGCTTGTGCCAGTGGTCCGGCACGGCGACGACGATGGCGTCGATGTCTTTCGCGTCGAGCAGTTCCTTGTAACGGCGCGTGGTCCGGATAGGCTTGCCAACAATCTCCTTGGCAAGATCGTGGCGGCGGTCGTACAAGTCAGCGGCAGCCACGCACTCCACGCCCGGCAACTGGACGGCGGTCTGAAGCAACCCGCTGCCTTCCATGCCCACGCCGACAATCCCGAAGCGAACACGGTCGCTGGGCGCAACGGCCTGATCGGCGGCGAATGACATTTCCGGCTCCAGGAGTGTTGACCCGGCCACCAGCGACGCGCCGGCCGCTCCGGCCGTTGTGCGCAGGAATGCGCGGCGAGAAAGGAGGACCTTCTTCATGGCTTCAATCCATTTCCGGGGAACTGCGTTTCCCCTGTTCAAGTTCATTTTGAGGGCGCAAGAGCAAACAAATCTGGGAGACCAATCGGCGACGGGCCAATGGATGACAGCGATTGTACTCCCGCCGCGTGAAGTCTATTCAGTGGCAGTCAGCCGCGGAGATCTAGAGATTCTTGTGGAGGATGAAGCGGAATTGAAGAACCAGCCTACTGCGGCAGAATCTCGATGCCTGTCACCGTCGCATAGCCTTCCACCGGCACAAAGCTCAGCAGCAGTTTCCCTTGTGCATTCGACTCCAGCCCGAAGGCCCTTTGCACCACCACGTCCGAATGCTTTGCCGCTTTGGCCAGGTCGAAGTTCTGAAGCAGTACCTTGCCGTTGCAGAAGACATTGAAGATGTGCGCCACCTTCGTCTTCATATTTCCCGAGGAGGGCGAAGGCCAATCGCCATGCCGCGCCGCAAAGTAAAGTGCAACGGAGTATTTCCCCGGCGCCACGGGAATCGCATAGGTAAAGTTGCCCCAGCGCTCGGATTCGAATAACTCCGGGTCGTCGGTCCCGCTTACCGGCGCGGAATAAGTGGCCATTTGCCCGCCCTGAAAATAGCTGTCCGGGCTCCACCAGTGGCTGTCGTTGGAGTAGTAAGGAGTTTGCCTCGCCAGCAGGCGTACCGGCCGCATGTGCCCATGAACGCCGGGCAGAATCTCGATCGCCGACAGAATCGCCTGTTTTCCATCCTGCCCTTCAAATTCCAGGTGCAGCATGCCATCGGCGGCGGGCGCAATGTCCGGGAAGACCTTCACATCGGCGGTGCGGCTCTCTCCGGCATCGGCCACCACGTCAAACCAGGTCAACAGCGTCTTGCCGTTGGCGCGCATGGTCATAATTCGGTTGCCTTCGCCGCCCGTCCCGGTAGACTCGGGACCAAAAACCGTCTCGGCAAAGTGCAGCCGCAGTTCATAGACACCTTTCTTCAGCGGAATATCGTAGCGGAACTGCCCCTGGCGGCTGGTGCGGTAGAAGTCCGGATTCTGAGTGCGCCAGATGTGCTGTACCGCGCTCTTCACCGCTTCGCCGCCCGTGAACCAGGTATCGGCGCTCCACAGCTTGCCGGCATGATCGGTGAAGCTGCGACTCGCGCCGGCCAGAATGCGCAATTCCTCTCCCACCGGCGGCCCAACCCCCATATCGCTGAACTGCACCTGCGACTGAATCGTCTGTACCACCGGCTTCGGTTGCAGCAAATGAATAAGGAAGAGCACGCCGTAGCCGAGGATGAGAATTGCGAATGCGGAACTGAGAATCCATGCCCTGCGGCGCGAAGGACGGAACCACCCATCCCAAAGCCGGAGAACGGCGCCCTTGATTCCGGAGCCACCTGCTGCGTCTGAACCTGTCGCATCCGGCTTGGTCTGGGACTGACTGGGAGCGGTGACCTTGAACTCCGGAACATATTGGCCCAACGGAATTGTGATCTGCAGCCGGTGGGTTGCGCCCTCGCCCGCGTAATACTCGGCCAGGCGCTTGCGCAGCCGGTTGGCCTCTACCCGAACGATGGAGTCGGAATCCTGATCAAAGGAAGAACCGCGGTCGAAGACTTCCAGACCGATGGAATACTCCTTGACCCGGCTGGCTTCCCCTGCAAAGAGCCGTTCACACAAATAAGACAGCAGGTGGGCCATCATCGGCGCACGCGCAAAGCTCTTCGACTGAAGCACTTCTTTCAGTTCATCGCGCTCCGCTTCGAAGTCGATCGTCTTTGTGCTTCCCGCCGCCATCTTTGCTTCCTTGGAACGAATGTAATGTTAGCTCCCCTTGGCCGCTTGCATAGTGTGTAACGGTGTAGACTGCGCCAAAAGCGACAATGTAACCCCTGTTAACCTGCCCTTGGCCCGCTTTCGCCTGGTTGTCACCCAGGATTGCCCAAATCCGTAAGCGCATCAATCGGCACAGGTTCGCCCGCAACCCCCGCACATGTAACCCCGGTGCAACGGGCAAGTAGCAGCAATAGCGTTGTGGCCGCCCCAGAACGGCGGTCTACTGGGATCGAAGTTGAAAGCAGATCGCCAGAGGCAAAGGGCAAAGCCAAGGCCTCCCACGAAATGCAAAATCCCAAAGGAGGTTCGCCATGAAGAGCCTTGTGAAGATGATCATTGTGGGAGCGGGAATTGCAGTATCTCCGGCTCTCTTTGCCAGTTCGGACCCCATTGCGGTCCCTGACCCAGTTGCAACCACCCGTATGGAGACTGCCAAGACCTTCGAACAGAAGGGCGACGCGGCGCGCAAAGACAAGAACTACAACGGCGCCCTCTCCTACTATCTGGATGCGGTGAAGAACTCCCCGCAGGATGCCATGCTCTATAACAAGCTGGGCATCGTTCAGGTCCAACTGGGGAACAGGGGTCCTGCGAAAAAGTACTTCAACCTGGCTCTGAAGACCGACACGCACAACGCGATTGCCTTGAACAACCTCGGAGCTGTCGCAGTAACCGACGGCAAGTTCAAGCTGGCCATCAAGTATCTGAAGCAGGCACTGGCGCTGGATGAGTCGGACGCCACCGCCCACCTCAACATTGCTGAAGCCTGGGCCGACCTGAGCGAGATGGATCGGGCCATGACCGAGTACTCGCGCGCCCTGGAATTGGATGCCGACATCTTGAGCAGCAGTCTGGACGGAGTGGTCGCGCAGGTACATTCCCCCGAGCAGCGCGCCCGGATCTCCTTCCTGATTGCCAAGGCTTACGCCAAGCGCGGCAACATCGAAGGCGCATTGGAATATCTGCGCCGGGCGAAGGACGCCCGCTACGATGGCCTCTCCAAGGTCTATGAAGAGCCCGAGTTCGCCGCCGTGGTACTGGATCCTCGGCTCGCCAAGATCGTCAAGCACTAAGCACAAGCTGCTTCCCACCTTGCCGCGCCCCGTTGTGCCCAACCGCTTCGGGACGCGACGTTTTTTCCTCTGGGCCCTCCTGCGTCGCGCCCGGGCATCATGCCCACGTGCCACTCAAGGCCCCCAGATCAGAAAACCGCTCGGGCTTATTCTCGCCGCACATCTCCATCCAACCGTCGGGCAAAGGCAACCCATCCGCCTCCCCTTCTCCAGCCTCCAGAAACGCATCGAACAGCACTCCGTACAATCCCTGCCGGCCCATCAGTTTCCTGCTCCGCGCCCGCAGAAAATCAAACCGGAAAGGGGAACTCGCTTCCAGTTCGGCCAGCAATGTCCTGGAAAAGAACTCCTTCGTCCCGGCCACGGCCATCAGGATCAGGTTCCGCCAGCTCATGCGCAGCAGGTCCTTCAGTGCCGCCGAACCATTAGGCAGCCGCTCCATCCGCGCTGTAACCCGGTCGCTGAAATTCAACAACTGCATCACCAGGCCGTCCAGCGGCTTGCCTTCCGCCGCAGCCCTGCTGAACAGGCTTTGAGAGCCCCGCTCCAGATCCTCCCGCACATCCTGCAAATCGTCGCCCAGTTGCAGCAGAGCGCCCCACTCGAACGCCAGCCGGCTCTCCTCCTCGCTGAGCCAGCCCCGCACCAGGCACGCATCGGCCAATACCGAGGTGCCGCCCTTGGCACAGCTTATCCGCAATAACTCCAGGACATCGCAATCGCCGCTCCCTTTCAATTGCGCGATGCTCAGTTCCTGCGCGCGATGGATGGCCAGCAGGCACTCATATACATGCGGAAAACGCGGGCGCGGAAACTCACGTTCAATTAGCTGAACCGCTGCCCAAATCGCCGCCTCGCGCGGGTTCCGGACCGCAGGCCTCCAGCCTTGCAACCGCTCCCTGAAGCGCGCGCTGAACTCCAGTTTTTCCGCCTTTGAAACACCCGTCTGGTCCAGGTAGTTATCGCTGTACGGATAAAGCAGGCTGTAACCAAGAATCGCCGGCGTAAGCCGCATCGGCTCGCCCAGCAGCGTTTGCAGCCCGCAGGCCGTCCACGCATTCCGGTATGCCTGGATCAGGTCGGCCGTACTCAGCACCGGGTCAAAACGCCTTGCCCACCGTGCAAGTTCGGTAGCGACGGGCAGAAACCCGTTGGTGAGCAGAGCCACTGATTCACTCTCAAGGTCCAGGGCAATGGCCGCAAAGCGCGGGAAGACGGCCACCACTCGCCGCTGTGCCTCCAGCCGCGCAGCCCTGCTCCCCGGGCCTTTCTGCGCCTTCCGCGCCTCCCGTTCAACAGCGCGCAAACCATCGTCGTAGGCCTTTTCCCGCTTCCGCTGATCACTTGGAGTGAAGCGGGGCCCGCCCGGCCACTGGCGCGCGGCGCACCCTTCCCACGCCGCCATGGTTTGCGCAGCTTCGTCTTCCACCCATGACCAGTTATAGAGTTCCGGCATGCTGATCAAGGGTACGAAATGCCCCTCAAACAGTTCCTCCATCGGTGTTTTCAAACCTGTTTCATTTTGACCATTGACTCCCTTGCGTCAGTCCTGAGAGACTCAAGCCCATGCACTATCAGGGTAGAGTTGAGTACGCGTATGAACGCAAAATGCGCGAACGGAATAAATCGCACTATCGTCTGGCGCACTGGCCCATATGGATTTGGGTCTTCTTTCTCGCGCCCGGACCGCTGACTTTCTCGCTCTTCGCCCATGGCTTTACCCGGGCCAACTTCGCATGGCTCGTGGCCGTGCTCGTAGGAACCGGCATTGCGGGCCTGTGCGCGAAATTACCCGGCGTGGAATTGCGCCCCTATATCCTCCGCTTTGATGAGGACAGGCCCAATCCGCTTTACCGGCGCGTCTGCTACACGTTCGCATGGAACGCCGTCATCAGCTTTGCACTGCTCAATCTGTGCGGCCTGGCGATCGCCGCCGCCACCGGCGTCTGGTACATGAAGCAGATTTACAACTACGGCTACTTCCCCCTATGCGCTCTCATTCTGCTTCTCGGCGCCCTGGGCAAGCTGCCCCGCGTAGGCCCTTCAACCAAGGGAGAAGGCACTGAGCGGCGCTACTTCTACGGCTCCGTTTGGGCGGTCACCGCGGCCCAAACATTCCAGCTACTGTTGTGGAAGACCACGCCCAATAACCAGGAAGGCAGCATCTTCAGGCTAGCTGTCTTTGTCGCTACATTGCTATTCATGGGCCAGCTTGCCTATCGCGGCAAACTCCATCGCACCCGACCCATCATTCCCGGCGAGGCGATGGTCGCCGACTGAACCCTGCGGCACTTCAATAGCTCTCTTTTGAAGTTTCGGCCCCATCCTTGCGTCCGCCACAGTGGATTTCTGTCGCAAGGGTGGGAGACTGCGAACTCACTCGATCAGATAAATAGCTCCAAATAAACAGCTCCAAACTCCTCAATAGCTTCAATCTCCGCCGAAGCTAAGGAGTTAACCAAAGATATGTGATGTGCATCACTACTTTTAGGCTGCATTGATGGAACCATACCCATATCGGCCTTGAGCCACTCATTTGCGTCACCTTTATTCCCCGTTTTCATTCATGGAGGCCGTCCGTGCATCTTGAACCGTCCGCATTCGTCGCCGACACGCAGCTTATCGAAGCACTTGTGAGTAATTCATCCTGTATCACCTTTGGCGGAGACCAGGTTCTGTTTCGTCAGGGAGATGCCCCTTCAGGCCTCTATATCCTCCACCAGGGCGAAGTCACCATGAGCATGACGTCTCCCACGGGAGATGTGGTCACGTCCTTTATAGCGGACCCCGGTTCGCTGCTGGGACTTCCTGGGCTCATTGGCAACGAGCCGTACACGCTCACCGCCGTTGCCCACAAGGGATCCAGGTTGTGTTTCATTGACCGCGATGACTTCACCAGCATGATGAAAGCCAACCCCATGCTGGCACTCAAAATGCTCCAGGTACTGGCCGCGGAAGTTCGCACCGCCCGCCGCGCATTGGCCGACCTTTAGGCTCACCCTCGTCTTCCTCCACCGGGCCGGGCAGGGCCGCAACAAGACGCCGCCATGCCCGGCGCTCCACCTGTTAAACTCTCTCGTTATGCCCCTTGCATCTCTACTCATCGTGGCGGCCTCTTACCTGCTCGGTTCCATCCCCACCGGCTACCTGCTTATCCGCTTCTTCCGGCACGAGGATATCCGTTCGGTGGGCAGCGGCAACATCGGCGCCACCAACGTCCTGCGCTCCGGGGGCAAGGGCCTTGGCGCGGTCACCTTCCTGCTCGACATGCTCAAAGGCTGCGCGGCCGTCTACCTGGGCGCGGTACTCGGTGTCCTGATGGCCCCGGCATCGCCAGTTCGCAACATGCAGGCGCTCGCAGCTCTCTGCGCTGTCCTGGGCCACATGTTTCCGGTCTGGCTGGGATTCAAGGGCGGCAAAGGCGTGGCTACCGGTTTCGGCGTGTTCCTAGTGGCCGCTCCGTGGGCAGCATTGGCGGCCATCGCGGTCTTCTTCCTGGTGCTGGCGCTCAGCCGCTACGTTTCGCTGGCTTCCATCATTGGATCGGCCAGTTTTCCCATCTTTGCCTGGTACCTGGTCCACGGCGATCGCCCCTGGTTCTTCATCGCCGTCCAGTTTGCCGTGGCTTACCTGGTTATCGCCAAGCACCACCAGAACATCCGCCGCCTGCTGGCCGGCACTGAATCCCGTTTCAGCAAGAGGGCCACATGAGCCGTATCGCCGTTCTTGGTTCCGGCGCCTGGGGAACCGCTATCGCACTCGCGCTCCACCGCCGCGGCAGACACCAGGTATCCCTCTGGTCGCACAGCGAAGAAGAGGCGCGCCAGATAAAGGGCGCGCACGAAAACATCCTCTTTCTTCCCGGCTTTCCCCTGCCCGCCGGGATCGATGTCACCTCAGACACCGCCGTAGTGGCTGACGCCGAAATCGCCGTCTCCGTCATCCCCTCGGGATTTCTGCGCCCCACCATCACCCGACTGCGCCCTCACCTTCACGCCGGCCAAATCGTCGTCAGCGCCACAAAGGGCGTCGAAAACAACACCTTCCTGCGCATGACCGAGGTCATCGCCGCCACGCTCGGCGAAAGCGAACTGACGCTGCCCATCGGCGCCTTCAGCGGTCCCAGCTTCGCGCTTGAAGTGGCTCAAGGCCAGCCCACAGCCATCACTGTAGCTTTTGCGGATCCAGCCATAGCCGCCCGCATCCAGCAGGATTTCTCCTCCGAGACACTTCGGCTCTACACCTCCACAGACATAATCGGCGTCGAGCTGGGCGGGGCGCTCAAGAACGTCATCGCCATCGCCGCCGGCGTGGCCGCTGGAGTGGGCCTGGGCCACAACTCCGCCGCCGCCCTGATGACCCGCGGCATCGCCGAGATCACGCGGCTGGCCGTGGCCTGCGGAGGACGCAGGGAGACTTTGGCCGGATTGTCGGGCGTTGGGGATCTCGTGCTGACGTGCACGGGCTCGTTGAGCCGCAACCGGACAGTCGGGCAGGCTCTGGGTCAGGGCAGCAAGCTGCCCGATATTCTCGAAGGGTTGGGCGGCAAGGTGGCAGAAGGTGTGCTGACCACCCGCGCGGCACTGGGTCTGGCACGCAAGCATGGCATCGAGATGCCCATCACCGAGCAGATGGAACTGATCCTCGAAGAGGGCAAGGACCCGCGCGAAGCCATCAAAGCCCTCATGCTTCGCCCCGGCAAGGACGAACGATAGCCTCAAACCTGCGAGCCACCCACTCAAAACTTGTCAAACTGAGCAAATCTAACCAGTCTTCCCGCGCCTGCCCGCCGATGATGGTACCTCATACCTGTCTCGCCCGATCTGGACCAATGAACGATTCCATCAATATGGTTATTCCCCGCAAAGGAGAACGCCTTGTTCAGTCACATCCCGGATGCCGAGCTCCTTACTTGGGCCCTCCTGTTCTTCATCGCCCTGATCGTTGCCGCCGCCGCTTACCTTGACTTTGGCAGTCTCAAACCGTTTCAGATCGAGTTGGGATCGCGCCGTTCGAAGGAAGAGTTCCTCGCGCGAAGCCGAAGCAAGACTTTCTGATCGCCCCCCAAGGCGCTCGCACGAGCACGGCTGCTTGGCCACGGACACTGTGCTCTTCTGGCCAGCATTCCCCCGCCCGTCCGCACACGATAGTCGAGTACCATTGCACCCCCAGCTTGGAATCCTCCAATGGCTGATTTCGCGGACAGCCCCGCATAGGAGAACGCAATGAACTTCATGAACTATCAATTCACATCCACCCAGCTTATCGTTGGCGGGATTGTGCTCCTCATCGTCGTGGTGATTGCCGTTGCTGCGTATATGGAACACCGCAAGAAGAGAACCCTCGCCCTCCGCACTCGATTCGGTTCGGAGTACGACCGCGCGGTGCTCACGCACGGCTCTTCAGGCGCCGCCGAATCGAAACTGGCTGACCGGGCAACTCGCGTGGAAACCTTAAGGCTCCGCGATCTGGGCGCGGTCGAGCATGAGCGCTTTGTCACAGATTGGCGCACGGTGCAATCCCACTTTGTCGATCATCCCAAGTCCTCGGTGACTGAAGCCGACGACCTGATCAACGCGCTGCTTGAGGCGCGCGGCTATCCCATGGCGGGATTTGAACAGCGCGCCGCCGATGTCTCCGTTGGCTATCCCCGTGTCATGGAAGAGTATCGCCAGGCACACGCCATCGCGGTTCGCTTTGGCAAGGCAGAGGCCACCACGGAGGAGTTGCGAACTGCCATGATTCAGTACCGCAGTGTTTTTGATGGGCTCATAGAGGCGCAAAAGCCCGCCGAACATAAATCCGCGGCCTGACCCCCAGACCGCCGACTGGAGCGAACGAGACCGTCTCCCCGATGGAACTGCCGCTCCCAAATGGAATCCCAGGTTTTCCCCCCGAGATCTGGGATTCCTTCTCTCCTTCGGGCAAATGTGCGTCGCATTTCAGGCCTTCCTCAAATTCTCCCAGGCATTGACGGCCACGTCGCCCGCAAATGGGAACACGACTGAAAGAGAGGTCATCGGCTTGGTCCAGGGGTTCGGCGGCTTGACACGTCGATGAGTGCCTGCGGGTAAATGATTGATATTATGATAGTTAATGTGAGCCTCGCGGAATGATACAAATAATCGGCAATTCTTGGGTGCTTCGCGGTGATTTAGAGGGGGGGGAGGGGGTACCCTGTTCCCCGGCTGGCCGGCGGAACCGGAGCTCTTCCGTTGCCACTCGACCCCCTTTTTCCTCACCCTGCTGTGTTCTCCGTCCTTTTCTGTTTCGATTTTTTAATTGTGCACCGATAGGCGGCAATTATCTGCAAAACCGAGGCGTATTTTGCTTCGGAATTGCAACATGCGGCGGATGCAACAACTGCGAGACCGTTCCGGCTGAGCAGACCAAGCGAAAACTCGGAGTCTCAAATGCAATCCCCGAGAATCCGCAACATGTGGAGCCGGATATCCTGGGGCCAGTTTACGGTCAATTCCTCCAGGCGGCCGCGGTCCCGGGCGTAGAGGGCGCGCGAGGCCTCTTCGTAATTGGCAAAGTTGCCGGCGATGGCGCTCATGAAGCGGCCAGCCGCTTCAAGTGCACGTCGCACGCGGGTGCCGCCCTTGTCGTCCTGGCTTCTGGCTTGGTCCACGAGTCGGCGCAGCGCCGCCGAGGCGCCGTTGGGCTGCTCTTCGAGCCACTCCCAGTGACGGGGGAGCAGGGAGATCTCGCGGCTGACCACGCCCAGTTTAGGGCGTCCTGGACCAATGCGCGGTGGCGGCGGCAAAGTACGCGCCACTACGTCCTCCAAGGTACCCCGCAGGTCGAAGTCCACCTGCCTGCCGGTCTGGTCTTCAAATACAAGAATCGAAGCACTTTCGTCCTGGTCGAAGCGCGATTTAAGCTCGCCGAGCACCTGCGAGAGGGGGCCGGAGGAGAACATCGAGTGGCCGGAGAAGGCCGTGTAGGTCTGATCTAGCGTCATGAAGTAAAGTTACCCGGATAAAATACAACTTGTCAATATTGCCCGGATAAAAATAGTTGGAAAGTCTGTTGCCTGAGAACCAGGGCTGCGCCTTCGCAGGAGGCGGGAGATTCAGAAGACGGTTGTGGTGGGATTTCGCCGCGGCCCTCCGGGCGCGAAAGCGCGATGGGGCACGTTACCCAGGGCTCGGGTCCGCTGCGGCGCACTCAGGCCCTGGGCTATTTTCGTGTTCTTCCTGACGGGAGAACGGACGCCCGATGTTCCATCGGAGGCCGCTGCCATGCTGCAAGCGGTGGACTGACTTGTTATTCTGGCTGCGTGGAATACGAAAGCCTGACCTATCCACCGTACGATGCGCCGCTGGCTGAGGCCTACGGCGGCCGCTTTGAATCAGTATTTGTTGTTCTTCACCCGTTTGTGAGCGTTCCGGAGCGGCTTGCCTGGAAAGCGACCAAGCAATATCCGACCGACGAGCAGATTCTGAGCGTTGGGACAAAGCGCACCTGGGCTTCGGTTGCCGCCAGGACGGGGCTTGCGACCTGTGCCAAAGTGAACCAGGCGCTGCTGACCTCAATCCGGTCGATCACGGACGAGCTGTGCGACTTTTCAGCCTGCACCGCGCTCCAAGGCTTTGCGACATCCGGATCCACCTGGATGCCAGTTGAGGGCAGATTTGAACCGCTGCTGCAAAGGGATCTTCTGGATGCGTTCGAGCTGGCGGGGCACCAAAAACTGGTCTTTGTGCCGGAATTCCCAGCGGCCGACCGGGTCCGGGAACTGGAAATGAACAGGCTCAGGAATCGCGAGGATCCGTTTCCAGAACGCGGCAGCCTGGTTGCTCCGGATGGGTCGTTCCTTCTGACGGTGGATTGGGACAGCTTTTTCACGCTCTTCTATGGTCCGCGCGAGTTTGTGGCCGAGGTTGTGCTGCGGTGCAACCTGGAGGGCTTTTTCGCGACCGCGACTACGGATCATTTCTGGTTCAATTACTCGATGGGCTGCTGCGTGGTGACGCTTTCTCCGGAAGACTGGCCCGCGGTTTAGAGGCTCACCCGTTTCTCTAGAACCGGTTGCATGAATCATGTTCAGCGCGCAAGAAGATTTCCCTCAGGGGCTATTGATCCCTGCATAACAAAAGTCCGGGGTGCCAATTGATGGCAGCAGGTTTTGAGGGGCCAGTTGGAGGAGCTGCTTTGGAAGCTTCCCATTCCCTCAGGGGCTGAAGCCCACGATTTTATTGGCTGATGAGATGTACGGGCTGAAGCCCGTACCCTTCAACGCTACATATTCGGGGCTGCTGAAAAAGACTTAAGGAGCGCAACGAGGACATTGCATTTGCAGCAGTCGATAAAGCCCCCGATCTATGCGCTTATTGCGGCACGACTGAAGTCGTGCCCTTTCAAAGCATATAAACGACCATATGTGTGGCGGACACCACTAGCGTTTTCCTGCGAACCCAATCAAATGCGCTCCGGTGGCCTGCGGCGAGCCGTATTGGCCAGTTAGTTCAACTGCTTCTATGAGATGCTGCACGTCAGGATACTGGCGGTCGCGATGGCGAAGTCGGGTACGGCAAGACTGATTCTTTGCACTGTGCTCTGGGCCCCGGCGGGGTGCGAATGGCACGCTGGTCAGCAGCCGCCGGCCATGCCGGAGATGAAGCCTGCCCCGGAAACACCCATCGCGGTAAAGAAGGAAGAGCTTGGCAAGCCGACCTGGGATCGGGAATGGGACAAGATTATCGAAGAGGCGGTACCCGCGGAGATGCTCTCTGCACAGGTAGCGAGGGATGTAAGGCCATTCTGTCCGCGTTTCAATCAAATAAGCGATGGCGATAAGCGTGCCTACTGGGCATATTTCTTCCAGGCGCTGGCAGGCGCAGAGGCGGGGCTGGCTCCGACGGCAGACGTGCGCCACACCGAGCCGACGGTGGCGGTGAAGGACACCGTGTCAAAGCGGGCGGTGCGGAGCGAAGGCCTGCTTCAGTTGACGTTTATGGACGCCCAGCGCTATGGCTGCGACTTCGATTGGGATAACGACAAGCAACTGGCGGAGAAGGATCCGGAGAAGACGATTCTGCAGCCGAAGAACAACCTATTATGCGGGGTAAAGATTCTCTACAAGCAGCTGATCGAACAGCAGAAGCCGCTGCTGAGCCGGTCGAGCTATTGGGCTACGCTGCGGCCGGGAAAACCCGGCTACAGGGTCTTCGTGAAGCAAATGGCGAATGTGCCAGCTGTGTGCCACCTGGAGCAGACACCGGATAAGGCGCAGACGGCGACCGCACGCGTGGACCCTGCATCCGCTGCGGTACGCAAGCCCGCGGCCGGATTGAAGTGAGCGGTTGTCTGGTCCCGGAGTTCGCAATCTCCCCAGCTTGTAGAATGTGCACAGCACTTCGACAGGCTTAAACATGACCTACTTCGATCAAGTTACCGAGGCCGCGAGCTTTCTCAAGGCCAGGATCGGCGCGCTCAGGCCGCGCATCGGGATTGTGCTTGGTTCCGGGCTGGGAGCGGTGGCGGATGCGCTGGCCGAACAGGTTGCGGTCCCCTATGGAGAGATTCCGCATTTCCCTCAATCGACCGTCGTGGGTCACTCAGGGCGGATGGTTGCGGGACTCCTCTGCGGGGTCCCCGGCGACAGGTCTTCGTCGACGGGGTGTCTCGGCGGTGCGCCTGTGGTGTTGATGCAGGGGCGCGTGCACTTTTATGAGGGCTACTCGCCGCTCGAGGTTACGTTTCCCATGCGGGTGCTGGGCGCGCTGGGCTTGCACGCCGTGATCCTGACCAACGCGGCGGGGGGGATTGCAGAGGGCTTGCGGGTTGGTCAACTTGTGGCTTTCAGCGACCACATCAACATGATGGGTTGGAACCCGCTGGTGGGCGAGAACGAGGCTCGGTTTAGCTACCGGCCGGGCGCGGGTCTGCGCTTCTTTGACATGACGGAGGCTTACAGCAAGCGGCTGCGGGCGCTGGCCAGGGAAGCGGCTGCGGAAGAGGGATTTGAACTGACGGAGGGCGTGTACGTGGCGGTGAACGGGCCCAGTTTTGAGACGCCGGCAGAGATTCGGGCGTTTCGCGGGATGGGCGCGACGCTGGTGGGCATGTCTACGGTTCCCGAAACCATCGTGGCGCGGCATATGGGGCTCGAGGTGCTGGGCCTGAGTTGCGTGACAAACCTGGCGGCGGGGTTGGGGGCTACGGAACTGAATCACGAAGAGGTGCTTGCGGCTGGGCGGCAGGTGGAACAAAGGCTGGCCGGATTGCTGAAGAGGCTGACGCCGGCGATTGAGGCGGTGCTGGAAATCTGAGGTACGGTGGAGGGATTCCCGTCCGGATTTGCGTTAGAGGAGGTGGGGCGGGGGAGGTTCGTGGGATCCCAGGTCTCAAAATCGAGACCTGGGGCACCCGGCACTCGGCACCCGGCACCCGGCTGCGGGATTCCGGCTTTCGGCTGACCTTCCGGTAGATTTACCAAAGTTTCATTGGAGAACTATCAGCGGTTGCATTTCGTACCGATACTGTGAGCATGATGACGAGCATGTACCTGAACTCGATCAAGCGGAAGGCGGCAGTGTTGCTGCGGCAGGGGACTTCGCCGCAGCGGCTGGCACTGACGCTTGCGCTTGGGTTCGCCATCGGTTGCAGCCCGGTGATTGGCATCCCAACGGCGCTGTGCGCGGCGCTGGCGCTGACTCTGCGGTTGAATTTGCCTGCCATTCAGGCGGCGAATTACGCGGCGATGCCGCTGCAACTGGCGCTGATTGTGCCGTTTGTCCGGCTCGGGCGCTGGCTGTTTGCATTTGGCCCCCGGCAGGCGGTGACTACAGGAAACCTGCTTCACGCGTGGCCTTCGATCCTGGTTTCGCAGATGGGCGGACTGGCCGGGCGGGCCTTCCTGGCCTGGCTGCTGATTGCCGTTCCGGCGGTGGCGCTGATGACTGCTACTCTCACCGTCGTGTTGCGGCGAGTGCCGGCTCTGGCGGCGACCGAGGCGGGCGACTGATTCGGGAAGGCGCTCCGGAAGATATCCCTTGGATAAGAAGCAAAGACCATAAACATCCCAAAGCAAAAGCTATAGATATCCCACGCTAAGTTACCCTGACGGCGTAAGAACAAAGACGCGCCGAACGTGGGGCACTCGCACCGTCCAAATGGGGAAGGCGGGGCGTCCCAGGCGTATGTTTCAGGGTTCAACCGAGCGGCTTTTCAGTAACATCTATATAAAGAAGGGTGTAAGGTAGTGAACAATAAGCAAGTTTTCCTTTGAGAGGCGCGGGGAGGCACTTGGCGGCCAGAACGCGGGCAGAATCTGGCGCGGCGGCCGAGGGCCGCGGTAACGATATTGCTTTGCAATGAGGAGCGGAAAGAGATGGCTTCTCGAGTTTGAAAGGCTGGGTAGACAACCCAGAGGAGACCCATGGGGGAGCGGGCCAAAGAAGGATCGGGCATAGGAACAAAGAGAGCCACGCGGACGGTGCGGATACAGCTTTCTCGTGTTTTGCCGGTACTGGCGCTGGTTCTGGCCGTGGGAGCGGTTGCGGTAAGGCTGATCGGCGGCCCGCGGCTGGATGGACCGATGATTCTGGGTGCGGCAGGCGCCGCATTGTTGCTGGCGATTGACATGCTGCTGCGCCCCGCCGCTGCCGTGATCTCTGCCGCGTTGGACAGCGAACCACTGAAAGAGCTGCTGGACTCGGCGGGCCCCATGGTGATGGCCGTTGGGCTTGACGGGCGCTTCACCTACCTGAACCCGGCGGCAGAGCGGATGCTTTGCTACAACGCCGCGGAGCTTAAGAATCTGGCGCATGCCGCCGAGATTCTGGCGCCCGGCCAGGCGGAGCGCCTGGTGCAGGAGATGCTGCGACTTCGCGCCGGCGCCAAGGCTTCCCCGGTTTCGGCCGACGAGTTGTTGGCGGCCTTCATGGAAAGCGTGAGTTCCCTGCCTCCCAGCCAGGTACCCAGTTTTGAGGCGCAGTTGTGCCGCAAAGATGGAGTGATTATTCCGGTAACGCTGCACATATCCGCGGTTCGAGACGGCAGCGGCGCGCTCACCGGCCTGGTTGCCATGGCGCTGGACCAGAGTGCGGTGCTGAAGCAGGAGCAAGCGGTGCGCGAGTCGCAGGAGCGGTACCGCGACCTGTTTGAGAATTCCAGCGAGATGATTGCCACGCTTAGCCCCGGGGGCCAGTTTCTGTACGCCAATCCGGCGTGGAAGCGCTGCTTCGGTCTGGACAATGCCGCGCTGCTGAATCTGGATTCGTTTGAGGAAGTGTTCGGGTCCGGCAGCCGAGCGGAGGTGGCCGCGCTGTTCCGCCGCGTGCTGGATGGCGAGGTGGTGGACCGCGCGCCGCTGCGCAACCATACGGCCGACGGGCGCGTTTTGGAATTGGAACTGACCCTGAGCCAGCGGCAAAAGGCCGGCAATCCGCTGGCGGTGCGCTGCCTGCTGCGCGACGTGACCCAACAGAAGCAGCGCGAGCACCGCCTGGCCCTGCAATTGGTCGTAAGCCAGATCGTAGGCGAAAATGCTTCTCCCGAATCGGCGGCGATGCGGATTCTTGAGGCCCTTTGCTCCTCCCAGGGTTGGGACGTTGCCCTGAAGTGGGAAGTGAATGCGGAGGAGAACCGGCTTGAATTCAGCACCGCGTGGGGCGCTCCGGGAAAACGAACCGAGTCGCTGATTCAGGAGAGCATGGGGCTGACCATGGCCCGCGGCGACGACTTGCCGGGG
>OCZT010002194.1_pt1 | contig 20218 bp, 12 predicted proteins | sample 1539031 | NCBI WGS metagenome assembly OCZT01 (sample SAMEA3539308, study PRJEB22396) | soil metagenome | biome: tundra; feature: field; material: soil | place: USA | collected 2010-05 | depth 0.15 m | reverse complement strand
CGAACGGCGCAAGGCGTTTGCTCCATACACGGCCTCGTAGACTTGCCATCGATTCGGCAAAGCTTCAGGAAAGGATGAACCATGTTAAGGAAAACGCGGACAAAGGCGCAATTGGCAATGTTGACGGTGCTTATGGCTGGTCTAGCGGCCACAGCCCAGGCCCCCACTTCTCTGAAAGAGGCCTATAAGGGCGACTTTTTGATTGGTGCGGCAATTAACACCGCCCAGTTCACAGGCCAGGATAGCCGCGGGGATGCGATCATCGAGGCGCAATTCAATACCATCTCGCCGGAAAATGCTCTCAAGTGGGAGAACATCCATCCTCAGTTGGGCACTTACGCCTTCGATATTCCCGACCAGTACGTGGCCTTCGGGGAGAAGCACCACATGTTCATCGTAGGCCATAACCTGGTGTGGCATAACCAGGTTCCGGCATGGGTCTTTCGCAATGACAAAGGAGAATTTGTTGACCGCGAAACCTTGTTGAAGCGCCTGCACGACCACATACAAACGGTTGTCGGCCGCTACAAAGGACGCATTCAGAGTTGGGACGTGGTCAACGAAGCACTGAATGAAGACGGCACCCTGCGCCAGTCTTTGTGGCTGAAGATCATCGGAGAGGACTATATTGCGAAAGCCTTTCAGTACGCGCACGAGGCCGACCCTCAGGCGCAGCTGACCTACAACGACTACTCGCTGGAGAATGAGGCCAAGCGCAATGGGGCGCTCGCACTCATCGCCAAGCTGAAGGACCAGGGCGTCCCTATTACATCCGTCGGTTTGCAAGGGCATAACAGTCTCACGTGGCCCTCGGTTGAGGATGAGGACACCACCATCTCCGCCTTCGCAAAGCTCGGAGTCAAGGTGGTGATCTCGGAGTTGGATATCGACGTGTTGCCTCGCGCTACGCAGCAGCAAAGCGCCGAGGTATCCCTGAACGTTCAACAGGATCCAAAACTGAACCCGTATGTTAGCGGCTTGCCACAATCGGTGCAGCAGGAACTTGCGAAACGATATGCCGCCTTATTCGGGGTCTATCTGAAGCACCGCGATGTTATCACTCGGGTGACGTTCTGGGGCGTGACGGACGGAGATTCCTGGCGGAACGACTGGGCGGTGAAGGGGCGCACCAGCTATCCGCTGCTTTTCGATCGCAACGGTCAGCCGAAGCCAGCCTTCGAGACAGTCATTCGAGCAGCAGAGGATGGCAAAACAATCAATTAGGTTTCATTCCGATTCATTTCTCAGGGAATAGACCGTGAGAACAGATTTTGAATGCGAGCTGCGTTCCCGCTGTTCGTACGGCCGTGTCGGACCAGGAAGACATTGGGGTGATCTCCGGTTTTCGACAGTCAGGTCGAGAGGCCGCCTTCGGTACACCGTTCCACAATGCTGGCTGAACTTCCATCCGAGATGGCTTGATCATCAGCTGCGGAACGATTGCAAAGTCCGCAGTGCTCTGGATCACATATGCGTGTGATTATCGGGAGAGTCCCATTTGATTGAAGGGGCCTGGCAAATCTCGTACCAACGGATGTGAGGCAAACTGATCTGGAAGATCGGGTAGACCAGTGGAGGTGATCCGGAAGGCCGGTATCAGGGAAAGACTATTCCCTGATAGGTGAGTGATAATTCTCTGTTCGGTGCGTCTGTTGAATCGCGCGCAATGTCGAACAAAGGGCCTTTATTCAGCAACATAGAGGAATCTGTCGACTGATATTGGGGGCCAAATTCGTGAATTTCCCTGTATTTTTCCCTGTTAACAGGGAATTCGGTCCAGAGAACGGTTCGCACCAGACTTGGTCCACCGCCACGCAGTCTAAGTTGTTTGTTTTGTTCGACTTAGATAAGAGAAATACCCCGTAATTTGGGCCTTTTCAGAGAATCTCTTCCACCAGAGAATTTCTCCAGCTACCGGAATCCAGCCCCCGAATAGGCCTTTTCTCTGACGTGACTAGCCACACAGCGCGGGCAACGGGTAGCTTCGGCAAATCCTGCTCAGGCTGAGTGACCTCGATTTCGTTTACGATCATGCGGAAGCGGTTCCCCATGTCGATCAGCGATGCAACGATCGCCGGTCCAGATGGAGCGGTAAAGACCAGCCTCGGCGGATCTGCTTTTCCACCAATGCCGAGTGGGTGAACTTCGAGCGAAGGTTTGTCTGCCGCTATTGAGGGACAGACCTCAAGCATGTGTGCGCCAAGTATCTTAGGCGTTCCAGTGAAGTCGTAGGTATAGTCCTCCATGAACGAGGTTCCGCCGGGCATGCCTTGCGCCATTACCTTCATGCTCCTGAGCAATGCCGCGGTCTTCCAGTCGCCTTCCGCGCCAAAACCAAAGCCGTCTGCCATCAGGCGCTGCACGGCGATGCCCGGAAGCTGCTCCAGTCCGGGTAGATCCTCAAATGTATCGGTGAATGCGCCGAAGCCTCCCTCGGTCAGGAATGCGCGCAGGCCGAGTTCGATTTTCGCCGCGGCGCGGAACGCTTCGGGCCGGTCATGCTGCTTGGCGACCGAGTACGTATCCCGATATTCCGCGACCAGCCGTTCTACATCGGAATCCGGCACCTCATTCATACGCTCGAGAAGATCGCCAACGCCATAGCCTGAAACCGAATAACCAAACTGCGCCTGGGCTGCGACCTTATCCCCTTCGGTTACAGCCACGTCGCGCATATTATCTCCGAAGCGCGCGATCTTGAGGTTTTGCGAGTCGTGCCACGCAGCGGCGGCGCGGATCCACGTTGCGATCTCGCCGATCGTCACAGGGTCTTGCCAGAAGCCGACGACGACCTTGCGTGCGAGTCGAAGCCGCGCGGTGATGAACCCGAACTCCCGGTCGCCATGCGCTGCCTGATTCAAATTCATGAAATCCATGTCGATGGATGACCACGGCAGCTCGCGATTGAACTGCGTGTGGAGATGAAGGAACGGCTTGGCAAGCGAACTCAGCCCCGCAATCCACATCTTGGCGGGCGAGAAGGTGTGCATCCACAGCACCAGCCCTATGCACTTCTCAGTATTGTTGGCCTCCCTGCACAGGTTTCGAATCTCGTCTGGTGTGGTCACCACAGGTTTGTACACGACCTTAACCGGAATCAGCTGCTCATTCCCGAGGAAATCGGCAATCTTCTGCGAATTCGCGGCTACCTGTTTTAGAGCCTCAACTCCGTACAGGTGCTGACTACCGGTAATAAACCAGATCTCCAGTGACTCAAGTTTCTCCATTTTCATATCCGTTCCTTCAAACTCCGTTTGAGGCGTGGCGCCAGTTGATTCCTGTTGAGATGGTTCCAGTTCATTAGATGTACGGCCATCCATCCGAGGTGAAGTTCAGCCGGTTGATGCCTAGCGTGGGCGTTCCGTTGCTGTTGCCGTCATAGTAGTGATAGACGATGGTGGGCAGGGACTTGGAGTCATCCGTGCCAGTGTCGGTAAAGACGCTGGCGCCACCGGGTCCATAGACGTTGCTATGCGAGCTGATGAGGATGGTTCCGCCGCCCTCGGCCAGGCTGACGCCGCCGCGGTCGTAATAAGGACCAGTCACGGTCGCCGAGCGGCCAACGATGGTCCGGTAGGTGCTGGCGGTTCCCGCGCAGCAGGTGTTGATGGGCGAGAAGTAGTAGTAGTAGCCGTTCCAGTAGTAAATGAACGGGCCTTCCTCGCCGGCCGGGCGATAGCCGATTTTGGTCCACGTGCTGATGGCGCTGGAGGTGGCGACCGGGTAGGCGTCGCTGCCGCTGGAGACCGGGAACCCGATCGTTGCAGTGGAGGAGTTCGAGCCGGGCGATTGCAACTCCAGCAGATGCGTGCCGTCGCTCCACGATCCGAAGACCAGCCACCAGTTGCCGCTGGCGTCGATGAATGGCGCCGGGTCGATGGCGTTCCATGTGGTGGTATGGACGAAGTTCCAGGCGCTGTTGGTTGGTGGCGCACTGGCGGCGTTCGTCCAGGATGAGACGACATAGCCCTTGTCCGTCCACGGTCCATAGGGAGTGCTGCTGGTGGCCAGTCCGATGACCGCCTCGGCCCCCGTCGATGGCTCGTAAGGAACTGCGTAGTACTGATAATACGTGCCGTTGAAATACAGCACATCGGGCGCCCAGAGATCCGTGTTTTTCCCATTATTATTCGAAGGCGGAGTCTGAAAGCCAGACCATGATGCAAAATCGGGACCGATGGTGGGGCAGTGGCTGTCGTCCGTGATCCAGTAGCCGCCTTGCGCGGAGGTGCAGGCGCCGGTGCTTCCAACGGTTTCGGTGGTGTAGCTGAAGGTATTGGTGGCTGTGTCGGACAGGGAAGTCGCATAGGCGAGGGTCTGATGCGTTCCATAGAGCCAGTAGTAATGGGTCGTCGGATCTTGCAACATAAACGGGTCATGGACGTAGATTCCCGTGCCGCTGACAGTGAGCGGGGCTGTATAGGCCGCAGTGCCACTGCTGGTGATGACCCACTCCTGGCAAGTGCATCCGGTCACGTTCACGGAACGCGCGCCCTGATCGATGGTGGCCGAAGATGTTGTGCCCGAGCCGTCGTCCTGTAGGTAGTAACCGCTGTTTACGTTCTTGATCAGGTAGTTGCCGTCGCTGAGCAGGTAGAACGCCCACAGATGGTCGGCGGTGCCGTTGTCGGAATACTGAAGCGCCTGCGCGCCGGTCGAGGTGGATGCATTCAGAATGCCCAGAACCTGATGCGTAAGCATATTCTCGACGTTATATTGGTCGTTTCCCATGGGCATAAAGTGCCAGTACGTGTCGGCGGTGCCGGCGCTCTCTTGCACAGCATCTGCACCGGCCGCCTGGCTCTGCCCGCTGATGCCCAGAACCAGGCTGCTGGCGGCATTCTTGAACGTGTACGTATCAGTGTCGCTCATCGCGGTCAGCGTTCCCATGTCGGTCGAAGGGGTTACCGTGCAGTTGCTGGTGCAAGTGGAACCTCCTCCGCCGCCGCATCCGGTCAGGATGGTTGCCGACGAAAGTACAATTCCCAGCCATATTTGGCGCAGGGGCCGGGTTGCTCGAATCGATCTGTCTTTGGTCAACATAATCTCCTTGTTTCCTGTCCAGGTTTGCTGGACAAAATTCTTGAGTAGCTCTGACCCGGCCATCCTTTACGCTTGCCGACTCCTGAACTGGACGAGTAGCGGCTGCCGCAAACAGCGCCGCTCGTCGCAAACAACAATTTTCCGGCTTCATGCTGTATTGTGCGGCGCGCAAACCGCCTTACTTCGATTCCCCGGTGGTCCCCAGTACCGCATGCGGCCAGCCGTTCGCCCAAGTCAGGGTTGAAATTTGCAACGCCGGCTTGCCAGTGATGGCGTCGTAGGCGTGGAAGACGAGAATATCGCCTTCAGGCCGCTGCAAGACCGACTCTCCGCCGGGACCGATCCACCGGCTGTTGGGCTTGAGAAGCTGTGTGCCGCCACCTTTCAGCATCGGCTTTCCGTCTGCATCCAGGTAGGGTCCCGTAACCTGGCGCGAGCGTCCGACCATGGTGCGATAGTTGCTATGCGTGCCGCGGCAGCATAAATCGAAGGAGACGAACAGATAGTAGTAGTTCCCATGGCGCACGATGAAAGGCGCCTCGACAGCCTGCCAATCCGCCGGCAGACCGGGCTTGGGCGTCTCCGGCTGCGCCGGCATGGCGCGTGTGGCCAGAGAGTAGAGGGTGGAATCAGCAGCAGACGGCTTGCCGGTTACTGGATCAATCCGGCGCATTTTGATGCCGCCCCAGAAGCTTCCGAAGCTCAGCCAGGGCTGGCCCTGTTCATCGAAAACGATGTTGGGATCGATGGCGTTGAAGTCGTCTGTCCGGGTCGACTTCAGAACCAGGCCCTCATCCTTCCAGTGGTACTTCGGGCTTTGCGGATCGAGTGTCTCATTGGTGGCCAGGGCAATGCCGGAGGTATTCACGCCGAAGGCCGAGTAGGCATAGTACAGGTGGAATTTTCCCTGAAAGAAAGAAATGTCGGGCGCCCACAACTCTTTGGTCGTGGGGCTGGCCGCGTGAATCCATGCGGGGATTTTGTCGAAGACCTGGCCGCACAGCCTCCACGCCAGCAGATCATGGGAGCAGCGGATGGGAAACTGTCCCTCGCGGGCGTTCATGGTTGTGGCGAAGACGTAATAGTTGTTTCCCTCGCGGGCGATGGAGGGATCGTGGGTGACGGGATAGTCGCCGCTCAGAGTCAGAGCCTGGGGCTGCTGGCAATGGAGTGGCGGCGCAAGGATCAGGATGATTGCGGCAAGAAGCGGGAAGATAGAACGCACGAGGATCCTCTCTGAGCTGGGACGGGAAAATAATCCAAAGTTTGTCAACCGTGTAGGATGCCGCCGTCCTGCGCGACGCCCGAAACCGGACGTCGCGCAGGAGATATTCTCCGGCCCATGGAAGCTGATCTGGGGATCAGGGCAGGAGAATTCGGATTGATTAGAGCGTTTTCGCAAATGGTGTAGACCCGAATTTCGTTGGTATCCCACCCTTTCCGCAGAAAAAGCGGAAAGGATGGGGCACGGAAGTCTACAGCAAAAGCGAAAATGCTCTAGTACGTGATTCTCAAGCGGAATTGCACCTGTCTCGGACCGAGTTGCAATCCGCCGAGCTGGCCGACGTTCAGAGTGGCATTGTTGAGGTTTGAAACCGGCCTAGTGAAGATATGGCGGTTGAAGGCATCGAACATCTCCGCACGGAAATCCGCTTTGATGTTGCCGTGGATGGGAATGGCCTTTGCGATGCCGAAGTCCTCGTCGTGAAACCCGAAGCCGCGAATATCAGACGAATTGCGCGGCATGGAGCCGAAACGGTACGCGCCGTTGACCTGGGTATTGCGATTGGTGATGTAGTTGGGATCGTAAAACGCGTTGCAGTTGAAGTAGCCGGTCGCGCAGGCCGAGGCGTTGCTGGCTGAATTGAAGGCCAAGGGGTTGGTATAGGCGGAGTTTTTCACCGGCTGGCCTGAGACGCGGTTGAAGCGAACACTGGAGTTCTTTCCGGGAATGCCGGTTGCGCCGAAGATGCTGATCGGTTGTCCGCTCTGGTAGCGCTGAATGCCGCTGATGCTCCAGTGCGAAATCACCGCGCTGATCGGCTTGGGCGTGCTGCTCAACAAGGCTTTTCCCTGGCCAATGGGCAGCTCATAGATGTAGCTGACGACGAAGTTTTGCGGAATATCCTCGCTGCTGACTGCTTTTTCTCCGCGGCGATTTTCAGGGTCCTGCACGGCGCCTCCGTTTTGCAGAGTGCTCCAGTAGGGCTGAATGACGTCGGCATCGGTGAGCGTCTTCGAGAAGGTATACGAGGCGAGAATGTTCAGGCCATTGTGGAAGCGCTGTTCCAGTTTGACTTCCGCCGCGTTGTAGGTGGACTGCCCCAGGTTTTGCAGATAGCTGTCCATGTTAATGTATTGAATCTGCGGGAAGGGGCGCAGGGCCTGATTCTCCTGTTCGTTGATTGGCCAGGTGCAGCCCGTAGCGCAACTGAAGTTTGGGTAAGGAGACAAGGGAGGTCCGGCCCAGCCAAGCGGTCCGGGGGCAATGGCCCACCACTGAAGGTAGTTGCCGTAGGACATATATTTGTCCGGCATATCATTCATGAAGTCGAGCATGGCGTGCAGGCGCGTGGCGTGCTGGCCCAGGTAGCCCACGGTAAGGAAGAGATTGGGCTTGAGTTGGTATTGCGTTTCCAGGGTCCAGGTCTCGACCATCCCCGGACGTCCGTTGCTCGGGGCAACATAGTCCGCGCTGATAGAGGTGCCATCCAACTGGTTGGGGTTCAGGTTGGGCTTGGTCGGCAATACAGCAAGACCGGCATCAAGCGACGGGCCGTCCAGAGGATCGGCGGTGAAGAGATTGCCTTGTACCGTGAAACCCTGAACAGTTCCCTGGCCGTAGTCGGCATAGACGAGCGGACCATAGAAGATGCCGCCGCTGCCGCGAACAACGGTTTTGCGCCCGAGAGCGTCGGGTTGCCATGCAAAGCCGACACGGGGTTCAAAGTCTTTTTTAAAGACGGAGCCCCAGGTTTCGTTTTTGCTTCCATTGCGTCCCGCGCCCTGGCCGGCAAAGACCAGCGCGCCCATAGCACCGGGCCACGTGGCGTCGGGAAGGGTGGGATCCCAGTTGGCCGTATCGCCGGCCGCTTCATGACGCGGTGTGTCGTAGCTCCAGCGGAGTCCGATATTGAAGGTAAGGTTCGGCTTCACCTTCCAGTCGTCCTGCGCAAAGACGGTTCCGTAATGGGTAATCCAACGGGGTGCATGCAGGTCTTTGAGGTTGCTCATCAGACCGGCCTCGCCGATGAGGAAGGCTGCGAATGAGTTTCCGTCCGCTCCCCAATTATTTGTATCCGACGCGGTCTGGTTGTCCCAGAATTGCATGCAACCGGCGTTGCCGCTGCACGTGCCGCCGATTGTGCTTACCCAGGAATACTGGTGATACTGGCCCTCGGCGCCGAGCTTGAGGCTGTGCGCGCCATGTTGCCAGTGCAGGATGTCGTTGATCACAACAACGTTGTCGGTGTCTGTGCTGTGTTCTTGCTGGCCGATGCTGCCAAAGTTGTTGCCATAGAATTCAAAGACCGGGAAGTCGTTGCTGAAGCCGTTGGCGATGCCCAGTTGTGCATCCCAAGGCGTTCCCATATTGGCTGCTTTGGAGAGATTGATATTGTTGGAGCGATTGCCGCCGACGGTCAAAGTATTGATGATGGTCGGAGTCATGATCCAATCCCAGCCCCCGCGGAAGATCTTGCCGAGCTGGTCAACCGTCCCGCAGCAGGTTTGAATCGGCAGCGGCAGATTTGAATTGCCGCCCGAGTCGGTGTTTTCCCTGGAGCTCCAGAAGCCCCAGATTTTGTGTTTGGCGCCCAGATTCTGGTCGAAGCGGAGGCTGTAGGCCGTATTGGTGATAACACCCACGGTGCCCGCGCCTTTGTAGATGTAATTGTAGGAGCTGCTTCCGCTTACCTCTTGCTGCGCCAGCGACATGAGATAGTTCTTGGCGATGTTCATGGCAACCGTACTCTTACGGCCGATGGGAATCTTGTTGGTTGGGTTGCCTGAGACGGTGTAGGCTCCCGGAGTGCCTGTAACGGTTTGTCCAAAGCCGGCATAGCGGCATGGGGTCACGGTATTGTCATATTGCGGATCGAAGATTTCGCCGTAATAGAGCGCGCCTCCGGTACAGGGGTTGGTGACGCCTGGAATCTGTGGGCCCAGAGTGGCCGAAAAGTCGAAGTCGGTTCCGTCGCTGCCCAGTTCAGCCGGCGTTGGCAGTTGGCTGGTGATGGCGCCGCCGTAATTCTGCCGCCATTGCTCCCAGTTAAAGAAGAAGAAGCTCTTGTCCGTGCCCTTGTAGAGATGGGGAATGCGAACGGGGCCGCCCAGGTTGATACCGTAGTCGTTTTTGGTGTCGGTCGGGCGTTTGAATTCCGCCTTCGCGGCGGCGGTGTTTCCCTGCTGCGCCATCTGGCCGTTGAAGAACCAGGTGTTGGCATCCAGCGCGGCGTTCTTGTAGAACTCGTAGACCGAGCCGTGGTAGATATTTGTGCCGCCCTTGGTGTTGAAGTTGGAAATGCCGCCGGTGGTTCTGCCCAGTTCCGCGGGCAGGCCGGAGAGGCTGACGTGGAACTCACTGACCGCATCAACCGATGGCGATATGATGCCGAAACTTGCGGAGCCGTTCTGCTGCCGGTTGGTGGTAATGCCGTCGATCAGGAAGTCGGTCCCGCCTTCCTGGCCGCCGTTGATCTTGAGCGCGTCAAGAGCGCTCGCTGTGCCCGCTCCCACGGTGCCCGGCACCAGGAATACGAGAGTTTCAAGCGAACGGAAGCCGCCGGCGATGGTCAGCGGAAGATCCTCCACCTGCTCGGGTTGAATGGCGGTGCCGACATCGGAGGTATCCGCCTCCAGCGTTTGTGCGCTGGCAGTTACGGTGACTGCTTCCGTGACAGCGCCGACCGTAAGCTTCACGTCGATCGCGGTGTTTGCGCCTACCGAGACAACGGCGCCGTGTACAACCGCTGTTTTGAAGCCGGCGGCGACCACGGTAATGTCATAGCTTCCGGTGCGGACCGAGGGGAAGACGTAGTAGCCCGTCGATGAGCTGACCGTCGAGTAGGCGGTTCCGGTGGCGGTTCCGCGGATGTCCACCTTGGCACCCTGCACCACCTTGCCGTCTGTATCGAGGATGGTTCCCGCGATGACGCCCGTATCGAGCTGGGCCACAGCCGTGGTGGTGAATCCCAGGAGCATGACCAGCAATGCCAGCCATGCCATCCTGTGCAACGTTGTTGAGATTGAATTCATCTGTCTGCCTCCTGAGCAAACTCTTTCACAGTGAATACTGCCACTTTCGTTTCTGTTTCTCCGCCGCTGCCTGCTTTTTCCCACTGAATTGAAGTGGTTCAGTCCCGGTGCGGGCGGCTGCCGCACAGAGTTAAAACGTTTCGTCACGGCTCTGCTGAAATCGCAGCCTTTTCCGCATCATCGACCGGAAGTTCTGTGCGGCTGCGAACGATTTGCTCGCTCTTGCGATCCATGCGGACGTTGGATTCAGCCTTCATCCGCCGGAAGTTGTTGAGCGCCGTCTGCGACGCGGACGCCTGGTTGAGCTTGCGATAGAGTTGCGCCAGCTTGTAATAGGCGCTCAGGGCGCGATCATTGGACGGATCGGCTGCGACCGTCAACTCAAACTCGCGCGCGGCTTCCTCATTCTGATCGATATTTGCCAGCCCGTCGGCCAGATAATAATGCGCATCTGCCAGCGACGGGTCCGCGCGCAGAGTCTCGCGCAGCAGTTTCACGCCTTCAGCGGTCTGCTGATGGAGCACCAGAAAACTGCCCAGCTTGTACATTGCGGCAACGTCGTAGGGATCAATCCGCAACTCCTCCCGGTATGCCTCGGCGACCTTGTCCAGTTCTCCGGCTACCCAATACTGGTCGCCCAGCTGTTCATGCACTCCAGGCTGCCGCGGCCCCATCTTCACCGCCGCTTCGAACTCGCCGATCGCTTCTTTGGCGCGATATGATTTCACGTACGACTCGGCCAATACCTGATGGACCCGCATCGAGTCGGGGGCCAGCTTGTACATATCGGCATAGGAACTGTTTGCCACCAGCAGATAGGCGCGGCCGCGATGATAGAGAGTGTCCACATCGGAAGGGTCGAGCGCATGGGCTTTGTCGAGCGGAGCGATCGCGCCTTGCGGATCGTCCTCTGCAAGGCGGCAAACGCCCAGCCACATGAACGCCTTGGCGCTGCGCGGATCCAAACGTGTTTCAAGCAGAAGGCGGGATTCTGCGTCCTTGAAGCGATTCTCGCGGTAAGCGATGATGCCCAGAAAGAGATTCGCGCCGCGCAAGCCGGGTTTCAGCCGCAACGCCGTATCCAGATCGGCGCGCGCCGCGTCGAGTTTTCCAGCCTGCTGATCCGCCAGTCCGAGATTGAAATACCCCTCGGCAAATTCCGGCATTTTTTGCGTGACCGTGGTGTACGCCGTGATTGCGGCGCTGAAGTTGCCCGCGGTCATCGCCTCGACCCCCTCGAGCATCGCCTGTTGGGCAGCCTCGTTGGTTGCCGGTTGCGCCAGTGCCGGGACAAGGCACAATCCTCCCAGAACTACCGTCGATAGTCCACACCAGACCAGCCAGCCCCGGATGCACGCTTGAGGGGTGCTCTCCGCCAAGGGTAACCTTGCAATGCGCTGAATCTGGGCCGAGAGAGAATTCATGGTTTGCCTCCTGAGCAAATCGTTATTTGACTTGCCGTTGCACTACCACTCCGTGTCTGTGTGGCGGCGGATTCATGGTTGCACATCGGCGGAAATGCTTGTGCGGCAAATCCGATTCGCGATGCTTCACTGGTCGGCCCGAACTCTTCAGTTTCCGCCGGACTCGACAATCTTCGTCTGGATCCTCCCTAATGCCAGCACCTCGTTAAAGCCGTTCGATTCTCCTTGCGGAAAACGTTCGCGTACAGGCCAGTATTGATGTGATCCATGATAATACCGGCAAACTGGTAAGCGTTTCCCGGAATTGACAAAGGGATATTACTCCCTCGAAAAGCGTTCCCATTTCAACACGAACGCCGAGAACGTGCAACGCTATTAACGGTTTGCCGGGATGTTTGTTGTCGTAAATTGTTATTTTGTATAGGGTTAACCAGATTAACGATGGACAAACGTTGTCCGCTTGAGGCCACGTTTGCTGCGGTGCTTTTGCTGCGGTGCTATAGTTGAGTGCCAAAGGAAATCCGAGTGCGATATGTCAACCGCCGATCCAGCTTGTGAGTCTAACGTACTCAGTCGAAAGCAGATCGGCTTGGTGCGCCATCACCTCATGGAGCTAGCCACGAGCCACGCCTTCGCGGGAAGCAAACGCACCCAGGACTTTCTTCATCTGATCGTTGAGCATGCCCTGGTAGGGGATCTCGATAGCCTGCGCGAGCGGATGATTGGGGCCGAGATGTTCGGACGCCCGGTCGATTACGACACGGGAAGCGATTCGGTAGTCCGCGTCAAAGCCACGGAAGTTCGAAAGAGGCTGACTCAGTACTACCTTGAAACAGGCAGAAAACCCGCAGTACGCATCGAGCTTCCAAGCGGATCTTATGTGCCGAGGTTCGTCTTCGAGCCGTTGGCGACAACGGCTCTGCCGCAAAACGTGGTTGTTCCTCCGGCCTCCGCGCAGCAAACATCCGCTCAGGGTCAAGGACGGTCCGCCGAGAGCCATGAATCGCCAGTAAACGCGGTATCCCGCTCTTCCATAAGGAAATTCAGCCGCACGCCGCGCTTGCTGGCTGGCGCTGTGCTTGGATTGACCCTGATCGCGGTGATCGCCTACACCGGCTATAGAAAATGGTTTGCCGATTCGAATGCCCGGCAGGGGATTCACTCCATCGCAATTCTGCCGCTGGAAAACCTCTCGGGCGATCCGGGGCAAGAGTATTTCGCCGACGGGATGACGGAAGAGTTGATCAATGACTTGGGTCAGGTTTCCACGCTTCGCGTCATCTCCCTGACTTCGGCAATGAGCTACAAGGGCACCAAGAAGAAGCTGCCCGACATCGCCCGCGAGTTGGCCGTGGACTGGGTCGTGGAGGGGGGCGTGCTGCGCGAGGGCAACCAGGTGCGAATCAGCGCCCAGTTGATCGACGCCAGGACCGATCGTCCCGTCTGGGGACATACCTATCTCCGCGATATGACCAGCGTTCTGGCGCAGCAGGGAGAAGTGGCGCAAGCCATTGCGGATGAGATCCGCACCAACGTGACGCCGCAGGAGCAGGCGCGCCTTGCCCGTGGCCGTCCAACCGATCCGGAAGCTCAAGATCTTTACATGCACGGTCTCCTTCTACGGGCTGTGGACGATTGCAAGAATGCCCTCGTGTATTTCAATCGTGCGATCACAAAGGATCCCAGCTATGCGCAGGCGCACTCCGCCATGGCCAGTTGCTACGGCCGGCTGGGCGAATCGGGAAGGATGTCTTACGAGGAGGCGTTTACCCGGCAGAGAGTTGAAGCGATCAAAGCGATCGAGCTTGATGATTCCTTATCCGAGGCCCATGCCGAACTCGCCAATACCGCGATGACCCTCGAGTGGGACTGGCCGACCGCAGCGGCGGAGTTCAGCCGGTCGCTGGAACTCAACCCAAATTCGGCAACCAGTCACGAAAAATATGCGTTTTACCTGGTTCGAATGGGGCGCATGCAAGAGGCCCTCGCCGAGATGGAACGGAGTGTGGATCTTGATCCTGTCACCGCAAGCACATTCCACGCCGAGGGGTTCGTCTATTACTTCTCCCGTCAGTACGACCAGGCGCTTGCGGTAACTCGGACGGTGCAAGACCTTAACGTCATTCTTCCAGACTGGAATCTTCTTATAGGTGATATCTACGCGGAAAAGGGCATGTACGCGGAGTCCATTGCATCGTTCCTCAAGGCGGAACCCGGCCCTTATTCCCTGGGCCATTTGGGCAATGCGTATGCCCGCGCTGGCCAGGTGGATGCGGCCCGCAAAACGATTTTACGGCTGGAAGAGAACGTGCGAAAAGATGGAGTGGGCCGGTACGAGATTGCGCTCGTCTACACCGGGATGGGCAAAAAAGACGAAGCGTTTAAGTGGCTGGAAGAGTCTTATCATGCGCATGATGTGGGGCTTGTCTATCTCAAGATCGATCCCCCCCTTGACCCTTTGCGCTCCGACCCGCGCTTTGACGACTTGGTGCGGCGTGTAGGCCTCACGAAATAGATGGATATCCGGGAATTTGGGAGGGCTGGTAGCGCTTTTTGTCTCCCGTTCATAGCGCGCTCGGAAAGAGAGAGAAGCCGCCAATTCCCTCCCGGCGTCGATCAAGAGCAATTTAGTGCGGCGACGCAGGCAAATGCAGTCGCACCGGAACTGCCAGCGCCTGCCTGGATATTCATTCATTTCTCATGTAGGAGTGCATCAAATAGTCGGGGGTTACGCGGCTTTTGCTCTGAACCGCGGGTACCATCGACGGAACACGTCCTCCAGTGTAAGCGGCCGAGCAAACACACCCGTTCAGCAGTTTCTGTCTGTGATGAACTTTATGTATGAGCGAAGCGGGAACGGAGATTTTCAAGCGCCGTCGGAGCCGCGCGGAAGCCGAGCATTTGATTACCGAGTATGAGGCGAGCGAGTTGAGCGGAAGGTGTTTTTACAGCAAACACGGGTTGTCCGTGGTGGAGCTCGACATGTACCGGAAGCTTCAACAACAGGTAATGCCGCGAGCAGACAGCCGACTTGTTCCGGTGGAACTGTTGGCTGGCGTCTCGGAAAGATCGGCGAGCGCGGGCGGCGACAGCAACCAACTGTGGGTGGAGTTTCCCAACGGACGGCGAATCGCTGTGTGACGCGGATTTGACGCGCCCACGCTGGAGCGTTTGGTGAGTCTGCTGGAACGGGCGTAGAGCGGTGTTCGGCATTGGCACGGCGCGAAGTGGACGCCCTAAAACAGCCTAATGCCTGCCCACATTGGCTGTCCTAACTCCCACCTCGGTCATATCAGAAATATATCAAGCAGTTGATGATTTGGCGCGCTAGCTGGATTCAGCGCTCTTGCTTTTTCGGAGATCGAGCATGGCGCCTCTAGGAAATCCTGTGGATTCGCGCACCACGAGCCGGGTCTCGATGGGATATTCGCGCTTCGGCTCCGGTGTCCCCTCCACATGCGCTTTCAGCGCCAGGACGGCTGCCTTGGCCAGTTCAAAACACGACATCTGGATCGTAGTCAGCGGCGGAATTGTCATCTGAGTGATATGAATGTTGTCAAAGCCAATGACGGATAAGTCATCGGGCACGCGCAGCCCGACGCGATATGCCTCATGCAGCACTCCTATTGCCGTCACGTCGTTCGAGCACATTATCGCCGTAGGCAGCTTGGCGCCGGTCAATAGTTTCTCCGCCGCGGCCATGCCCCCTTCCATGGTGTGATTGCCTTCAACAATCCGCCTTGCATCGACCACGATGCCGCACTCCTGCATAGCGCGATGAAATGCTGCCAGGCGCGACTGCGCCGAATGCAACCGCAGAGGCCCGGTGACGAACGCTATATCCCGGTGCCCCAGCGCGGCCAGGTGCTGCACGCCCTGGCGGATTCCGTGATGATAGTCCACTCGCAGCAGGCTAATACCCGGTCGCTCCGGGCCCACATCCACAAACACCAAGGGCACCTTGCGTTCCGCCAATTGATCCAGCAGCGGCTCCTCGATGCCGAAGGTCATCACGGCCACGCCTTCGGCCTTGCGTTCCACCATGCGGCGAATGCAGCGCTTCATCCGCTCGGGGTCGTAGTTGGTTGAGCCAATCAAAATCTCGTACCCATACTCCACTGCTACGTCCTCGAATCCTTGAATCAACTCCGGGAAGAACGGGTTGGTAATCTCGGAGACAATGAGCCCCAGAAGCCGGCTGCGTCCAGAAACCAGGGAGCGGGCCTGGGTATTGGGAAAGTAATCTAGTTCTTTGATAACTTGCCAAACCCGTTTGGCCATCTTGGGATTCACGGTAGGGATGTGATTGATAGTGCGCGAGACAGTGGCAATCGAAACATTGGCGAGCCGCGCCACGGTATGGATATCCACGTGCTCTGAATTCCGTGTAGAGCGGCGCTTGATCTCAGGGATGCGATTAGTCATGGGCGGATTAAAGAACGCGCTTACAGGATACTCCACTTAACGAGGACTTGACAGACTGTGAGAATAAATTATACCTTATATTTTTGGTTCGGGAAAAGGTTTACTTTGGCCACCTGCCGGGTGAATGAGGTGTGCAGGCCGACTTGTCCGAGCCGGGTGGCGATCAGGCATATGCATTCTGGGGGAGCTTCATGGAATTGTTGCGATTGCAAACAGAGGTTCTCGAGGCCAATCTCGAGATCGTCCGTCGCGGACTGGTGCTCTACACTTTTGGCAATGCCAGCGGCATCGATCGGGAAACCGGGTTGGTGGCGATCAAACCCAGCGGCGTTCCCTACGAGCAGATGACCCCCGCGGATATGGTCGTCTGCGATCTTGACGGAAAGATCATCGAAGGCCGGCTGAAACCATCTTCAGATTTGGATACTCATCTGGAACTTTATCGTGCATTTCCCGCCATCGGCGGCATGGTTCACACCCACTCGGAATTTGCCACGGCATGGGCGCAGGCCGGTCGCTCCATTCCCGCCTACGGCACAACCCACGCCGACTACTTTCATGGCCCTGTGCCGGCTACCGCGGAGCTGAGCGATGCTGAGATTCAGGGCGAGTACGAGTTGAATACAGGCAAGGCGATTGTGCGCCGCTTCAGCGGTCTTGACCCTATGGCCACACCAGCAGTGCTGGTGGCCGGGCACGCGCCGTTCACCTGGGGCAAGACGCCGATGGAGGCCGCGCACAACGCCGCGATTCTGGAGTATGTGGCGCGCATGGCATTTATCACAACTGTTCTGCGCCCGGAAGGCGGTGGCGTTTCACAGGCACTGCTGGATCGGCATTACTTCCGCAAACACGGCGCGGATGCAACCTATGGACAGAAATAGACATTTGCGCCGGTCAGGCGAGCAGGCCGGCCGTCGCAGTCAACTCGCAACGGAAGAGTCGCCTAACGGCGGCGTTCGAGGTTCGAAACCGTGATCGTGAACTCCATCTGCCTTCTTACGTCGCTTGCATCGCCCAACCTGCTGGCTTTCAGCACCGCGCCTCTGGCGCATCTGCGCCCGCTGGACATCGCCGTGATCGCCATCTACTTTGCCATGGTGCTCTGGATCGGCTTCTACCTCAAGGGCCGCTCCAACACCGGCGAAGAGTTCTTCATGGCCGGCCGCGAGATGACCGCCTGGATCGCAGGCCTGAGCTTCGTCTCGGCCAACCTGGGCTCGCTGGAGCTGATGGGCTGGGCCGGCTCGGCCTACCAGTACGGCATTCTGGCCACCCATTGGTACTGGGTGGGCGCCATTCCCGCCATGCTCTTCCTGGGCCTGGTGATGATGCCCTTTTACTACGTCTGCAAGACGCACTCCGTGCCGGGCTACCTGAACCTGCGCTACGGCGGACAGGCCAGCAGCGTGGCCGCCTTCTCCTTTGCCACGGAGATGATCTTGATGAGCGGCGTGAATATGTTCGCTATGGCCGTGGTGATGAAGGTTGTGCTGGGGTGGGACATCTCCTTCAGCATCTTTGTTTCGTCAATCGCCGTGGCCATCTATGTGGGGCTGGGCGGCTTGCGCTCGGCCATCTTCAACGAGGTTTTGCAATTTGTGCTGATCTGGGGCGGCGCGCTGCTGGTGCCGATCCTCGGATTGGTGCAGGCCGGCGGCGTGAGTGGTTTGAAAACCAAAATCATGGCCAACATGCAGTCGATGACCAGCGTGCACGGAGACAGCTACTTCCACCTTTGGCGCGACACGGGCAGCTTTGCCGCCAACCCCATGGGCGTTCACTGGACGGGCATCGTGCTGGGGCTGGGCTTCGTGATCAGCTTCGGTTACTGGACTACGGATTTTCTGGTCGTCCAGCGCGTGCTGGCCGCGCATAATCTGAGAGCCGCGAGAATGGCTCCGATTATCGGGTCGTTCTTCAAGATGGCGGTTCCGTTCATCGTGATTCTTCCCGGCCTGCTGGGGCTGGTGCTGTTGCAGAATCCCGACGGCAGCCGCCGGCAATTGGTGGGCGAGGATGTGGTGGCTGCCTGCTCGGTTGCTTCGGCCAGCGGCAAGCTCGACAATCCGGCGGACTGCTCGGCGGCCATGGCCAAGACCACGCTGCCGGCTGCTTACCAGCAAAAGGTTCTGGCCAGCGATCCCAATGCCGAACTGCACACCTACAACCAGGCGCTGCCGCTGATGATGGTGCGCTACCTGGGGCCCGGCCTGCTGGGCCTGGGCATCACCGCGCTGATTGCCGGCTTCATGAGCGGCATGGCGGGCAATGTGAGCGCCTTCTCCACGGTGTGGACCTACGACATCTACAAGCCGCTGATCAACAAGAACGGCACCGACAGCCACTATGTGCTGGTGGGGAGGCTGTCGATTCTATTCGGCGTGATTGTCTCCATCGGCGCCGCGTACCTGGTGCAGCAGTTCCACGGCATCATGGATTACGTGCAGGCGCTGTTCAGCGTCTTTGTCGCGCCGCTTTTGGGCACCATTCTTTTTGGCATGTTCTGGAAGCGCGCCACGGCGCTGGCCGGTTTTCTGGGCCTGCTGCTGGGCATCGTCTTTTCAGCAAGCTTGTTCATGTGGGTCAAGCTGGTTCCCTCCGCGCTGGCCAGCGTGGCGCTTTCGCCCGATGCCAAGCCGATGGCCGAGAATGTCTTCCGCGCACTGTGGGCATTTGTATTTACTGCCATCGTGATCATCGTGGTGAGCCTGCTGACCAAGCCCAAGCCGGTGGCGGAACTGGAAGGCCTGGTTTACGGCGCGACCGTTCTGCCCAAGGAAGAGCCGGTGCCGTTCTACAAGAACGTGTGGCTGTGGGCGATTCTGGCGGTGTGCATCTTTGCAACGCTCAACATTCTGTTCTGGTAGCGAGAGAATTTTGCTTTTGACACGAGAGGAAAAGGTAGAGAGATATGCACGGTTCCGGAATTCAAATCTGGTTTTTTATCGGAGTGCTGCTGGTCACCTATGGGCTGATGATTCTCGGCTATGGAGTGTATGAATGGCAGACCGCGAGCTATCCGGCAGGGGTGCAGTTGACTAACCTGCATACGCCGGTTTGGTGGGGCGGATTGCTGGCAGCTCTGGGGCTGCTTTACGTGGTGAAGTTTCGTCCAGGGCGCGCTTAGTAGACGCGTGAAGATTTGATGGTTACAACAAACGATTTCCGCCATGGAAACGGCGAGGATTAAAGGAGCAGGAAAATGGCCGCACAAAAGAAAATGACATTTGGCGTGGTGGTAGGCAATCGCGGGTTTTTCCCCGATCAACTGGCGAAGACCGGCCACATTGAGATCACCGCAGTTCTGGAGGCAGCCGGAGCGCGGTCTGTGGTGTTAAGCCCACAGGAGTCGAAGCACGGCGCGGTGGAAACCTACGCCGATTCGCAGCGTTGCGCGGAGTTGTTCAAGAAGCACGCCGATAAGATCGACGGCATCATCATCACCCTGCCCAACTTCGGTGAAGAGCGCGGCATTGTGGACGCCATCCGGCTCAGTGGGTTGAAGGTGCCGGTGCTGGTGCAGGCCACGCCCGACCGCTCCGACGCCATGACCATCGCCGTACGCCGCGACAGCTTCTGCGGCAAGATGAGCGCGTGCAACAACCTGATGCAGTATGGCATTCCCTACTCGCTGACCACGCTGCACACCGAAGCGCTCAGCTCGCCGGAGTTCAAGGCCGACCTGGAATGGTTTTCGGCGATCTGCCGCATTGTGAAGGGGCTCAAGAACCTGCGCATCGGCGCCATCGGCGCGCGTCCCACAGCCTTCAACACGGTGCGCTACTCGGAGCGGCTCTTCGAGACCGCGGGCATCTCCATCGAGACGATTGATCTTTCGGAGATCTTCGGGCGCATCAAAAAAATGAAAGACACAGACGAGGCCGCGCTGTCCAAGCTGGCCGCCATCAAGAGCTATGTTTCGACCAAGGGAATTCCGGATGCGGCGCTGCTCAAGATGGCCAAGCTGGGCGCGGTCATCGACGGATGGATGAAACAGACCAACGTCACCATTAGCGCCGTGCAGTGCTGGACCTCGATGGAGGAGTTTTTCGGCATTGTGCCCTGCA
>OCZT010002193.1_pt1 | contig 20225 bp, 56 predicted proteins | sample 1539031 | NCBI WGS metagenome assembly OCZT01 (sample SAMEA3539308, study PRJEB22396) | soil metagenome | biome: tundra; feature: field; material: soil | place: USA | collected 2010-05 | depth 0.15 m | reverse complement strand
TGTCCTAAGCTTAGGGATGTGTCAGGATTTTTATAGGTGTCGCTTGTGGTGCAGGTCTTGAGGTTATTAGAGATCTATAGGACAAACTGTACTAAACTTAGGGAACGAAGTCCGTAAAATTGTGGGATCTAGTGCTTATACGCTAAAAATTCCCAGGATCTACGGGTAATCTTGGGATATTTGAAATGGCTGGTCTGTCGATAAGGGTTATTTGGTAAATATATTATTCGGTTTGAAAAAAGAGTTGTATTTTATCAACTGGTAGGCTTTTCTTATATCACGCATGGAGTTTAACTTGCGCTGCGGGAATGAGGGTTTATAGGCCGGGAATTAATGTTTTTGGAGGCATAAAATGCGGGAAATATGGTTTATGAGGGTTTATTAAGCACGAATTAAGCATTATAGACTAGCTTTAGGCCACGTATGAGGGTTTTTAGAGGTATAAAATGCACGTATGAGGGTTTTTAGAATATCTTTAGAATGACATTGCACGATAATATGAGATTATATCTACCTATACAGGTTTTATGCTATGTAAATTGCACGATAGTTGCACGATTTGAGATTTATCTATTCCAACTTTAGCTATTAGTATACGTATATATTTACCTATAGTCGATAGACTAGCTTTAGCTAATATGTTTCCATGTTTTATATGTAATTATATCTGATATTCTAGAACTTGATACATTGTATTCTTTGCCTAGCTTTCTCATAGATGTATTTCCTAACTTATATTTATCCCTAATCTCTATTACTTGCGCGTCTGTTAGTTTAGACATACCACTTCGTTCTCCGCTATTTATTGCTCCCCTACCTTTACTATCTCTATCTTGGGCATTGTCTAAATGAGTTCCTAGCCACAGATGTTCGGGATTTATACACTTTCTGTTATCGCACCTATGACATACACACATCTTGGCTGGTATGGATCCGTTATATAATTCGTATGATATTCTATGGACACCTACCATCTTGCCGTTTAATTTTACTTTTCCATATCCATATCTATCTATACTGTTAAGCCATTCCCAACAGTTCGATAAACACTGAGTCTTATCTATACTATCTACTGTATTAGGATCTATATATAATGATCCTATCTTATTAACCTTGGACCAAAAGCGTATCTCTTGCTTATCTGTTAAAATCATTTATCTATTACCTTTAGTTTATTAGCTTGTCTATTTTCTTCAAACGCGGTCCTGATGGACACACGTTTAAAGGGATAACCTATAATTCGTTTACTTTAATCGTTCTAATCCTATTTCGTAGTATGTCTTATCCATTTCTATACCTATATAATTCCTATTAGTATTCTTAGCGGCTAGGCACGTACTAGCTACTCCACACGTATTGTCTAGGACTAGCTCACCTTCATTGGTATATGTCTTGATTAGATATTCTAATAGATCTATAGGCTTTTGAGTAGGGTGTAATGCCTTCGTGACATATCCATACCTTGTACACTTCTAGGGTATCTAAAGCCTGGATTGTCCTCTCTATGCCCGCCATACTTACCATATAATTCAGTCTTAGCACTACTAGCTGGTCGGCCTCGTCCTATATACGGGGTACCTTCTGTAAGCTGTGGATTATATGTCGGTAACTTATTATAAAACACCAGTATGTTCTCATGGGCCTTCAGTGGCATCTTTTTAGCGTTTAAATGGCCCGTGGCTTTATTCTTTTCCCATATCCATTCATATCTTAGTTGTTTTATATTACTAGATCCTAGGGTAATATTAAATGGAGTCTGAGCGAACAGTGCTATGCACCCATTATCCTTAATGATTCGGTTATAGGCTAGCCATAGCTTGTCTAGTGGTAAAACTGAATCCCATTTACACTGAGTAGTTCCATAAGGTAAGTCACATAAGATCATATCTATAGACTTATCATCTATATTAGGAAATACATTAAAACAGTTATCATGTATTAGTGTATTATTAGGAATCATTGTTTATATATCCTTACCTATTCTTTTGGCAGTCTATTAATTTTCAGTTTAACCTTACACAGGGCTCACGCCCTCGGTTAACCTAAAAAGGATTACCTAAATCTTCTTATCCTAATATCTTAGTAACAGTAGAGTTACTAGAACTAATAACCCATACATTGTTAGATGAATCTATAGCTAAGGCACTAGGACTTGTTCCCGCAGGGTACGTTCCTAATATAGCACCCGTGTTGTTAGACCCAACATATCGCATAGCAGCATACCTACATCTGATTCTGATATACCTTTTTTATCTATTAGTTCTTTTTTGATATATATAAGGACCGCTTCTTCATCGTATTCTTTCCATACCATTCTTAACTGACTAGATAGATAAGTAGCTGACATACTACCCGTATCGCATCGGATAAGCATATTATCTAATCTGCCGATATATGGATCTTCGCCACTGGCCACCGCCCTATATTGACGAGCGAACCATACTCTAGTCCTTAGATCTGAAGTCTCTAAATGGTTAGCCGCTTTAAGCAGTAATGCTTTAAGCTCGCTAATCTCATTGCGTAATTCCTTGGTCTCTTTGTACTCTTCACTGTTCATATAGATCACTATATTTTACTAACTCAACCTGACCATTAGGCCCGTTTAGATATTTTACTAGATCTGCTATGACTAGCTCCGCATATGTTTCATCAGATACTACTAGACTAGATCCTGTAAGGCTACTTTTATAGGCCGGATAACTATTCATAAAATCATTTATCTGTTTAACTGTTAGCATTTAATCTCTCCTTGAAATATAGCGCGGCTTGTCTTTCACCTACTAAAAGATTCAGATATGCATTCTGCCAAGCCGTTGTTTTAGTAGCCCCGGCTCCTAATAGATATCCATATTCTTGTTGGCTATAAACCGCATAACAATAAAGATCATTATCTAACCTAGCGTGACTGCCGAAATAACTTCTAATTTCTTTTTCATAGTCCATATTTACTCTCCTTTACGAGATTAAAGTATATCCCGCTTGTGTATAACCGATATGTTTAGTATATGAATAAATATCTGTATCTATATCTATACCAAATTTACTTAAGCCTAACCATATTCTAGTAACTTCATCACAGACATGCCAATCTCCATCTCCCTGCAAGACTACGTAGTGTGAGTCTTTAAAGTAAACTCCTAATTGACCTCTTATGGCTAATAAATCTTCTTCTAATTGATGATAATCCATTTACTCTCCCTCGTTTATCTATACCAATTAAGATCTTTTCCTAGCTTTAATAATCTCTCTAATTCCTTAGTATCTATGTTGTATATCGCTCGATTTTTATATAGATCTTCTAGCGCCATAAATAACTGCCCTCGTTGCTTTTCTAGTCTATTTCTTAACTCTTCCTTTGTTGCTTCTGAATTCTTTAATTGACGCCTCATATTATCCATGCAACAATCTGGGCCTTTATATATTGGCGCTTTACAATAATGACAATGAAGTAATCCCATCTACTCTACCCCTTTGACGTATCCACACCAATAGCATTTATCTATTTCTATATTACCGAAGGCCATAGGTTGCCAACTTCTAATTAATTCATGCCAGCCATCGCTATTACACTGCTCTTGTATGTTTGTGGTAAGCTCGCCATAACGTTTCTTATGATCCTCTAACAACGCCATGCGATCTTTGTATTCTAGCCTATGTAATTCCGATAGTGCTGTTACTATATACATTTTATCCATTACGACCCCCGAATAAGTTAAACTTATCTACCCATTCATAAATATGATCTAGACCGTTAAAATTAGTTTTAAGCAGCGGCCATCCTTTATGGAATTTATATAATGGATTAGCTGCGTTTCTCATGTCTTCCATACGTTGCTTAGCGGCTTCTAATGCCTGTTCTTTCCTAGCTGACGTGTCTGTGTCTGGCGGTAGCCAATCTACGCCGTCCCAGTTATCTCCTAGTCCTGTCACTGTTCAGATTCCTTCCAAAAGCTTACTACTAACTTACTTTCTTGCTCTAATTCTCTGCCATTATTATCTAAATCATATAGGTTAAATGTGTCGAAAATAGGATAACTACGACTAGCCTTTAGACCAGCTTCTCCTACGCTCTCATGCGTAGTAAGGATAGAGTAATCTTGGCGATCATAACTTATTAACAGGTATCTATCTAGATTAATTGTACCTATTACATTATGATAAGTTATTTCTTTATATGCTTCTAGTCTAGTCTTAATGGTCATATATTACTCCTTGTAAAATTCTACTATTAACTCTGTACGGTATTGTATCTCTTTGCCTTCGTCATCTAGATCATATAGGCTAAAACTGTCATAGTTGGGATAATTTAGCTCAGCAGTTAGACTAGCCTCTTCTAGGCTTTCGTGTGTAGAAGTAACTCTATCTTCATCTCGGTCGTAGCATAACAATAGGTATCTCTCAGGATTATCTTCACCCATTCCTGTATATGTTATTTCTTTATATATTTCGAGTCTAGTCATAATGCTCATCCTTGATCGTTATGTTATTAATAGCTTCATCTAATCCCTTTAATAGCTCTTCTCTAGTAGGGCGAACTATAGGCTTTATTATTAAAGCGCCATTCTCAACCTTAATCAACCACTGATTGTTTAATTCAATCGTATCCATATAAATATGCATGTCAGTGATCTGCTTAAACCACATATCGGGCGTCATAAATATCTTAATGGTCATATATTACTCCTTATCGCAGTTCATTAGTCCTATAATTTCATCTGCATATCTAATAGTTACCGGCCCTATATATTCGACCCTATGCCACATCTGCTGAGATACATAATTGCCATAATCTGACATATATCCCCAAAACCAACCTGATTCAGAATCACCAGATATGTCTATAATGCGCCTGTTCTTGCCTACGCCGTCGTGGTACAAACCAGATTTTTTATGTTCCTCTGGAAATGGATTATTATACCTGAGCCATTCTTCTTTTTTGTCATATGCGTCTTGATTAGCTTTCATCCTGGATATAATATCCTTATGGCGCTCACCCATTATTTAATGCCTAATTCTTTCTCTAGGGTCTCTAAGTAATCTATAGTGCTATATTCGCCAGGAGCGTGACCTAGACGATCACCTTTAAGGAATGCTATAAAATCTGGAGCTAATTCTAACCCTACCGTATCAATGAACTTCTTCACTACCTTAGGACTAGCTATGCGATAGTCCTGCTGATGTAGATCTATTATTAATACGATAGCATCAATATCTTTATATGTGAAGCTTAGATCTGTTAATAGATTAAACGCCATAGTGGCTCCTAGCTTATCATGACTGATAAACTGCTTTTTGTCAAATGTCCAGTCCTGAATAGAATGATCGCATCCAGGTAGATCTTTTACGAATAATGAACCTTTATTAATCCTATTACGCGCTCCGCACTCGCATATGAATACATTTTGATATTGCACCGGCTTGGCTATATCGTGCAGCAGCGCAGTTAAAACAGCTAAAGGCGAGCCGCCCATTAGCTTAGTTTGCTTAACTACTTCTAGAGTATGATCCCATAGCAGCCTGTCGTGATGAGGATTGCATTGGTCGTAGCCAATTTGGTCTTCCAAGAATGGCAAACGCTTATGATCCATAAGATCCTGAAAAGCTAACTCAGGTTGATTATCATATGATGCTCTAATTAGATCATATTTTAACCTTAAGGATTTAGGATCTTTAATCATTGCTCGAATTCCTTCTTAAGGCTTAAGTATGTTTCTAGCTTCTTCTTATCGGCTGCGACTCTACGCTGTTTTAATATAGCAGCCCACTTGACAAGCTGACGTTCTTTACGGCGAGCAAATAAACTCTCAATCAGATCTGGATTAGATAAATATCTAAGAGATAGTTTAAATATATCTCTGGCGGTATCGCCATGCCAATAAGAAGCAGCAGTAAATTCAAACCATCCCTTGCTAATAATAGTGCCATCGTCTTCAATATAAAAAGACGGAAAGTAAATACTTAACTTTCCTGGCTTGTTATAGTAGCTATTAATGTTTTTAGTAACATCATTCTTCTCAGACCAGTCTTGATAGTCCTTTAGGGCCGTAATATACCTACGAGCTACTATCTCAATCAAGCCATGTAGATTATCTTGAGCTTCTACAAAAGGATGATTATTATATTCTTCTTGCAATACTCTATATTCTTTAATCTGATCTTTAATGCTCATATCATCCCTCTCGTTAGCTAAGTACGCATAAGTATATTATCACAGCACGGTTAAAGTGTCAAGTTTTCTAAGAAAACTCGGCCTACGGCTCAAGCCCTTAGACTTAATCGCCTACGCGATCCCACATGTCCATTTGCGCGTAGTCGTTATCTAGTTTGGCTCTAAGCTCCATTAGCAGCTTGCCTAGATTGTTTTCGCCTATCCATTTACCGTTCTTATCCTTAACGCATCCCCAGAAAAAATCCTGCCAAACATTTCCTTCGATTAACTCACGATCTCCTGTAGCTAATAGCTTAACGCTTAATGGATAGCTAGAAAACTTAATTGCTAAAAGCTCGCGCATGACTTGTATCCTAATATCATTCCAGTCTGGCCTTAGTGTAACCTTACGACCTAAGCGCTTGGCTAATCCTGGAGAATTAGCGCTATTTATAGCTGCTCGCTCATCCTCATTTAACGTTTTAGAAGCAGCAAATGCGTGTTCCAGCGTAGGATATATTCTGCCGCCATGCGTTTCTATATTAGATGGATAGAAATTGGACAGGAAGTTAAACTCTCCATGGAAATCTGTAATAGCGCTCATTTATTATTCTCCATCTGGGCTCTCCATAGTTCAGCACACGTATTAGCCGCTTCTTCATTTATAGCTACGTCTATGTCTGGAATGTCTACTATTTTAATAGCCTTAAATTTAGCGCCTTTATCTGCAAATATAGTGTTATATAACCTACGTGCTTTTACCACCCCTTCTATATCATCGTGACCACCATCTACGTCTATTTGGCCGCCTGGATAGGCAATCAATAAAAAGTAAGAGCCAGTCTCTTTTAGTATCCACTTAGGTAGATTAATCATTATCTTGGCCTAGCCCCGTTTTGGCCCGACTAACCAGATATCGAATCATCATATCGGGACTTTCCCCAGGCTTTGAATTATCCCAGTCTATGCCTGCTATATCCATCAAGGCCGATTGCATTAAGGCTTTCTTGGCCTGTTGCTCTAGAACTATTTCGGCCCTAACTTGTCGCTCGCCCTCTTCTCGTAAGCGCTTAAGCCCTTCCCATGCAGCATCAAGCAGATGAAAGCTATTGCGTCCAGAAAAATAAGCGCACCATTCAGGGCCACGTACATCAACATGTTCGACTAACTTAGCTAAACGCCATCCAAAAAGACCATGATCGCTCGCAGTGATAAGACGCCAAGTATGTTCACCTAGGGTAAGTGTCAGGATGAGTCTATGAGTGATCTCTAAATTAATAAGCTTAAGTTCAGGCGCTGTCCTAGCTGCCGCATATGGCTGATTTAATCGTACCATCCAATCCAAATTAGTTCCGATCATTTCTTGAGTACATTCCCTAACCATTTCTATATCCATGGATCGATCCTTTCTATAAGCTAGTCTACATACTATACCATATTCGGCTAATTAAGTCTAGTATCACTAGCTATTGAATTCCTTACTCTCTTTCTATTACGTAAATATTTATCTTTTCTATTTCCGTTTAATATCTCTCGTATTTCTTTATTAGCCATACGCGCCAACTTAAGCTCATCTTTTAAATCAAATATTTCATACCTAAGATGATTATTCTTACTTAATGATTCATTATAAGCACTCTCTAACGAGCTATGCTCCGCTGATAGCCAGTAAATAGCGCTCGTATCTATTAGCACAGTCTGAGGGATCATACCGTGCCACCGAAGGCTACTCAGAGACATTACTGTTACATTATTATGTCTTGTCGTAAGTAAACGCTTAACTTGATTAGCATAGTTCTCCGTATGGGTAATAATAGTACATTCATTACCTTTGGCAATCTCTAACAGGGCCGTGGTTGATCCAGTTTGCCTGTTGCGATCTAATAGATCAGATAGATTCCTATGATTGCTCATTTAATACCCTTTCGCTCTTTTCTTTCATTTGCAATAGCAATCATTCTATCTAGAGCAGCAATACCTTCATGGATTTTATTGTTCTGATCTAAAATAGCCATCGCAGTATCTATAATCTCTTGACGTGGCATATCTAGAGAATAAGCAATATTGTCAAAATGATGCATAGATAATCCATGGCCCTCTTCTATTCTAATAATTCTATTACTGTCTAATGAATTATCAGCCAAAGCATCTATAGTTATACCACTAATCTGCCTACAGAATTTAATTGCCTTACCTATGGCTACAAGATGCAACGGATTGTTCCAGTCAATGTGATTATTACATTGATTGCAAGTACATTCATCTAAATCCATTTATACTACAATCTCCTCTGATCCAGTTAATCTAATACATGCTCTTCGCTTAGTATCTGTAAATTCTAATGCATTATCTGCTTCGTCTTGGGAGTCATGAAAAGAATTAGTATTATCTTCATATACATTTACCCAAGCTACTACAGTTAATGGCTCTATGTATTCACCAACTAAATTATCTACATTTTCACATCTAGATTCATATAGATATCCATCATCTGTAAATGTTTGAATAAATTCCTCTTCGCCTTCCATCATAGCTGCGGCCAACGGATAATAACAACTTTTAACGACATCTGCCAATACGCGGCCTATGCGACCTTCGCCGTCAATAACCTTCATTCCTGTTTTGTAAATCATAAACTAAACCTCAAACTCACGACTACCGCTTAGCTTTAAAGTGCCTAAAAATACTTTATATTCATTACCGCTATGATCTTTGCTATCTTCAGCCTCTTCATAACTATAATGTACACAACCAAAGCTAACTTTTTCGCTATTTTTATGATAATAAGCGTTTACATAAACATCTTTTTCTACTGTTAGCTTAATGGTATCTACCCATCCTGCTACTACATCGCAGGATGGGTTATGAACATATTTTCCATTATTGTCAAGCTTTAACTGATAATCAAAATTATTTTTAGTATCAGTAGCAAATCCTAGAGGTTCGTTATTAATGATTTTTAGACACGTATATTTATTACCGTTCTTTAGACGGTATGACTTGCCAGCCTCTAGCAACATGGTCTCTTCCAATAGGCTAATTAGATCGAAATGATGCCCTGCTAGTTTTGTGTAGTATGTGCCATTTTTCGTAAGCACATAATAAGTAGGATTATTTTCAAATTTAATTTTAATACAGCCATTTTCCTGAATTTCAATAATCTCAGCTTTATCGCCATCTCTGTTTAGCCAAAACTGTCCTACCTTAAATTTCTCTGATTCATCCACTAGAGTTAACAGATCTAGATGATGATGTTCTTCTCTATTCATGTATTTGGAGTTATAATATCTACCGTCATCGCAAAGAGAATCACTTACGGCTCCATCGGCACCCCTAGTAATCTTAATGATACTATTAACAATATTTATAATTCTGGCTTTTTCACCACCACGGGTTAGCCATAGCTGCCCTACTTTAAACTCCATATTTCAATCTCCTTAATTTTAGAGTAATATTCTTAGAGGCTTCATCTATCCTATCTTTATTTTCTTGGAGCGCATCTAATTTAAGTTGTTTAATTTTAGCCTCATTTACGACGCTACGTTCTTTAAATATATCCTTTAAAACTTTAGCTAATTCCTTTAATTTATTGCTAGGTATATCATTGATATACGTTTCGCGCCATACGTATCTAGAATCTGGATCGTCTAGCATCTCTACTTCGCATAATTCCCATCCACCAAAGAACTTTTTATATAAATGAAATCTAAATAAGTGATCGTCTATGACATACCTATAAAAATTGCTAAAATCATTTACTAATTCTACTTTATTCTTAGCGACTAGTTCTATTAGGCCGTCTATATCAAACGCCATTTAATCTACCTCTTATCGTGTGATCTACAATCATTTATTACTACACCAGTATACCGGAACTAGGATACAAAGTCAAGAGTCGCAGACTCTCGGTTCGGAGAACTCAAGCCCTATAGGCTATCGGTTAGCTCTGCCGTAAGTGTCAGCCTATTATATTCTATAGCAGCTAATCTAGGATCTTTAATACCTTTTTTATGTAAGGCTCCAAGTATTAATGCTTGAATTAGACTCCAGTCTAAAGTATCGGCTTCATCTGCTACTTTTAGCTCTAAGTACAGCCTTAGGGCCTCTAGATCTTTACCAATATCGCCAATTTTATTTGCATCTAGAGGAAATTCTAAACCAAATTCGCTCAGGTGTTCATAGGTTAAAATATCTGTTCGGTCTAGAGATATCTGAATTGCTGCTCTTTTTTCCAGACTGTTTAATCTTTTTATTTTGCTAGATATAGCGTCTAGTTCTTTAATACTCGGCAATAATCTATTCATTAGACCATCACGAAAGCTATATAATAGTTTTGTATGAACATCACAGAAGTACACCCCGCTTGACCGGCATACCTCCAACTTAATATTTAAGTTATCAGGACGAAATTTAAACGATTTTTGGATGGCTACCTTGCCACATTTAACGCAATTATGTATCATTATGCCCTTCTATATTAATAAAAAAGATCGCTCTTATATTACGGGGTACAATAAGAGCGATCTATAGAGTTAGTTATTACTTTTTAAATAGATCTGAATATGAGGATCTTTCAGCTTCCTCATATTCAGGGTGGACCTTAGCCTCTTCATACTTGATCTTGAGATAGTCAGCGTCTTCGCGATCCATGCGTAATTGCTTGGTGCGTTGGTTAAGGGTCATGTTAATTCTGGAAGGAACCTTAATTCGGTCTTCTATGCGGTGCCACATGCGACCATTGATCGCATCATCTTCTTTTTTGAGTATGTCTGCTTGCTCTAACAGCCGCATGATTTGATCTCTAAACGCTTCTGACTTCTTATTTAAGTCGATCTCTTCGCCTACTAGCTCGCCCACTACGACCAGATTAGATTCGTCTTCTTCTTGGCCGATACCGAGCAATTGAGCTAATTCCTTAGGTAGTTTACCGCGCATATCCATAGCACCTACTCCTCTTGATAAGGGACGACACTGCCACCTTAGCATGTAAGCGTCTGCGTGTCTACTAACTAGCGTAAGTTAAACTCCATATCGATACTCTTCCGCTCGTTCATGAGCAGCCGACAAATAGCCCTTTAGCTTATACAAAAATTCTCCATGAGCCTCGCCACTATCCCTGGCATCAGCATGAAGAATAGGATGCAACTTATCATCGATCTTCACATAAAGAGCGTACTCGTTATCATCGATCTTACGAACTGTAAACATAATTAAATATCCTCTTAAAAGTTATCTAAGGTACATCTTAAGCGTGTCCATCTTCTTAAGAGATAGCGCTAAGCCCATTGCTAGCTCATACATATGATCAAAATAGTATATTTTACCTGCACGAATATTAGCCACTTCTGACTCGATTCTAAGCAACGTAGAGTCTACTAACCTTTGCTCTATAGCTAGAGCAGCGTCATAATCTTTTTTACTAATCTTATACTCTTCTTTTTCTGTCAGCGATTCATCGCCGTGCTTATGCGTCACTACTCGTATCTCCTCTAAAATTCTCTCAACTACATAGCTATGCTAGCACATATATATCTAGAAGTCAAGCTTTTTATGTATTCCGATCCTCTTCAAGATGCTTAACCCATTCATTAGGATGCTTATCGCTAATTACTGTGTCGTTATCCAGATCTGATATATACCAGCGATCTTCATCATTTATAAATAAAGTTGCCTCTGCTACGTTATCTGTATTTAATGTAGCCCACTGGCGCTTACTCCAATTAGAATCAGGTACATCTATTAGGCGCTGAGCTAAATACCTATAAAGATAATTAGCTGGTTCTGGCCGCCAGAATTCTACGCATAGCCCAATTGAGTAATAAGCTATTAATATAGCGCGACTATAGTAACATTCTTTATCTTTATCATAATAAGGTAGGTATTTTTTATTCTTCACTATTATACTTCTTGATGTGATCCAATGCGGTTAAAATGCGCTCCCTGGGAGTAGCTTGCTTATATCGCTTATCTCCACCGTCGCTAACTTCAGACACGGAAAGATATAAAGATTTACCCTCAGCATCTTTACTAAACCAAAATAGCTTAACTAATGCCCGATCTTCATCATTATATACCCCTAGTTTGGTAGCCCCACAATGACCACGGGCGCAGAATCTGCCTTCGCCATCAGCGTAAGGCCCCACGCACCACCTATCATCGGGAATAGCAGAAAACTTATCAATAAAGTAATCCGTGCTATACATTAGTATTTCCTTTTAAAAAATATTCCCGCGTTATACGAATAAGATCATCCACCGCTGCCTTTGATAAGAAGATAGGGTTATTATGATCAGGTTCATAACTATCGAATATATCACCGTTTAAATAAATTACATCATCTTCATTTTGCAAATTAGTCATTATAAAAACCCATACAGTCGGCTGATAAAGATCGATCAATAACCCCGATTCCATATTCAATTTGTTCTACCTTGTCAAGACGATCATCTGATCCAGCGCACAGTTTACGAAGTGCGGCAGTATCACGCTCCAAGGCGGATATATTGTTAGTTAGTCGTATAAAAACTTTCCTAAGCTCTTTATCCATGATATAGCTCCTCTAAAATTGATTACCCGATCAGCATAGCACCAAGCTAGATAGAAGTCAATAGGTAGATTATTTATCTAACTCTATGGTTTCTCGTAATCCGTATAGATTATTTTATCTAGCTCGTTATTAATAGTTTGCCTGATAGTGTTTTTAGTTAAATCTAGACGATCTTCAGCACAAGTATTCATATAGTTTTGGATTGTATTATAAAATTCTTTCAATGCCTTCTGGTCGTCACAGACTACCATTTTTGAGTCTAAATCATATAAAGAATATTTCTTTCTGAATATTCCTGCGTCACATCTTAATATTAAGGTAAATCTGGCATCGTCATAGCCTCTTTGCAAAAGAGAGTAGCCCTTATATCCATGTTCTCTTACTCTTACTTTGTTTAGTTGTAGTAGCGAAATAATTTGTTCTGTTATCATTATTTACCACCATAATGCAGAGTAATATTCACCGAAGTAATTACGCCCACGAATTAGCCTAGGCTCATCATCGGTTTTCATGTAATATAGCAATACCTGCTCATGGAAGTAAATCATGTCGCTAAGTATATCCGCCCATGCCTCCTGTGTCAAGTTACCAGGATAGCCTGGGGCGCATTCAGCAAACCTCTTTAGTTTTGGTAATACGAATTCGCTTATAGTATGATCTAAATTCCATAGATCTTCATTATCAGCCATTTAACAATACCGTTTCAAATTCGTCGCGATCTTCTGGGGTCATTATAGACTCATTGGTTATACGTATAAGCTTTTTGCCCGCCGATCTAATTAGCCTAAGTTGCTTTCGTAGCTTAGCATTCTCGGCCTTAAGCTTAGTGATTCTATTCTCATCTATATTCATATATTAAAGCCTGTCCAATAGGTCAGACAGATCTTCTCTTGAGCCATCGTCATTAACGTATTGAATTCTCTCTAGTCTATAATCTGTTAATGCTTCTCCATAGTAATTATTTAATATATCTCTAACTGGCTTCATATCTGGCATTTGAATATTTCTACTATTTTTATTAAAAAACATTTCATCGGCACCATTAGGACTAAGAATATGCTTAATACATTCATTGAACTGTTCTTCAGGCAGCGCTTGAATTAGCGCTCCTAATGCACACACCTTACAAGTTTTAGGGTTTTCTAAATCTTGAAAATAATAGGTCGATATTAAATCTTCATGTTTTAATATAATATCTTTAATGTTCATTATGTTAAATCTCCTAATCCTTTTGTGAATGATACCGAACCGAAGCTCTTACGTAATCGTGTGGCTATATTAAGTACACTAAGTAACCCGTCTAATACATTTGCGTGAGAGTGAATGGCGACGTTCTTAGATTCTTCGCGGTGAAAGTTGCGATTAACCTTTAGCGTATTATTGGACAACTTAATATTTACATGATTTAGGTTATTATCTGCCATATAGCCATATACTAATTTACTAAGCTCGCTAAAGGCCGCTGATTCATCTTTTGTTGGCGGCGGTTCTGGATTTTGACCGCATTCTTTAACTTTATCCCAAATTAAGCTCATCCCGCCTAGAGCATTATCGCGGGCGTTATAATCGCTATCTTCATTTAGGTAAGAGCAATGAGCAAACCACTTGCTTTTATCATAGTTTAAGTCCATAGATGTATTTGTTCCAGCAGATTTAGTAGCGCCAGTCTTAGGGTTTGACCAGTAAGGACACGTTCCTTTAACGCCGCACGGGCTAGTTCCGTAGCAGTAATAGCCCACTGGAATTACGGACGTATCCTTAATATCCATTATCATCGTCCTTTAGCGGATCGAACCACCAAGTATTTAGCTCTACTAGCGCAGATTTTTTATTATTATCTAGTAGTGCATCTCTGGTGCTTGCAACAGTGTCGCGTAACCTGGATATCTCTACTCTTAGGTTATGTACTTCTGTCCATTTAAGCTCTAGACTTTTAGCCCCATCGGCAATTGCCTGAGTTAACCTAGCCCTTAATTTGTCTATATCATTAATAGTTATCATATATGACGCTGGATCATCTAAGACTGGATAAAATAGCTCATCATCTATTTCTGCTCGATAGTCTTCATAAAATGCCTCACTCCAGAAATTAATCCACCTAAGATCATAAAACCATTGGCCTTTAGTATTTAGAGGAAATGGCCCCTCGAATACAACATCTTCTCCTGTTTCCTCGAATCCAGTCTTTTGCATAAACACCTTAATATACATACCTTTTTTTAATTGCATAAAGCCGTCATACGGGCCTGGCTTAGTCTCGTCTTTGAGTATTAGTTGCGCTTGGCCTTCCATGCCCTGTTCAAGATAATGAAGTAGATTGCCCTTATAATAAGCCATATTATAGATCTCCTAAATTATCAATAGCTTTTAACCAAGGCATTAATTCCCAGTTCCAATGAGCATAGCAATCTGCGCCTTGCATGGTAGACTCTACGGCATCCATACGTGTAGCTCCTAACTCTAGCGAGGAATCGCGATCTAGCTTATATTTAGCAAACGATCCTGTAGTGTAAAACGTATCAGTATCTCTAAGGTGACTATTGAGCCACGCTAATTCGTCTGTAGTTAACTCAGTGTAATAACTGCCAATGACTAGCCATTTGCCACCTGAGTATGTGCCACCATAACGGTCTTCCAATATTGCTTTCATTGCTTACGATCCCATATATTCATCACCCAAGCATTGTAGTCTGCCCTAGCGCCATGGCTTAATAAATCAACGGCCTTATCTCTTTCTTTTATAGCCTTGCAATGATCACATACATGGCCAGGTACATTCCAATAGCTATTAACTATAGCAAAATGGCCGCATTCTAACTTCCATAAATCCTTAACTTTATTATTAAGAGCAGCTAATTCTCTTTTTAGGTCACGAATGCCTTCATTTTGTCTTTCGATATGTACTTTGCGCTTCTCGGCTATTCTTAAGGCCTGTTCTAACTTGATAAACTGTATATCTTTCATTGGTTACTCTCATATTCATCGATTAGCCACTGAGGAATATCAAATCCTAATGAATTCAACGCTGTAGTAGCTGCCGCAAATTCATCTTTAAATTTATCATACCTATCCCAATTAAGCAACTCAAAAGGGCTACATATGACGCCTGTATATACTCCGAATAGCTCACCTTTGATCTTAATAGAATCATTCCATTCGTCTTTATGGCCTTTATCCTTAATAAGATCCTTAAATATTTCTAATCCATCAGCCGTAAAAGGCCCAACAATATCAGCCGAATAGTAGTCCCAATGCCCATGAGTTACATATAAATAATAAGGTATCATTAGTACAGACTATTCCAATTCATTAGGATAAACTTAGCTAAATCCCCTCGCCATACACACGCAGCAGAACCAACCCTATATGGAATAGTGACAAAGTTAATCTTAATGTGTTCATATCCTTCACCCCTAGCCGTAACCTTTACGACATTATCATATACCTCTGTAGGTACGTCCATTGTTGGGGTATAGACTTGAACTTCTTCTCGCTGATTAGCTTGGTTATAATATACTACTTCTAACATTTATTACTCCTAATAGGCGTGATACTTATGTATTATACGCTTATATGTTATGCGTGTCAAGTAGACATGGCTTACATATTATCCTGTACATCTTGACTCCACATAGCTACCACCATAAATACTAGCAGTGAAGCAAATGAATAAACCGTAATACCAAATAGAGCGAAAGATACCATTAAGAATCCTTCTGATGCTATAAGCAATAGCTGAAAGGCTATCTTGAGATGGCGCTGATGTGACTCTGGTTTGGTTTTGGTGACGGACCATTTTACCAGCATTATTTGCTCCTCTAAGTAGCTATCGGGCCTGGACAATAACCGCCGCTTACGTGACTTCTACCACACCAAAAACATACCGCCGGTAGATTAGCCATGTAAATAGGATTAATTGGCTTGGTGTTATCTCTAATATCTAGCAGCAAGCCAATAATTGTTTTATTAGCCTCTTCTGGCGAGTATAGGCCAAATTTATCCTTAGTTCCACTAGATTCGATTGATTCTCTAGATCTCATTAATGATACCTTTCGCAGCTATCTTGTCTATATCTCAGTGCTTTGATTTCATAAGTCATGTTAAATACTGTTTTCTTTAATTCATGTCTTAATTTTGACAATTCTCTGAAGTTAGTTTTACGATCTTCTAAAAGTTGTTCAAATTTAAATAAATTATCTCTGAATTTATTTTTAATTGATTCCAATGAACAGATACAGTAATCAACGTTAAAATGGCATACCTTACAATGACTCATATGCTCCTCGCTGAATTCCACACAGCTAGCCTCATAGTTACTAATTCTTCAATAATATATTCAATACAATCATCGTAAGAATCAATAGGGTCTAGATCTATAATCCTGTCTAATATCTCTTGTGCTAGTTCTCTAGGATTTTTATCAATGTAATTCATAATAACCTATAATCTTACCGTTCTCATAAACAACTCCAGGCGGTGGAGTAGCTGAGCAATACGAAGTATAAGCGCCCTTGCATATATGGCAATCCTCTACTGCTTCTGACCATTCTTTATTAAAATCAATAGCCGGATAAAGATCATCATAGCCGTTCAATAGATCTCTAGTGCATTTATGATATCATCGCCATGATCACGCAGCATTCCTAGCAAGTCTATGCCTGCTTGGTGTGATTCAAACATAGCCTTAATGTTCTTGTCTGTATTAAGGTAAGTCTTTAGGGCTAGTTTAAAATTTATTACCTGTTCATTAGTCATTTTATTGTCCTTCTAAAAAATCCTGCATAGCATTGTAAACATTTATAAGTGCATATTCTTCGCTAGCCGATCTAATCACCAGAGCGGGACTAATATCATCTAGTTTAGTATTCATCCCTACTAACCATGCTAGGGCTGTGCTGACATCGTATGTTTCTGTAATGCGAACTACTATTTTTTCGCCATACATAATTCTATGACAACGCATAGAATCATCTGGGCCTAACATATATTCAGTTAGTTTTCCACCTATATGTGATATTAGATTTAATTCTTTGAATTTACTATCAATCATTTTGTCTTCCATTTATAAATGATACTATATACTGCATGATAAGTCAATCCTCCCCCTTTTAACATTTTTTAGTTAGCGCCAGAGCTTCTAATAGATCATGACGTATATTTAAGAATGATTGATAGATACGCTCCTCTGGTTCTCCCCACTTAGAATGATACCTTAAGCGGTTGTCTTCTATGGTTATGATAAGTGCATTCATTTTCTTTAGGTGGCCTTTAAGTTCTCTAGCTATAAGTAGATTATTAATGTATCTTAATACGGTGGTTAAAAATGATTTTATTCTACCCTGCATTAAAAGATCCTAATATAATCCCTGCTGATCCTTCGCTATCTAATAACTCACAAGATGAGCGAGTAGGATCTAACCAGCGATCCCTAACTAATCTACTATAGCGATCTTGAGGCACATGTCCCTCCGCCAGGGCGCGAGCAGCTTGCTCTGACCCAGCACGAATTACGTAGCCGTCGTATTCATCGTAATCAACTTCATCGTTATTTAGCGGTAATAAAATATATAAAGCCATTATACATCCACCCATTTCTTTACTAATTTTTCCACCTGATGTACTTCTGTACATTCGATCTCGCTAGTCTCATATTCCCAAGGCCCTTCGTCTTGATTTTCAGTCGCTCCAACACTATAGTAAGCGCGATAGAATTTATCGTCGTCGTCTTGTTGGAAAATAATTTCGTGTCTAATAGACCATCTATCATTATCTAATATACGATCCTTGACAACATGGCCGCCGTAATCATCCATTATGTCTAATAGAACTGACTTGAGTAGTTTAATCTTAGCCATTATTGATTCTCTGCCACTTCTTCATATTCTTCATCTTCATTTAGGTAATCCAAAGGATTGTATCCAGATATACTTGATCCTAGTAGCTCTTCTAGCTTAGCTACAAACTCAGGATCTTCGCTTTTAATAGTAAATGATGATTCATCTAGGTCATCTGACACGTCAGAGTGCTTACCTAGAGCTTCACCGAATTCTGCTCGCTTGCCATATGCAGCTTCTACATCAGCCTCATCAGCAATAAATAAGCCTTCAATATATCCCATTCTGCCGCAGTCTAAACCATAGCTATATAATTTTCTCATTTATTTACTCCTTTGTGGGTTAAGTATACCTTAAAATGATGTTAGTGTCAAGTCTGATGGACTCGGTTCGCTGAACTCAGGACTTTAAAAAGATTTCAGCGCTTTCTTCCGTCCAACCTTTTTTGATTAGAAAACTTAACATCTCTGGACGTGTTTGAAATACCGGAGATACAGGAGTGCCTTCGCTTATATCTTCATATAACTGATAGGCCACGCACTCTCTATCTCCGTAGTGGGCTTCTGCATAATCCCAGGGATTAATAGGCGACGGGACATAAGAATGAAAGTCCTCTAAGCGAGTATAGGTATGTATATCACGCTTAGCTGCGCCTGCTCGGTCATACATATACTTTCCTCCACCTAAATAAGTCAATCCTTCGAACTTATATACGCCGTTTATCCATTCTTGATGCTTAATAAGATGCTCTAGTAGTTCATGATGATATTCCGACTGGGCTCTATCTAGGCCGCTACTTAGTAAGGGCCTTACTTCGCCCTCCGTGTTACTATATTTGTTATAATAAGTTGGATGTACCCAATCCTTAGGTACCCTGCGAACCATGTAGCGACCCATTAGATTAGCCCCTCCTTAGTTAGCTCGTCTTTAAGCTTTTCATATTGCTCTATCTTTTTGCGAACCTTATTAGCTTCAGCCTTTCTTGAGCTTTCTTCTAACTCTAAGCGACGACTATATTCTTCATCTGTTTCTTCGGATTTATAATTAACTATTATTTGAGGGCTATTATATCCACAATCTATCTCTAACTCAGAATCTACGCCACATTCTGAGATCCAAGCATTTACTATCTCTAATAGCTCACCTAGAGTTACTTCTATGCCACTATCAAAATATTTACTTCTACTAACTATAATTTTAGACATTATTTACTCCTATACGTAAATATTATTTAGTGCCTGAATACCCTGGTCATATTCTTTAATACTCTCCAGATAGTGGTTCTTAATGTATCTTTGGAGTATATCCAGGATCATCATACGATCGCCTACCAATGGTAATGTCTTCCAATTCTTACCCATCTTAGCTATCGGGTTAACTGAACTTTTTCCATCATAAAATGAGATTAATACTAAATCTAGCTGGTCTATGCTAGTATTGCCAATAGTTTGAATAATTACATAGTGGCCGTATGTGTATCCGTAATGCCCTGTATCGAATTCTACTTGAGCAAGGCATAGTTTATCTAACTCTTTTAGTGCTAAAATATATCCTGATTTTAAGTATGCCTCCAGCGCATTTTCAGTAATGCCTTTAGATAACTTAGCGTTACAAATAAGATCCTTAATTGACATTAGCTTTATCCTTAGCCTTCATTCTCATCCATCGATCACTGCGCTCATTATTGTCTAGCTTA
>OCZT010002191.1_pt1 | contig 20237 bp, 24 predicted proteins | sample 1539031 | NCBI WGS metagenome assembly OCZT01 (sample SAMEA3539308, study PRJEB22396) | soil metagenome | biome: tundra; feature: field; material: soil | place: USA | collected 2010-05 | depth 0.15 m | reverse complement strand
CTGTCGGTCAGAGAACATGAGGCCTCGACGCGGGTGACTCGCCGGTGGCAAAACTCGTCGGTGACGTGAACATGGAACGACTCCTGAAAACATGACGACGCTTAACGAGGGCTGGGTGCGGCGCATCTGACGGGTGTCGCGCGAAGTGGACGTCTGGCGGGGGGCCACCATCTCTTTGCGCGACGGGGGATGAAATGGTGACGATCACTCACTCACTTTCTTACTAGGGGTTTCTCCAACTTCGAGAGGCGACTGGGGGGTTCGAGAGATGCGAGTAAGGCCGCAGTCGGCACCGAGGCACAACTGATCGATTGATCGGCGATGCCGTAGGGGATATACAGAGTTCCGTCGTGAACCAGCGATCCACACGAATAGACGACATTGGGTACGTAACCGTCTTGTTCGTCCGTCGTGGGCACGAGAAGTGGTCGGGGCAGTTGGCCAATGATCTTGCTCGGATCGTCCAAGTCGAGCAGGATGGCGCCGATACCGTAGGTGCGCATGGGCCCCACGCCATGGGTCATGACCAGCCAACCCTCGGGGAATTCGATGGGAGAACCGCAATTGCCCAGCTGAACGACCTCCCACGAGTGCCGCGGCACTTGGGCAGTGACCACTTTGTCCCAACGATGAAGGTCGTCGGAATACGCGATGGCGTTGGATTCGCGATCGAATCGCGACATTGCCACGAATCGTCCATTCACCCTGCGGGGGAAGAATGCCAGACCCTTGTTGCGAGCGCCACGTCCCGCCAAGGGCGAAGATGAGAAGGTAAGGAAATCATCGGTCTCGAGAAGTTGCTGGGATACCGAGTGGCCGTCAAAGGCCGTGTATGACGCGATGTAACGCGCCACACCGGGCTCCGACATTTCCACGAAGCGCGCATCCTCCATCCCGTTGCCCTCATTAGGGGCCGCCGGCCAAAGGACTCGACGCGACAGGTCCACGTCCGGGCCGAAAGAGACCTGATAAAAACACGCCGCAATCAGCCGCAAAAGGCCCGCCGTTTTAACCACGTTGAGTCGCGTGTCATTTTGAGTCTGAAGTTTGGTCACGGCCGCCTCGAGTTCGAGGACGCTAAATTGACCAGCCAAATTATTCAGCACCGACGCCGCAGTCTCACCGTCGAACCCCAAATCATGAAGCAGGGCATGGAAGAGATCTCGATTGAGTTGGCTGGAACTAAGGTGTCCGACGACGGGAAACGGCTGGGCATTCTCCAAATGCACGGCACCTCCGGCATCGATGACCCCGGTGCGAAAGCAGATGGATGAATGGTGTCCCTCCCCCACGGCGCGAATGCTCATTGTGACACGAAGGGCGCCCTCGGGCACTGCGCTCTGGTCCGGAGAAGCCACCATGCTCGGATTGCATACCGCGGCGCCCTCGATTGAATACTCGTGGGTAAATGCCGCACCAATGAGTCGGTGGCGTTGACGAGTAATCGGCGTCGTCACGTAATCACTGACTCGGTCGGCATGGTCGTCGAAGACGCGGGCCAAATCCTCGTGTCGTGCGTCGAAGCGCTTGAAGAGGTCCTCAAGGGCTTCGTCCACTTCGTCCTCACCGAGGACCAACAACCGCTCGACCGTATTGGCGGCGCGTGACTCGCTACCCCCAATGAGCTCTTGCCCCGGAATGAAGAGCCGCGACACCACTCGAGAAACGTCACTGCGAAGTCGAATTGATGTCCGCGTCGCGAGCCCCATGTCGTTCATATGGTGGTCAACGCAACTCGGCGAGCGTGCTGCAGCGTCGTCAAGAGAGCGATAGTCGATTCGGCCCCTTGATTGAGATTGGGGCCGTCGCAGGTCAGTCCGTCGTAGCCACCGCCGGTGCGATCGTCGAACATCACGGCGCCGAGATCATTGTGGCCCATGAACCACATCTCGCAGAGTTCGCGTCCCTGACGCCACAGCGGATCGCCGGTCAAGTTCAAAGCTCGTACGCACGCGTCGGACATCGCCGCCACCTCAATGGGCTGTTGGTCGAAGATTCGTTGATCGTCACCGGGACCTCGTCCGCCCGAGGGGGTAACCGACAGGTGTCCTCGCGGTGTCTCCATCTCCAAGAGCCATTTCAACTGGTCGAGACCGCGCTCCACAATTCGTTCGTCTCCCAAGTAGACACCCGCGGCAATCAACGCCTCGGGCAAAATCGCGTTCGCGTAGGTCAATCGATCTTCCGGCCAGCGCCACTGTCCTGACACATTCTCGCGGTCCAACACCGCAACCGCGGCGTCGAGCAATTGGCGCGCGCCCTCGTGATTCGGCGTGGCGCGGAGGAACTCACTGGCCCCCAGTGCGGCGAAGGCCATCGACCGCGGCCACTCAGATCGTACGGTAGCGCCTCGCTCGAAGGCGCTGCTCGCTCGCTCGCGCAGTCCTGGTTCCTCGCAACGGGCGTACATCGTCCCGAGGGACCACATGGCGCGACCCCAGCAATCCTCACTCGACGCCGGAAATTGCCAGTCGCCCGTGCACAGACGGCGGTTGAGAAACTCACCATTGGCCCGCTGCGCGAGTTCCATAAAGTGCAGTGACGACCAGAGCAATTCGGTGAGGTCCATTGACATAATGGCCTGGCTCTGTCGCGCCAGCACCAGAGCCACTCGCGACACGTCATCAGTGCAGTAACCATGCTCGACGCGCGGCACCGAGATCTTGGCGTGTTCAAAGGTGCCGTAGGGACCACGAAGGGAGAGAAGGTGCGTGAAATTCGGCTCGGGAATCTCCATTAAGCGCTCACCGGCCACTTGGCACATCGCAAAAGTTCACGAGCGAGGTCGACGTATCGCAGCGCCACGCCATCCCAGCTCAAACTCGGCGCGATCCGGCGGGCTTCACTGGCCATGCTCTCGGCGACATTGGGATGCGTGAGGATACAGCGAATGGCGGCACTGAGGGCTCGTGGATTTCTATGCTCCACCACGATGCCAGCGCCACTGACCAGCATCTCGACCGAATGAGGAAACAACGTGGCAATCACTGGCCGGCCGGCGGCGATGGCGTCGACCAATACCCCTGACGTGGCTTGATCCGCAGAGTCATAGGGCAGAATCACCACTGCGGCACTGGCGATCAAGGCATTGAGTGACGGCAATCTGCGGTAGTTGTTGTCAAAGAACACCATGTCTCCCACGCGGTTCTCTTGAACGCGACGCTCGAGGGAATGGCGGTACACGTCGCCTTCGTAGGCGAGAACCTTGGGATGAGTCCGCCCGGCCACGATGTAACTGGGCCGAGGCGAGAGATCGCGGAGCGAGGCCATGGCGTCAATGACCCACTCAATGCCCTTGCCCGGTCCAATGAGGCCCCAGGTCAGCAAGATGGGGCTCTCGTCAACCGTCGGAGAGATGGGGACGATGCCCAGGGCCGCACCATGTGGAATGACCTTTACGAGCTTGTCACCGACGTGGTAGCGACGCCGTAAAGTGCTCTCAGCGGCGTCAGTCATCACGATGACACAGGTCGAAAGATGGATGACCTCGTTGAGAACCAGACGCTGGTGATCCGTCGGCGCGGGCAACACCGTGTGCAGGATCGTCATCACCGGCACTTCTAGCTCAGCCATGACGGCGAGGACTTCATCACCATCGGCCCCACCGTAGAGTCCGAATTCGTGCTGGATGAGAGCGACGTCGCAGTGATTGAGTGCTCTCGCCGCACGACTCCTCGAACCAGCGTCCTTGGCTCGCAGTTCACTCGCGACCGCGAAGGGAGAGGTGGCTGCTTCGTCGCGGCCTTCGAGAACCCTCACGAGGTTCACGTCCTCGCCCCGCCGGACGAGGGACTTACCCAGGGCAGTAGTGAAGGTGGCGATGCCGCAGGCGGTGGGCGGAGAGGTACTCAGGATTCCCCATTTGACGTCATACGTCTTCATTGTGAACTGCTCTCAAGTAATTGTTTTAGGGCGGAGGGGAAAAAGTCGGTGGCAGTGGGCCCGAGATCTGCCCACGTGTAGCGCTCCATCGCACCATTAATGGACCATCGGTCGCCACCGTTGTATGCGACGGCACCTACGCCGGTGTCCCAAAACCATCCACTCGGATTTTCGTCAACGGCCAGCGGCCCGCGACAGTTACTGTGGATGCTCAAACTGGTCACTGGACCCGAGACGACATCGGCCGAGCGGCCACACGCATCTCGAAATTGACCGCAGCAATCACCGCGGTTGTGAGGACGGTCTTGAAAATCATCCACGTCAGTGCAACCACGACCATCGTCTCAGACCTTCGAAGCCTCAACTTCTCAATTACAACCGACCGCGTCGGACATTTCCACATCGGTGCATCCTCCACATAGAAGGAGCCGCCGAGCCCGAACGAGCGACAATCTTCTAGATCGTCCGACCCGAACCCGGCGTCTCTGGCTGGGAAAACTTTGCTTCACGAGACAGTGTACACCAGTCGCTAAAAACTCCTTCGGTTCGTCTACGGCCCTAAGTCACCATGACGCCTGATCACCACATAATGACTCGACGCCACCTTGAAATTTCTGTGACGTCGTCGTTCCCTAATCGGCAGTTCCACTATCTTTCTTGAACGCGTCGCGAACTTTACCTCCGGCGTCCTTGAGGTGGCCCTTGAGCTCTTCCATTTGCTCCTTGGCGGGCATGTCTTCGTTCCCCAAGGCCTTGCCCGTGGCCTTTTCTACCTTGTATCTCGAGGTCTGAACAAAATTCTTGGCCTTGTCCTTCATCGACATACTTTCCTCCTTAGCTACAACGAATTAAATTGGGCCACTGGTATGGTGGCGAAACTGCTCTTCGCCCGACGTCGCGGACTCTTTCACCCGAGAGATCAGTTGGCGGCCGTTACGCCGTGACCACCAATACAACACGGCAAGACTATTTCCGCTCGCGACGGCCGCCACATTCCAGCACTGGATGCCTCGACCTTGGGACCTGTCGCCATCATGGATGACACGACTCTTCGAGTATCCTGCACTCGTGGCCACCACTTTTGACTCGGTCATCACGATCTCCCATCAACGACATCACCGTGGCCTCGTGCGAAGGATGCTGGGTCTCGACGTCCTAAATTTGACCCTAGCATTGGACTCTTCTCACATCGCTAAGCAATGGGTGCCCACACCAGCCCATCATTCCGCGAAGAACTCGTGACGAAAGGCGTCACGCCATCTCAATCCACCACTACACCAAAGACGTCGACGACGCAGTCGATGTAACGTCGCGCTGTAGCACCGCCGGGCGGTCACCGCACCATCCGCAAGTTACCCTCGTGTCGAAGGGAGTGAAGATGTCATCCGTCAAATGCCCTACTGTGACTCTCAGAACGGGTCTGCCAGTGACTTTCGACGTTCTGGTGGTTACGAATCGAGCAATGAAATGAAGATTGGGCGCCGAATCATTCGCACCTACCGGGAGTCGCCCAACGCGTTTTCCCAGGAACTCTTCGCGGACCTACCTGCTCGCTACAACACTCTCGCTGAAGTTCTTTCATTTGGCCAGGACTGGCGTTGGCGTTCGGCCATGGTCAGTCGGGTAGTGGGAGTAGAGCCGAGGTTGATCCTGGACGTCGCCTGCGGACCCTGCGCGGTGACCAAGAAGTTGGCGTCAGTAACATCCGGTCGCATCGTGTCACTCGACCTCAGCCAAGGAATGCTGGCGCAGGGCCAACGGCTCGTGAAGCGCGCGTCACTGGATTCGCGAGTCTCCTTGGTGCGGGGCCGCGCCGAGCAGTTGCCCTTCCCTGACGCCACCTTTGATGCGCTGACCTTCACGTACCTGTTGCGCTACGTCTCGGATCCCGCCGAAACCCTGCGAGAGATCGCGCGCGTCGTCAAGCCCGGTGGTGCGATCTCGTCACTGGAGTTCGCCGTGCCCACTCGCCCGTTGTGGCGGATTGCCTGGTGGCTCTACACGCGTTGTATCCTGCCCGTCGGCGGATTAGTGACCGGGGGGCGGGCCTGGTGGGATGCCGGACGATTCTTGGGACCGTCGATATCGCGCCACTACCGCTCGTACTCCGTCGCCTGGACCCGCGAAGCGTGGCGACGAGCCGGTATCGATCACGTCGAGGTCAAGACAATGAGCCTCGGTGGAGGTGTCGTCATATCGGGATACCGACGCGAGTAGGTATGGAAGAGACCCCGACTCCCCCCGTGCAGTCGCCTCCCGCCTACTACGCTCAGCCCAAGTTCTTATCACGTCACTCACTGCGCGAATGGTGGACCGTGCTGCATCCTCCCTACACCCTGTTGCACCTTTCGCTCGTGACCGTCGGAGCCTGCCTGACGGGACCGGTCAGCGCGCCGCGCCTTCTCGCCACCCTGGCCGCCTTCTTCTTGGCGGTCGGTGTCGGAGCTCACTGCCTGGACGAACTCCACGGTCGACCATTGCACACGTCGCTCGCGTCGTGGCAGTTGATTGCTGCGGCAACCCTAGGATTCGGCGGTGCCGTCGGACTTGGCGTGGTGGGTCTCGTGGTGGTGGGCGGATGGTTCGGAGCCTTCATCATCGTGGGCGTCATTGTTGCGGTGGGCTACAACCTTGAGCTCTTTGGCGGGCGGCTGCACACCCGCGCCGTGATGGTCGTGAGTTGGGGCGGATTTCCCATACTCACCGCGTATTACGCGCAACATCGGGCCCTCAGCCTCGCCGCCTTCTTCGCGGGCGCCTTCGGCACACTGATTACTTTGGCCCAACAGCAACTGTCCACACCCGCGCGCGACATTCGCCGGCGAACCCTTTCGATAGAGGGTGTGGAACATCGAAGCGACGGCACGACTATCCCTCTCAGCAAGGAAGCATTGCTGGCTCCACTGGAGAGCACCCTCAAGACGCTCTGTCGCGCGGGGCCACTGTTGGCTCTCGCGCTGGTGGGCGCCAGATTTCTTCACTTCTAAATGCCACTCTTTAGGCCTGGAAGAACGCCTTCATGGGTTCGAAATACGACGTAGCCCATCCGCCCTCCTCGTAGCCCCGTTGACCGATCGGCACTCCCGAATGTCGAATGGTCACCCGGGTTCCCTCCTCGACCTCCTCAAACGCGACGTCGATCGTCGAGTCGGGATCGTCGGGGCTGAAGTCAGCGGATCGCCACGATTGCACCACACGATGGGGAGCATCGAGCAAAGTGGTGGTACCAGTGATGTAGCCATTCCACGCGCTATAGGAACCGCTCTCACGGGCGTCAATGAGGGCCGTTCCCCCCGTCATCTCACTGTGACCTTCACTCGATAGCCACGCGTCGTACACCTCGGCGCGTGGCGCCGACACCACGTCGGATACCACAAAGTCATACGTCGCCATGTCGTTCCCCTCTGTCCGGGACGTCACCATGACATCCTCCACTCCGTTAGATAACTCTAACGTAAGGATATGCTAACGTAAAACATATGGACACCCTCCTCAAGGCTATTGCCGACACCAAGCGCCGCGACATCATTCGACTGATTTGGGCCCGCGAGTTACCCGCCACCGAAATTGCCGAGTACTTTCCCGACGTTACCCGTTCGGCTATTTCTCAGCATTTGAGTGTTCTGCGAAAGAACGGGGTGATTCACGAACGTCGCGAGGGCACTCGCCGTCTCTACAGCGTCAACCGCGGTGAGATCGTCAAACTGCGCGCGTTCCTCGACAGCTTCTGGAGCGACAGCCTCGAGAGATTGCGCGACCTCGCCGAGGTAAGCGAACAACAGAAGGGAACGTCATGACCGACGCCGTGAAGGAGTTGCTCATCAAGGCCGCGCCGGCTACGATTTTCCCCTTTCTCACTGATCCCGAGCAGTTCGTGAAGTGGATGGGCACCGACGTGGCACTCGTGGCCGCACCCGGGGGTGAATTTCGTGCGGTGTGCGGTGGCGTGAACCCGGCCGCCGGAACGTTCCTCGAAGTGGTCCCTAATGAAAAAGTCGTCTTCACTTTTGGTTGGGATCTGCCCGATCACCCCATTCCCGCCGGATCAACGACGGTCGAGATCACCCTGATCCCTGAAGGCGACGCTACCCTCTTACGTGTGGTCCACAGTGGACTGCCCGATGACGCCATCGCTGACCACCTCGTCGGATGGAACTATTACCTCGGACGCCTCGACACGGTGGTGTCCGGCGGCGACCCGGGTCCTGACGATCCGCGCAGCAACCAATAACGAGCACCCGAGAGACGAGGACGCCACCATGAAATCTCACGACATCTGGAAGAACATCCACGTGGAGCGCGCACAACTTGCCGATACCTTGTCCACGTTGACGCCAGAGCAATGGAGCACCTCTTCGTGGTGCCAGGGATGGGACGTACGCAAAGTCGTCGGACACGTCGTTGCCGCCAGCGAACAAACTTTCCCCAACTTCTACAAGGAACTCATTGGTGCCGGCTTCAAGTTCAATGTGTTCACCGATCGCGGAGCCGACGCGGTCGCCACCGCGTCACCGGAGCAACTCGTCGCGCGACTGCGGGCTCGCACGACCACGACGAACCATCCTCCGGCACCCGTGATGGCGATGCTCGGCGAAATCGTCGTGCACGGTGACGACATTCGCCGCCCACTACAACTCGTTCACCGCTCTCCCGATGAGGCTCTTGTTGCCGTCGCTGACAGTTGGAAGAACAGCAACCTGCTCATTGGCGCCAAGCGACGCATCGCGGGACTCTCGCTTCGTGCTACCGATATTGCCTGGAGTCATGGCGACGGACCGCTCGTCGAAGGGCCGCTGCAATCACTGGTACTCGCCATGACGGGACGCCAAGGCTCGCACGTCGAACTTTCCGGCGAAGGTCTCGCCCTCCTCGCCTCGCGGCCATAGCTCTTCCTCGAAGCTACGCTCGCCACTCCACACTTCGGGCGTGGTGCGCGCTCGCCAGGGCGAGTCGAACGCCATTGGCGTCGTTGGTCGCTCCATAGACCGGACTACCCGGCTCCTGGCGCCACGAGTCATCAATGCTCCCGGCGTCGACGGCGTCAAAGCCCAATTCGTTGATGAGGTCCATGACCACCTTCTTGGCAGCCGGATCGTCGCCGGCTACCGGCAGGGCGATACGGTCGGGGTCGCCTTCGGGGCGGGCACGCTCAATGATGTTGGCCGCGTAGAGGCCATTGAACGCCTTCACCACGCGAAAACCAATCTGGGTGGACACCCAGCGACTCTCCGTCATTCCTTCCTCAATCTCGGCAATTCGACCGTCGCGCTGCTGGGGGTAGTAGTTCCCTGTGTCAATGACGACGACATTGGCAGGGGCTCCGTCGAGAAAGCCCGTTGGCAGATTCGGCACGTTCTTCTCGGGAATCGTCACAATGACCACGTCGGCGTCAATCGCGACCTCGTTCACGTTGGTAGCGATCGCGCCCGTCGACGAAGTCAACTCGCTCAGCGTTTCGGGGCCCCGAGAGTTGGCCACCCTGACTTGGTGTCCCAAGTGAGTCAGCCGTCGCGTGAGATTGCCACCAATGTTTCCTGCACCAATAATGCCGATCTTCATGTTGTCTCCTCTGACATTCGTAGGAACGAGGTGCGACGGTGAGTCGCTTCGATCCAATCTCTACGCTAATAACGAGAACGCCGACTACTAACTCTTTTGGCGGTGTCCTTTGACCCGACCGGCCCCGGGCCACGTCGGGGGCATCAATGCCCGTGAGCAAGCATCTCAACGAGACGCACCGCGGCGCGAGCAGACAACGCGGAGTTCCGACCGGTGACCAACGAGCTAGCTACGACCACGTCGTGGGCAAAGTCCGCGTTGTCCTTCGAGTACCGCGAGCACTGCTCACGACGCACCTTCACCCCGACCGAGGAGTTGCCGCCCTCATTTCAGGCCGTGACGCGGCGCCATTAACGTGGTTTGGCAGCGAGAAAGAGTTGAACCGATTTCTCCACTCGTCGGCCTCGCGTTTCCTCAGTCTTTGCTCCATTGATGTTGTCCACGTGGTAGCACTGAAGACTGTTCGAGAGCGACGCGAAGAATTTCGCAGCCTCGGGATTAACGTCGAATGCATCCGCCAAATCCTTGGGTATCACTGCGGCACGGGGTTCCTCGTTCAAAGTCAAGGTGACGCCAATCGAATCGCCCCCTCGAAGACCGGTCTCTTTGCGCACCGCGGCGCTCACGCTCACCAGATGCTGACCGCCCATCGCGCCCACGGTGGTGCGAAAGCAACAACCATTCACCTCCACCAGACCGGTCGAACTCTTTCCCGACCCCAGTTCTTCGACTTTCTCCGGCGGCACCACAATTCCCGTGTTGTAGCCAAAGGAACTCAAGGTCGTTGAGAAGTGGACACTTTTTGAGACTGACGACGTAGGCACCGGGTCACCTCCTAACGTTGCAAAATTCCTTCGGCCTCCAAATCTCAGCCACAGATCAACACCATGTGACCTGGGATGATCCGGGCACAGGAGGGACCCGCTGTCCCGACGTTTTCTCATTCCTGGTCATATGATGGCGCCAAGGCAATCATTGAACGCGACACGCAGTGACTCTCTCCAAGGAAGTAGTAGATGACCTCAAAATTCTCGCCTTTAGCTGCCGTAGCGATGGCAATGGGATCCCTCGCCGCCGGTCTCATCGTGCCGACGGTGATGAGTGCCACCTCCGCATCCGCGGCGTCGACGCTCTGCTCGAAAGTCTCCATGGCCAAGGTGTCGTCGACGCTCGGAGTCAAGGTGACCAAGCTCACCACTGTCATCAACGGCAACGTTGCCGTCTGTTGGTACAAAGTGGGGGCCAATCCCCACGCCATCTTCGTGCGTAGCCAGACCCGGGTCAATATCGGTGTTTTCAACCTGAACCGTGCAATGGCCAAGAGACAGGGTGAAAAGCCCGTCACGGATAAGCATTTCGCTCCCTACAGCGCGTATTCAACGTCGCTGAGTTCGCCCACGTACGGATACACGTTTTCAGTCACGATCCTGAAGAAGAGCACTGAACTCGATGTAGGGGCCGCGAACTCCAAACTCCCCAAAGTTGAAGCATTCGCCAAGAAGGTTTTGCCGCTTCTGTAAGGCGCCGCAAGCGACTCCCGCGGTGTGACAGATTTGAGACAGCGGTACTCCCGAGCGAAAGTAACATCCCCTTATGAACCCCACACGACGACACCGCCTCGCCGTGAGTTGTTCCACTCTCACGGCTGCCGCTATTTTGGCGGCCACCTCCGTGACCGCGAGAGCCTCGTCGTCGCGAATGCCAACAACACGCTGACTGAGATGCGGGCCAGTATCGGCTCGCTGGTACGTCGGATCTCGGGTGCGGCGTATCGTTTCTCGCATCCCGTCGCCCTCACCATCGTCGTCGCGGGCGCGGGGTTCTGGACCATCCGCAGGATAAGGGCCTAGGCCCGCAGCAAGGACTCGAGCCATTACTCGCCGATCGATGGGAATATCGACGGCTTCATGGCGCTGGTCGAAGCATCCAAGCGCTATCCCTGCGCCCGAAAGGAGTGGATGAAATACTTGGGCGAACGACTCGATCCCGACCCAGAACGTGTCGAACAGTCAGGCCAATTCACTGCGAGAGTGACGTAACCCTGTCTTCACGACAGCAGTTCCATAATCATCTCGTACTGGAACGACGGGCCCGTAATGAGGGCAGTGGATATCACAGTTTCCTTCCACCTCGTCGTTTCCTCCTTCACCTTGCCCCGAGGTCCAATCAGCGCGACGTCTTCGACGAGAGCGGTGGGCACCGCAGCGATCGCCTCCGCCTTGCGTCCGGCAAGGTAGAGATCTTGGATACGGGCGCAGTCGCCTTCGTAACCCAGACGAGCGAATACCTCGTAGTGAAAATTGGCGCCTCTGGCCCCCATGCCGCCGATGTAGAGCGCGAGCATCGGACGAAGAAGATCGGCGCAACTTTCGACGTCGTCGGCGATGATGACGGGCAGCAGCGACACCACTTCAAAGGTATCGAGACTCTGATGGTGACTCCCCTCGCGCGCGAATCCCTCGTCGAGTGCGGCCCGGTAGAAGGCGTCACTCTTGGGAGAGAACCAGAGCGGTAACCAGCCATCAGCGATCTCCGCAGCGAGGGCGACATTCTTTGGCCCCTCCGCCGCGAGCATGATGGGGACGTCGCGCCGCAAGGGGTGCACCGTCGACTTCAGGGCCTTGCCGAGTCCGGTACCTCCCGGGTACGGCAACTCGAAGTACGCCCCCTCATAGGCAACCGGAGCATCCCGGGCGAACACCTGGCGCACGATGTCGACGTACTCACGTGTTCGCGCCAGTGGCTTGGCGTAGGGCTGCCCGTACCAACCTTCGACGACCTGGGGGCCGGAAGCACCGAGACCCATGATGAATCGACCACCACTGAGGTGGTCCAGCGTGAGAGCGGCCATCGCGGCGGCCGTGGGCGTACGCGCGGCCATCTGCATGATCGCCGTGCCGAGACGCATTGTGGCAGTTGAGGCGCCCCACCACGCCAAGGGCGTCAGAGCGTCTGAGCCATACGCCTCCGAGGTCCAGATCGAATCGAAACCGAGCCGCTCGGCTTGCGCGATACTTTCGACAATTCCTGGCGGCGGTCCCGCCGACCAATAACCCGTGCTGAGTCCCAATTTCATGACCGCTCCTCGATGTCGTCAATCCATCGTGACACGCGACAGAAAACGAGAAGCGGCTTAGCCCCACGGAGGACCTTATGACCGACCCGACCATGCTCGCCCTGGACTCCGACCTCGGCCATCAACGCTCGAGCGATCTCCCACGACGCTTCGCGGATGCCGCCGAATCACTGCGCGTGAGCGATGGGTGGGCCAATCCCGCGACTGGGCGAATCGAACTTCGGACCGATCTGGTACTCGAGGGCTGCGGGGTCAAGGCTCCTGGCCTCGCGGGAGCGGGCGGGTACCGCTGAATTAGCGATCATCAGCGAAAGAACGCGTTTTCTCATATCGCGGGCAGTTAATGATTGAAATGCTGCCGTCACCCTCCTCGCGTCGCGGACAGCGATCCCGTCTGAGATTGAGCGATCCATCACTAGGGTCGGACTGTTAACTACTTTCTCTCATTCCCCGATACGAGCGAGCCATCCGCCCTCGCACACGACTGACCCGGTCGGCACTCGGCGCCTCTGACTCAGTGAACTTTCTACCGCGTGAGTCCCAGCGCGAGGTCTCTATGACGTGCGCCTCGAACCAACGATCAAAACTACCTCGGCGTTGCCGCTCCATCGTGAGCATTGTTATTCTCGTCACCACTACTTCCCTGGTGGTTCCCGTAGTGGTGACAACTCCCTTAGCCGCCGCACCGAGCGATGCCCATCTTTCAACCGCGTCTTCCGCAGTCGCAGTCGGAGTGGCGCGTTGTACCTTCGTCGACCACACCCGACCAGTGCTCAATTACTCGACCACTCCGAACACTGTTCTTTCAACAAGTCGCAGGCTGGTGACCGAAGTACGGTATCGGGCTCATGACATTGTGGGAGGACCCCGCGAGAGCGTCAATGCGAATCCCGTGCAAAGAAGCGGCGGCTATCCGATGATTGTCTTCGCTCATGGTTACGACGTCACGCCCGACACCTATGCGGCATTGTTGGACGCCTGGGTGCGCGCCGGCTTCGTAGTGGTCGCGCCGTACTTTCCCGACGAGCAGGCGTCCGCAATCGCCGCACAACGGGGCGCCAACACCGAAGGCGACCTCGCGAACGAACCGGCCGACTTGTCTTTTGTCACCAAAGAGATTCTCGACGCATCGGCCGCGGCAACGTCGAACTGTCCCATTGTCAAAGGTTTGGTGCGCGCTTCTGAGATTGCCCTGGCCGGTCACTCTGATGGAGCGGACGCCGTCGCGATGCTGGCCTACGGCCACGGCACCGATCCCCAGGGGGTTAAATTCACCAGCCTGCACTCAAGAATCGACTATCGGGCCGTGGTCATCATGTCGGGTAAGGAGGCCACGGCCCAGCCGTACGCCGCCGAGACGGGTCGACCCTCACTTCTGGTGATTCAGAGTTTGGCCGATACCTGTAATCCGTTTGTCAACAGTGTCAAACTCTACGACCGCGTTCATCAATCAAACAAATGGTTTCTTGAGCTTCGCATTGCCCATCACCTCCCCCCGTTTAACGGCACCGATCGATCAGATTTCAGAGTGGTGACCACGACGTCAATCGGTTTCTTGCAAGTATCGCTACACGTGACAACTAGCCCGAGAAGTCTCGTCGCATTGGGCAATCAGAACCCCTTGTTAGCACGAATGTACGCCAGTAGTCGCGGACCATCGCTTTCGAATGCGCCGACTCTCGTCGAAAGCTGTGGTCCGAATTGACTCTCGTGATTCGGCTAAGGGTCAACTTGGTAGGGGCGGCGCCTGTCGAAGATGACCCATCGCCAGATTCGTCTCGCTGGACGTCTCGTGCGAGTTGTCGAGGAGAAAATTGACGAAATCATTCGCCAACGACATACTCACCCTTCGCCCCCGAAGGGCAGCGTTTCGTTTCCATCAAAAGGGCGTGCGATGCCTGCGCCACTGTGTCGAATGTATCCACTCCCCGACGCCCACCTCTCCCGGGCAGGAAAACCAATGGGTGGTTCGGCATCCGGTTCGGTGACGCCGTTGGTGATTGACCTAGTCAATTCAGCACGATCGGTGGTGAGCGCCTGTGCCGCTTGAAGCAATATTTCGCCAGAGACTCGAAGCTCGGCACTCGAGGGACCTGCCAGGGCGATGAGCGATGCACGCCTCACCACTTCTCGCATGAATGTGGCGGTGCGCCCCTCGGTGAGTTCGATAGCGGGCCGAGCTTCCTCTTCGGTGAGCTGGGGAAGTCCCAACTTCGAACCGTAGAGATCCAGGAGGCGACGGCGACCCTCTGCGTCCGGTGGTGCAATCTCCACCGCCACGTCAACGCGACCAGGTCGCTCCGAAAGAGCTCGTTCCAAAATATCCACGCGATTGGTGGTGAGCAAGAACGTCACGTCGATGTCCCCGTCGAGTCCGTCAATCTGATTGAGGACTTCAAACAACAAAGAGTTCGTTCCAATCGGGGAGAAGGACCTATCCCCCGCAATCAAGTCAATGTCTTCCAAGATGACTATCGAAGGATTCAGCAGGCGCGCTAGCGCGCACGCCTGTCCGATCATCGCTAACGATTGACCCCACAGAACGAATGCGGTTCGGTCCTCGAGCTGAGACAACAGGTACCGAACGGTGTGGGTCTTACCTGTTCCCGCGGGACCTACAACAGCACCCCCTCTTAAGGTGCTGACCGGCGGCGACCAGGCGCGCGTGGTGTTGCGCCACGCCTATCACGTGACCCTCGATTCGATCGATGGCGTCCTCGGGAAGAATCAGATCCGCTCGAGTCAAGTGTGGACGTGTCATGAAGCGAAGCCCGCCATAGCTGTGGCCGTCGCCCGGTCCCAGCGCCACAATCTGGCCACGCAGGACGCTATGAGTGGTGGCGAGTGATCGAATGTCACTTAAAAGCGCCTTCGCATCAGCTGGTTCCACCGTTGCGATCTCGAGAACGCAATTCTCGGTCCCTCGCTCGTCTGGGCCGCGCATCAAACGGCCCAACTCGTCGCGGCGTCGCGAAGCAGGAGCGCGCCGAAGGACACGCAACTGCGCGTGGTCGTGGGCGAATCAGCAATATCCATGTACTCAACCGGCCCTACATCGACTCGCTGACCCGGATCCACGAGGTCCCGAAACGAAAGATGGCGCACGTGCTGGCCCGACAGTCCGACAATCTCAAGGGAGCGCTCTGGTTTCACCCGCGCCCATTCTTCGAAAGCGATCTGCATATCAACGAGTTGGTACGAGGGGAAGGCCTGGTTGGTCGTGGGGACCACGGTGGGAGAATGGCCAAGATGTAAGTGCAAACGCTGGGAAAAACCATTCTCAATCGTCAAGTCGGGAAGTTCACTCACCGAGTCCAATAGCTTCTTTAAGGAGCGAAGGAGCTCCAGCGGATCAATTTCGTTGGCATCGGAATTCGTGCTCGCTGACATTGGCGAAGCGTATCAACGAGAACGCCTTCGGCTCAATCAATTTTCGGGCAACGTAGTTCCTGGGACGTCTGACATTCAGAGTTCGCCGGATGAGTACGGACCCATCACCGAAGGTCGGCCGCAGCCTCGAGTACTTTCTGCGCCCCGCGGGCGATCCAGAGGCGATTGATGAGTTTGATGCCGCCGGGCCACATGCCGGGCAGGCCACCAGGTCTCACATCGATGACGGATCGACCGGGGCGCCGAGATATCGTCACCTCAGCCCGGAACACTCGGTTGGAGCCGGTTCCCACCAAAATCGTGTCGCTGGGGTCCAGCCCCGGGTGGGGGACGGGATCGACGTCGATCCCCCTCCCACCCAGCACGTGGTACCGGGGTCCGAGCCCTTGGCTGAGGGCGCTCGCGACCTGTTCGCTCGTCAGGTTGGTCGTAAAATCGTGATCGTGTACTTCAAGTCTCCTCAACAACCTGTTGGAGGGTATGAACGAACGAGATCTATTCGTATACCGGCCACCCGGTGATGAAGGACTGGATCGACGGTGTACGACGATTTTTGGTTACGCGCGTACTCCACCGCGGCGGCAGAGTTGGTAAGCCCCACCACCGAACGACTCAACTCCGCCCGCTGAATCCGCGCGGCTGATGAGCGGGCCCCTTGGTCTCAGATCGCGCGAACGTTCAGCGCTTCCTCGCCCTTCTTGCCGGGTGCGACGTCGAACTCGACGAGCTGACCCTCTTCGAGACTCTTGTAGCCATCGCTTTGAATGTTGGAGAAATGTACAAAGACGTCATCACCTTGCTCACGCGAGATGAAGCCGAATCCCTTTTCTGCATTGAAAAACTTCACTGTACCTTGTGCCACGAATACTCAATCCTCTGGACGACAGACCAACCATTTCGGTCTGCTCGCTACTAAAGACTGTACTCGCCACGGGCGAAGGCATCCTGGTTTAGCCTTCGTGACGTCCTCGAGGCCTTTGATTGCCCCAAGGCCCGCCAGCGGTCACGCCACAGCACTTGATCGTCGCCAACGCGGCGCCTGGGGACAAGGACTCCTTTAAGAGAGGGAATATAGCCGTCGCACTCTCCGCGGGAGGCTTCCCCACAGCCATTTCCAGCGGGGAAGCCAGTGGTTATTTCCACGCCGAGCGCTACGCAATGTATCTGGCAATATCGAGCGGACCACAGCGGTCAGTTTCAGAATTCTTCTGAGCCTCTCGCCGGGCTGCTCGAAACAATCGCGCCAATCTCCTTCGGTGGGGCAAGATCTCGAATGTCAAGGCCGTCGTCACGATGTATCCACCATCCCTTGCGACCAACACGGGCGCAACTTCGTCGTACCGAGCGAGTCGAGAAAGTCCTCGACGCCCCACTGAACGAGGACTCACGAAGGCTTGTCACCACACTTGAACGAGTGGATCACTTGCTGGTGATGTAATTAATGGTGCACGTCTTCTTCGACGCCATGACGATGGTAAAGGTGTGTCGACCAAGTGGGCTCCCCTTACCTACCGTCACGGTGAGTGACAGATTAGTGGCTCTCACCGTGAGAATTCGAACAGTAGTGCCGCGTTCGTTGCTCTTCACATACAACCCCTTGAAGAATCCTGTACCAACGATGGTCACCCGTCCACTCTGGCCGACGATGACGCTCCCAATAATTCGCGATGCGTGGGGCACAATGGCCGTCCAATGTGCGTACAGAGTGGCGCTCTTTTTGAAGGGGAATCTCGCTTGATTGGCGTAGCTAATGCCTTTGGCGTTGGCAGACGTACTCCAGCCGGCGAAGGTGTAGCCGGTCCTGGCAAAAGCATTGGCGCTCAGTCTCGTAGGCTCATTGTCGGTCTCAGCCTTCATCGCTCCACTCGTCGAACCGTTGCCGACGAATCTCACCTTGAAATAATCGGCTGTCCACTGGGCGTAGAGGGTGACGTCCGCGCTGAAGGGGTAAGTCGCAGCGTCGGCGTAGCTGGTACCTAATCCGTTGGCGGCGGTATTCCAGCCAGCGAAGGTGTAGCCGGTCCGGGTGAAGGTGTTCGAGGTGAGGGCGGTGGAGGAATTTTCTCTCTCGGGGTTCATCGCTCCACTGGTCGAACCATTGCCGTTAAAGGTCACGTTGTAGTAGTCGGCTGTCCACTGGGCGTAGAGGGTGACGTCGGCGGTGAAGGGGTAAGTCGCAGCGTCGGCGTACGAGGTCCCCGAGCCGTTGGCGGCGATATTCCAGCCAGCGAAGGTGTAGCCGGTCCGGGTAAAGGTGTTGGTTAAGAGCACCGTGGAGGAATTCTTTCTCTCGGGGTTCATCGCTCCACTGGTCGAACCATTGCCGTTAAAGGTCACGTTGTAGTAGTCGGCTGTCCACTGGGCGTAGAGGGTGACGTCGGCGGTGAAGGGGTAAGTCGCAGCGTCGGCGTAACTGGTACCTAATCCGCTGGCGGCGGTATTCCAGCCAGCGAAGGTGTAGCCGTTTCGCATGAAGGCGTTCGAGGTGAGGGCGGTGGGTGCGTTGTCATTTTCAACTCCCATCGAGCCACTCGTCGATAGGTTGCCGTTAAACGTCACGTTGTAATAGTCAGGCGTGGCCACGATCAGAGCGCCGATCGAGCTTTGCGACGAGGATGCGAATGCCGCCGTCGTCAAAGGTGACTGCGGGCCCGAAACGTTGGGATCGAAGATGATCGCGTCATTGTCCGGCGATATCTTCCTGACGTACCCCGTGGTGGTGGGTGTCGTGTAGCCGCCGGTAGAATTATTGCTGTTGTAGCCGGCATAGAGCTCGCCACTACCAGATGTAGTCAGCGAAGGGAACTGCATTGTCACGGTGGACGTGTTGCTCTCGAAGTGTCCCGTTGTGTCACGTGAATAAGTGGACGGCGTCGATGGTTGGAACTCCTGGGTGGAGTATTCGTTGAAGTCACTCGACGAGGATCCGGACCAGATGAAAGTCAGCGTGATAGTCCCGGCGGAGGTAACCGGCGCGAACCAGATCTCGTCGTCGTTATTGGGGTGGTCCACGGTGTAGTACTGGCTGGCGTTGACCGGCGTGCCGATGTGGCCGGTGCCCGAAGTAGTGATATTGAGGACCTGGATCTGAGGGTTCCCCGTGAATCGGGACTTCACCCAGATGACGAAAAGGTCGCCCGCCTGCAGGAGGCTTGCGTTGGCGGTTGTTATGCCGGTGGCACCAACCGTGGCGAAGGCGCCATTCGCACTGAGAGTCGACGTCGCCGCGCTCTGCGCTCGAGGCGTCGCGCTCGCTTGCGTGACCGGTGCAATGACCCACATTGCCACCAGCGCCAACAGGGCGAACGCCATCGCCCGATGGCTCCGCGCGCGATGGCGTGGTCCCGCCTCGTGTCGTAGCGTACACAGCCGTCCGTGGCAACGACACTGAGATCCCACCTGAGTCCTCCACTCTCACGCGTAGCGTCGCTATTGGTAAGAGCGGATACTACAATCGACAATGACTTCCGTACTCGACTCAGTTAAGCACGGAACACGCAGTACTTGAATGGAGTCATATCCGCAGAGCAATAGTTCCTTCTTAGCAGTGTATTTCTCGGCGACGGCGCTTGCCTGTCAATCCCTCGTTGACCCGTCAGTCGGGCTTCAATCGCCGCGACATTCGCACCCAAGCGAATAGCCTTTCTCACCGGGTCGACGTTGACTCAACGATGTCGCGCAGAAGGAGTGAATCGCTACGGGTTTGCTGGAGGCGCCATCAGAGGATTCATTTTCCAAGTGTTACGCCCGCCCTTGAAACCGCCCAGCGTTACCGTTTGTGGAATGTGGACATCGCCAGCGGTTACAAACGCCAACTGTGTCGTGGGACCTTCCGCCGACAGCCATCGTCAGTACGCGATGACGAGAAATTTCTTGAAACCGCCATGGAAGACGCCAATTAATACTTGACGTAACTTTAACAGTGTGCAAGTATCACGAACGATGACTAATTCTGAAGTGATAACTGACTGGCGCGAAGCCCGCCGCCGTTCAGCTCACAATGCAATCATTGATGCTGCCTGGTCGCTGGTGAGGGAAGAGGGTCTGTCTGGCTTGTCGCTCCGGGATCTGGCCCGTCGCGCGGGAATCACTGCGCCAACGGTGTATGCCTATTTCGATTCGAAGAACGCTATCTACGATGCAATGTTCGGTAGGGCGGCAACGGAGTTCGCCGAAAGAATGGCCGAACCGTTCGACTACGATGACCCTCGCGAAGTACTTGCGGCGAGTGTGAGACGGTTTTCCGAGTTCTGCACTAATTCTCCAGCGCGCTACCAGCTGCTGTTCCAACGCACGATCCCCGGATTTGAACCGTCACCCGAGTCCTACG
>OCZT010002190.1_pt1 | contig 20244 bp, 14 predicted proteins | sample 1539031 | NCBI WGS metagenome assembly OCZT01 (sample SAMEA3539308, study PRJEB22396) | soil metagenome | biome: tundra; feature: field; material: soil | place: USA | collected 2010-05 | depth 0.15 m | reverse complement strand
CCGAAGCGTGCAGGAAATCATCGAGGAGGGCAATCATTTACTTAACTAAGTATTAGTAGCTGGGTCGATCAGCGTTGCGCCGTGGAGAAATAGCGCCCTGCATCACTGAGTGAATTGGCGGTGCGCATGCCTCATACTGGCTTTGCCTGCTATTGCCTCGTGCTCGCGGTCGGGCGATCGAGGACCCGTGGGCGAACGGCCGATGCTTGTCGCGGCATTGTTCGAGCGGGGCGGCTATAATGATCTCTCCAGTTTGTGGGAGCCCAATGTAACCCCAAGAATCGCCGTATACTCCGACGGGACGGGGTTATCCTCCGCCGTGACGACATCCACGCCCGACCCGTCTGCACTTACTATTCCTACCAACTCGATGAGGAGGACGTCGAAGAGCTCATCAGTCTGATCGCGTCCGTGGTTTCCGACCCCGCATTCAAGGATTACGACAGTCCTTTAGATATTTTCGACGACACTACGATGTCAGTAGTCTTCAACGCCGAAAAAATTGCACTATCCTCCAGCAGCCAAGGCCTGCACTTCGACAAAAACGGCGCCGTGATCGACTTGGCGGCCATACGCGAAATGCCTCCCACCTTGGCCAACTGCTATATTTTTCTCGGGAGGTTATTGTGCCCGCCGAAAGACATGAGTCCGTGGAAGCCCGAGGCGATGCGGCTATGGCTCAAGCCACTCGCAAAACCGCAAAAATCAGTTCAGTGGCCAACGCCGTGGTCGGCGACGTCAACGGGGCCCGCGCGACCTTGGTCCGACAGATTGGAGCTGCGCGTGCCTGTAACTTCCTATGAGGAGTTTCTCGCGCGTATGCCCGGATTTCAGGACGCAGCAGAGACATTGGAAATCAATGGCCATTTCTGGACCGTTCAACGGTATGCGCCTGAATTTCCTGGGGCGAATGCTTGGTCAATCTTGCTCTCTCAGCCTATGGAAGAGGAAATCATGGTCACAAGTCGCCCGTGGTATTTTTTTGACCCGCCGTATGTTTACTCACCTGCGGCAGAATTCAAACGGCGCCTGCATGTGGATCGCTCACCTCCGCACATAACGCCGGTTCCTGAACCTCAGAAACTCAGGCCAAAACCGTAGAAACCTCACCACTCGATCTTTCCTGGCATCGGGCCTAAGCTTTCATCACTTCGCGGAGCCGGGTACACATCGCGGGGCTGCCCGCGACATAGAGGATGCCCTTCATTTTCAGGTCGAACTGCCGAATCGGGAGCTGCCCGCCGTTCAGAAAATGCACCTCCCCTCCCGCCGCCCGGCACAGCGGGATGGCGGCTGCGAGGTCCCAGATCTTGACGTTGAAGTCCGCGCAGCCGTCGAGCATGCCCGCGGCCACGTAGGCGAGATGCAGCGTCGCGCTGCCCAGGCCGCGGAACTTGAACTGCGACAGCACGCCGGTGGCCATCGGCAGGAGCGTCTTGTCGTTCGGGCTGTGCAGGCCGATGATGGATTCCTTGTGCGGTGCGGTTGTGATCACGCGCGTGGCGCGCTCGCCGTCGAACACGCCAAAGCCCGGTCCGCCATGCATCAGCGTGCGCCGGCTCAAATCATAAATGACCCCGTAGACCGGCTCGCCCCGGACGCAGAGCCCGAGCGAAATGGCGCAATGTGGCAGGCCGAGCGCAAAATTATTCGTGCCGTCGATGGGATCGAGCACCCAGGCGAATTCCGCCGTAACCGGAATCGTCGTCGTCACGGCCAGCTCCTCACTCAGGAACTGGTCGTCGGGGAACTGCGCGCGCAGCTCGCGCGCGATGTTTTCCGAGATGGCGATGTCCACTGCGGTCACCCGGGTGCCATCGCCCTTCCATTTGCTTTCGGCCCGGCCGAACTCCCGGTGCATCAGCCCGGTCTGGGCAAGCACGGCGCGTTTGGCGGCGGCAATGCGGGAAGTGAGGTCAGGCGCGGGCATCGGCCATTAGTTCGTGGCAATCATTCCGCGCCACAAGCGCATAACGCGAAAGCGGTCTGAGTTTGGAGGTAGGGCGGGACCGCTGGGCCCGCCGCGAACAACCTTTGATCCGGCGCGCCCAGCTCTGCTGTCCAGCAGAACGCCCTACCTTCAAACGTCGCCATCTGCCGGCTTTCCCAGCTGATGTCCATGCCGCACGACCTTGGTCGGACCCTGATGGTTCAACTTGTCCAGCACGCCGGCCAGGCGGCGGCGCTTCTCGTCGGTCTGGGCAAACATCTCCAATTGCGCCATTCCGTCCTCCACGCCCGAAAAACGCACGCTCACCAGCCGCAGCGGCCGGCGTTTTTTCCATGCGGCCTTCAACAACGGCGCCACCAGCGGATAGAACGGAGCCTCCAGGTCCGTGGCAGACTCGAGGCTGCGGCCGTGGGACTCCTGCGTGAAGTCCGGATAACGGATCTTCACCGTCATTGTGCGGACCCGTTTCCTGTCCTCGCGAATCTTCGGCAGCAACTCGTCCACCATCCGCTTCGCCACCCGCTCGATCTCGGAAAAATCCGCCACGTCCCGGCCAAACGTCTCCTGCTGCGAATAGCTCTTCGCGTCGTCATGCTCCGTCTCCACCGGCCGATCGTCCTCCCCCCGCGCCATCGCGAGCATCTCTCTCCACCCCGACCCGAAGATGACCTGCAACTGGCTCTCGTTCCTCGCCGTCAGATCGCGCACGAGCTTGAGCCCGTGCCGCTCACCCAGCGTCGCTTCCGTCTTCGCGCCGATGCCCGGCAATTTTCCGACGGGGAGCGGCGCGAGAAATTCCGCCTCCGTGCCCGGCGGCACGACGACGAATCCGCGCGGCTTGCGCAGCTTCGAGGCGATCTGCGCCACGAGCTTGTTCGCCGCGATCCCGAACGAGACCGGAATCTGCAGGTCCTCCCAGAGGCGGCGCTGGAGCGCGCGGACGCGCGACTCGATCTCCGCGGCACTGTTGAAGCCGCACGGTCCGAGATCGAGATACCCTTCATCGACGGAATTGCGCTGCACCAGCGGCGTGAGGGTTTCGCATACGTCGAACATCTGCCGCGACACCTTGCCATAAAGCCCCGAAGTGTGCGGCAGCAGGATCAGATCCGGGCAGACCTTCAGTGCGCGTTGCGTCGGCATCGGCGTATAGACGCCACAGGCCCTCGCCTCGTAGCTCGCCGAGGAGATGATGCCGCGCTCCCGCCCGCCCACGGCGCACTTCGTGCCGCGCAGCTCGGGCTTCAACGCCAGCTCGCACGACACGAAGAACGCGTCAGCGTCGAGGTGGACAATGGTGGGCAGCGGCATGAGGGAATTAGGGCTCGGAACGGCGATGTTCATTTAAAGCCGGCAGGGCGCAATTTGGATTATTTGCTGGCCAAGGGAAGCCCGGCGCTCTTTCTCTACGGTGCTCGCTTCGCAGTTTACCCCACCCCCGACTGCGTCTACCCCATGACTTTGATCGTGCTTTTCACGGTTATTATTTTGCTGATGTCGTGGCTTTGCCACAGCAGCAATTGCGACTCCTGAATTCCACCGCCCGCGCCTTGGGCCCGGGCCTCATTTGCTTCGCCAGCGGCGCAGGGCCTGGCCCGTGAGCGACGGCGCGCAGGCCTCAATGCCGTTGCGCAGGCCGGCGTAAATCAGTTCGCCGCCGTGCCGTCCGCCGCCCGGCCCGAGATCAATGATCCAGTCCGCCAGGTTGATGACGTCGAGGTTGTGCTCGATCACGATCACCGTGTGGCCCTGGTCGCGCAGCTTGAAGAGCAGGTCCATCAGCTTTTGAATATCGACCCAGTGGAGCCCCGTGGTGGGCTCGTCGAGGATGTAGAGCGTGCTGCCTTGGGCGCGCTTGCTCAGTTCAAGGGAGAGCTTGAGCCGCTGCGCCTCACCGCCGGACAGCGTCGTCGCCGACTGCCCGAGCTTGAGATAACCAAGGCCGACGGCGTCGAGCGTGGCCAGCTTGTCGATCACGCGCGGAAGGTTGCGAAACAGCGTGATCGCCTCGCGCACCGTCAGGTCGAGCACATCCGCGATGGACTTGCCGTGAAATAGGATCTCCAGCGTTTCGCGGTTGTAGCGCTTCCCCTCGCAGCTCGGGCACGGCGCATAGGCGTCAGCCATGAATTGCATGTCCAACTTGATGGCGCCGTCGCCCTGACAGCGTTCGCAGCGCCCGCCGCGGACATTGAACGAGAAACGACTGGCCTTGTAACCGCGCACCTTGGCCAGCGGCACCTGCGCATAGAGGTCGCGCAGCAGCGTCAGCAAATCGACGTAGGTGGCCGGATTGGAGCGCGGACTGCGGCCGATCGGTTCCTGGTCCACCTGCACCAGCTTCTCGAAGAAATCCAGATTCTCGATCGCGCGATGTTTGCCCGGGAGCGTCTTGGCCCCGTTCAGCTTCCGCCCCGCGGCCGCCGCCAGCACGTCATTCACCAGCGTGCTCTTGCCCGAGCCGCTGACGCCGGTGACGACAGTCAGCAGGCCAACGGGAAATTTCGCGTCGATCCCGCGAAGATTGTTCGCGCGCGCCTCGCGCACCGTGAGCCACGCACCGTCCGGCGCCTTCAGCTTCGCGTCCTTCATGACGCTGAGTTTCCGGGCCAGATAGGGGCCGGTCCGCGAAATCTTCGCCGGCAGCAACGCGCATTGGGCGGGCGTGCCCTGGAATAGCAGCTGGCCGCCCTCCACGCCGGCCTCGGGACCGAGTTCAATCAGCTCGTCCGCGAGGCGCATGGTGTCCTCGTCATGCTCGACCACGAGCACGGTGTTGCCGCGGTCCCGGAGCCCGACCAGGGTGTCGAGCAGCTTTTGGTTGTCGTGCGGATGCAACCCGATGCTGGGCTCGTCGAGCACGTAGATGACGCCCATCAGCCCCATGCCGAGCTGGGTCGCCAGCCGCACGCGTTGGGCCTCGCCCCCGGAGAGCGTCGCATAGTCGCGCTCCAGCGCGAGGTAGCCCAACCCGGTCTCGAGGAGAAAATAAAGCCGCTGCTCGATCCCGGTCACGACGTCGCGCACGGCGTCGTTGCCCGCGTAGGTCGCGACCAGTTCGCGGGCGAAGGCGTGAGCCGTCTCGACGTCCTGCTGCATAAACTGCGGAAAGGTCCTGCCCCCGAGCAGCACGGCGCCGCTGCGCGCGTTCAACCGCGTGCCGTGACACTCGGGACATTCGCCGGCCACCATGAAAGTCGTCAGTCGCGCCTGAAATCCCTCGCTGCCGGTGTGGCGGAAACTATCCTCGAGATCCGCGATGACGCCCGCAAAGGGCATGGCCTTCGGCTCGCGCATCCGCCGCAGCTTGAACGCAAACAGCCGCTCCCCCGCCCCGTGCAAGATCGTGTGCCGGGTCGCCTCGGGCAGCTGGTTCCAGGGCACATCGGCGTCGAAGGGCAATTGTTCGGCCAGCTGCTTCAGGAGGGCGTTGTGCTTGATGATGAGGTTTTTTCCGCCGATGCGCCAGGGCTTGAGCGCGCCCTCCCGCACGGACTTTTCCGGGGCCGCCACGATCAGCTCGGGGACAAAACGCAGCTTGCGCCCCAAGCCGTCGCAGGTCGGGCACGCGCCCTCCCGGTGGCTAAACGAGAAGTGCCGCGGCGTGAGCTTGTCGAAGACGTCGCCGCAAATCTCACACGAGAGCGACTGGCTGAGCGCCAGTTCGCGCCACGGCGCATCGGGAGTTTTCTGGGCGAGCACCACGACCCGATCCCGGCCCTCGCGAAAGGCCAGCTCGAGCGAATCGGCCAGGCGCGACCGCTGGTCTGCGGCGGCCACCAGCCGGTCGATGACGATCTCGACCGTGAGCTCCCGCGTCCCCGCCCCGGCGGGAATCAGGTTCGTTTCGTCGAGGCTTTTCACCTCGCCGTCAATCCGCACGCGCTGAAAACCCCGCTGGCGCAGCCGCGGCAACTCTTCGCGCAGCACACTGGGCTTCGCGCGCATGAACGCCGCGAGGAGCAGCACGCGCTCGCCCGCGCATTCGGCCAGGACCCGGCGGACGTTGTCATCGAGCGACCGCTGCACGACGCGGCCGCCATCCTTCGGGCAGTGCTGCTCGCCGCAGATGGCCCAGAGCAGTTGCGCATAGTCCGCAATTTCAGTCGCCGTGGCGATCGTGCTGCGCGGTCCGCCCCCGCCCGTGCGCTGTTCGATCGCCAGGACGGGCGACAGGCCGTGGATGAAATCAACCTCGGGCCGGTGCAATTGCTCGAGCACTTGCCGCGCCTGGGTCGACAGCGACTCCATGTATTTCCGGTAGCCCTCGGCGTAGATCGTGTCGAAGGCCAGCGAGGATTTTCCGGACCCGCTCGGGCCCGTGATGACCACCAGCTTGCCCCGCGGGATGCGCAGCTCGAGGTTCTTCAAATTGTGCTCGCGCGCGCCTTTGATGTGGATGTGGGTCGCAGCCTGCATGGGTCGAACGCGCACGTTATGCATATTCCCGCGGCGTCAAAGCGGTAATCGCGGATTTGCCCAATTATTCGGCCCCGGAATTCGTTCTTGAACCGAGGAACGATACTACGTTTCGTGACCCAAAACCAACCCTTGGGCGGTTCAACCGCCCACCCAACCCCGCCCCGCTGGGAGAGTGCTCGACCGGACTCTCCTGGCCTCAGTACCCCATGAAAATGCCTTCCCGTCCGTCGTTTCATCTGGCGCGAGCTGCGCTGACCATTGGCTTCGGCAGCCTGCTGCTGGCCCCTTCCGCCCTCGCGGTCCAGTTCACCACTGGTGACCTGACCGGGAGTTTCGACAGCACCTTTTCCTTTAGCGAACTCTACCGCCTGGGCAATCCCAGTCCGGAATTCTACGGCACGTCCAACGTGTTCAACGGCGTCGCGGGCCAGCAGAATTCCGTCAACACGGACGACGGCAATCTCAACTACGGCAAGGGCTTCGTCTCGGAGCTGTTCAAGGGCTCACACGACCTCGAGCTCAAGTATCACAATTTCGGCGCCTTCGCCCGCGGCTACTACTTCAAGGACTTTTTAAGCGACGACACCCAGCGGACCGCGCTCACGAGCCAGGCCAAGTCCCGCGTGACCTCGGGCGCGGAGATGCTGGATGCCTACGTCCTGGCCAAGTTAACCGTGGGGGACGACATGCCGTTGGACCTGCGCTTTGGGCGGCAGGTGCTCAGCCTCGGCGAGAGCACCTTCCTTCCGAACGGCATCAACGTCGTGAATCCCGTCGACCTCGCGAAGCTGCGCGGGCCCGGGGCCGAGCTGAAGGAGGCCTTCCTGCCCGTCACCATGTTCAAGGCCTCCATCGGCCTGACCAGGAACCTGACGGTCGAACCATTCTGGCTGCTTGAGTTCCGGCGCAACGAGCTGGAGCCGGCCGGCACTTATTTCTCAACCAATGATTTTGCGACTCGCGGCGGCCAGAATGTCTTCCTCGGCTTCGGCACCCTGCCGGACTACGGCACGCTTGGGGCGATCCCCCGCGCGCCCGACCGCGAGGGCAATAACTTCACCCAGTATGGCGTCGCGGTGCATCTGCTGACCCCCAGCCTGAATGACACCGATTTCGGCTTTTATTTCGCGACCTACCACAGCCGTTCGCCGGTGATCAGTGCGCGGACTCCGACCACGCCGATCGACTCCGCCTTTGTGCAGGCCTATGCGACCAACCTCGCGACCATCAATCTCGTGCCGGTCATGATCGCCAACGGCTATCCGCCCGCCGGCATCCCGGCGGCGCTCAGCACGCTGCTCGGCGCGGCGTTCACCAATGTGCCGATCGGCGCGCTGCCCCCCAGCCTTCAGCCGTTCTATCCGACCGCCCAGAGCATCGCCGCCGGCGCGGGCAAGGTCGGACTACTCAACGCCGCCGCGACCGGACGGTATTTCACTGAGTATCCCGAGGACATCCACATGCTTGGCGTGAGTTTCAACACGTCCCTCGGCAGTTCGGGCATCTCCTGGCAGGGCGAGGTTTCGCTCAAGAACGACGTCCCCTTGCAGGTGGATGACGTCGAATTGCTCTTCGCGACCCTTTCGTCGCTCAATCCCGTCTTTGGCGCCAACAACCAGATCGGCAATTATCTCGGCCAGCTGAACATGGAGATACCCGGTTACCGCCGCCATCGCGTGGTGACGGCGCAGACGACTTTCACCAAGGTCTACGGCCCCACCCTCGGTTCACAGCAATTCACGCTCCTCGGCGAAATCGGCGGAGTCTGGGCCGACCTGCCGAGCAAGGATGTCCTCCGCTACGACGGCCCCGGCACCTTCACGAGCGGCAACCCCGCCGCGATGGTCAACACGGGCTTCGGCACGATTCCGGCCACACCGTCCAGCGCCTTTGCGGACGCCTTCTCCTGGGGCTACCAGATCCTCGCGCGGCTCGACTACAACAATATCTTCGCGGGCGTGAACATGTCGCCCTCCATCGCCTTCTCCCATGATGTGAGCGGCAACACGCCCCTGCCCCTCGGCAATTTCATCTCCGGGCGCAAGAGCGTCAACCTCTCCGCCGAATTCACCTTCCAAAATGCCTGGGCGCTCGAGCTTCGCTACGTCAATTACTTTGGCGCCGGCCGCTATAATCTCCTCAGCGATCGCGACTATGTCTCGACCACGCTGAAATACTCCTTCTAACCCCCGCCGGACCCCCCCGCCATGAAACGCGTTCTCTTTTCCACCCTGCTTACCCTCACTGCGGCCGGACTGCACGCCGCCATCAGCGCCGATCAGGCCGCCCGCCTCGGTGGCGACCTCACGCCGCTGGGCGGCGAAAAAGCCGGCAACGCCGGCGGCACCATCCCGGCCTGGACCGGCGGCATCACCACGCCGCCGGCCGGCTACAAGGTTGGCGATCATCATCCGGACCCCTTCGCCGGAGAGCAGCCGCTCTACGCCGTGACCGCCGCCAACGCGGGACAATACCAGGACCGCCTCACCGCCGGCCAATTGGCGCTGCTCAAGGCGTACCCGGACTACAAGATGCTCGTCTATCCGTCGCATCGCAGTGCCTCCAACCCGCAGCGCATCTACGACGCCACGAAGGCCAATGCGACCACCGCGAAACTCACGGACAGCGGCAACGGCTTCACCGGTTCGGTGGTCGGCATCCCGTTTCCCATTCCCGCCAACGGGCTCGAGGTCATCTGGAATCACCTCGCGCGTTACCGCGGGGTCGCCGCCGTCCGGCATATCGGCCAGGCCGCGCCCCAGCGGAATGGCAGCTACACGATCGTGAATTTCGACGACGAGTTCCTCTTCAACTACTGCCGCGAGGGGATCACCGAGGCCACTCTCGATAACACGATGATCTTCTTCAAGCAGGCGGTCATCGCCCCGGCCCGGCTCGCCGGCACCATCCTCCTCGTCCACGAGACCATGGACCAGGTCAAGGAGCCGCGCCGCGCCTGGGTTTACAACGCCGGCCGCCGCCGCGTGACCCGCGCCCCGAATGTCGCCTACGACAATCCCGGCACCGCCGCCGACGGCCAGCGCACCAGCGACCAGTTCGACATGTTTAACGGCGCCCCGGACCGCTATGACTGGAAGTTGGTCGGAAAAAAGGAAATGCTGGTGCCCTACAACTCCTACGCGTTGCACAGCGACAAGGTGAAGTATGACGACATCCTCCAGCCGCTCCACATCAACCAGGACCTGGCGCGCTATGAATTGCACCGCGTCTGGGTGGTCGACGCCACGCTCAAGTCCGGCACCTCGCACCTTTATTCGCGCCGCACGTTCTACATCGACGAGGACAGCTGGCAGGTGCTGGCCGCCGACCAATATGACTCGCGGGGCGCGCTCTGGCGCGTGTCCGAGGCGCATTGCATCAACTATTACGATGCCCTCACTTTTTGGAGCACGCTCGAGGTGCACACGGACCTGCAGAACGGCCGCTACCTCGCCATCGGACTCGATAACGAGGGCCGGATGTATGACTTCGGCCTCAAACGCACGCCGGCCGACTACGGCCCCGACTCGCTTCGCCGCGATGGAGTGCGGTAAGGCCCAACTAAAAAACATCGCGAAGGCGGGCCGATGCCCGCCTTCTTTTTTTCCATGAACCCGGCGGCCACCATCCGCCGGCTGGTACTCGCGGCCGCGACGGTCACGATGGCGTTGGCCGCGCCGGTGGCGCCGCGTCTGCTCCTGCTCGACGGCGCGGTTGTGGGCCCGGACCTCATCGTCGTGGGCGAGCGCGGCACCATCCTCCGCTCCACCGACCAAGGTCACACCTGGCTCAGCGCGTCCAGCCCCGCCGCCGCCACGCTGACGGGCGTGAGCTTCGCCGGTGGATCTCCGCGCGGCTGGGCCGTCGGCCATGACGCCCTCATTCTGACCACCGGCGATGGCGGACTCACCTGGCAGAAACAATGGCAGGGGGGAAATCTCCAGGACTCGTTCCTCGACGTCGTGGCCGTCGATGCGCAGCACGTCTTCGCCATTGGTGCATATGGCCTTTTCGCCGCCACCGCCGACGGGGGCACGACCTGGGTGCACCGGAAAATCATCGACGAGGATTATCATCTCAATCGCCTCACCCGCGGACCCGGCGGCACCCTCTTCATCGCGGGCGAACACGGCACGCTGTTGCGCTCGAACGACGGCGGCGCCACCTGGCGGCATATTGACGCGCCCTATGACGGGTCATTCTACGGCATCCTGCCACTCGAATCCCGGACCATCGTGGCCTACGGACTGCGCGGCCGGATTTTTCGCTCGGAAGACGAAGGCGAGACGTGGACCGCCATTCCGAACGACCAGCGGCTGCTCATTGCCACGGCCCTGCGCTTGGGCGACGGCCGGATCATTTTCGCCGGGCAGTCGCGCGGCTGGTTGGTCAGCGGTGATGGCGGCAAGTCCGTCGCCCCATGGTCGTCGCCGTCCACCGCGGCAGTGGCCGAACTCCTGGAACTGCCCGATCGATCCCTGCTCGCGCTGGGTGAAGCGGGTGTGGTCGCGCTGCCTAGACCTTGAACCGCGCCATGCTCGACCGGTTTTCTTCCTGGATCTTTCGCCACCGGCTGCCGCTGGTTTGTTTCTTCGCCGCGCTCACGGCGGTCATGGCGGTCTTTGCGAGCCGGCTGCAGGTCAGTGCGAGCTTCAACAAGTCCCTGCCGCTCGATCATCCCTACATCCGCACGTTCACGAAGTACCAGTCCGAGTTTGGCGGCGCCAACCGCGTGCTCATCGCGTTGATGGTGAATCACGGTGATATCTTCACCCCGGAATATTTTGCGCAGCTGCGCAAGGTGACGGATGAGACGACCTACCTGCCGTCCGTGGATCGCGCCCAGGTGCAGTCGCTGTTTACGCCCAATGTCCGCTACATCGAGGTGATTGAGGACGGTTTTGCCGGCGGCAATGTCATCCCGGCCGATTTCACCCCCACCCCCGCCAATTTTTCGCGCGTCCGGGAGAACATCATCAAATCCGGCAAGCTCGGCCAGCTGGTCGCCAACGACTTCACCGGCGCCATCGTCAGTGCGCAACTGCTGGAGATCGATCCGCAGACGGGCCGTCAGATTGACTACGCGCGGGTGGCGGCCGGGCTCGAGGCGATCCGCCGGAACGTCGAGCGGGAAACCGGCGGGGCCATTACCGTCCACATCATCGGCTTCGCGAAGGTCATCGGCGACATCGGCGATGGCGCCCGCGGCGTGCTGCTGTTGTTCGGCGTGTCGATCGTCATCACCGCCCTGCTGGTCTGGAATTACGCCGGCCGATGGAAACTCGCGGCCGCGCCGGTCATCTGCTCGCTCGTGGCCGTCATCTGGCAACTCGGCGCGCTGACCGCCCTCGGCTACGGCGTCGATCCGTTTTCGATTCTCGTGCCGTTCCTGGTGTTTGCCATCGGCGTGAGCCATGGCGTGCAAAAAATCTCGATGTTCCGAAACGAGATGTTCAAGGGCCACGATGGACCGAGCGCCGCCCGCTCCGCCTTCATGCAGTTGATCGTGCCCGGAGTCGTCGCGCTGATGACCGACACCGTCGGGTTCATCACCATGTTCGTGATCAAGATCCAAGTCATCCGTGAGCTCGCGCTCATCGCCAGTCTCGGGGTCAGCGTGATCGTGATCACCAATTTCCTCCTCCTGCCGATCCTGTTGTCCTACCTGCGGCTCCCGGCGTCCTATGGGTCCTGGGTCGCGGCCCGGCGGGCGAAGATGGACCGTATCTGGACGCGGCTGGCGAAGGAAATGCGCCCCCGCCCCTCGCTGGCCATCATCCTCGGTTGTTTCGCGCTCGGCGCGTGGGGCTATTGGAAATCGGAGGAGGTGCGCATTGGCGACACCCAGTCCGGTGTGCCGGAATTGCGGCCCGGCTCCCGCTACAACCGGGATACGCGGGTCATCACGTCCAAGTTCAGCATCGGCGTGGATATTCTTTCCGTCATCGTGGAGACGGTGCCCAACGGCTGCATTGACTACGACGTGGTCACGCTGATGGACCAGTTCGAGGGTCGCATTCGCACGGTCCCGGGCGTGCAGTCGGTCATCTCGCTGCCCGCGATGGCCAAGCTCGTGAACGCCGGCTATAGCGAGGGGTCGCTCAAGTGGCGGATCCTGCCGCGCAATCCGCAGGCGCTCGCCCAGGCCGTCTCGCCCATCGAGACCGCCACCGGCCTGCTCAACGCCGACGCCAGCGTGATGCCTATCATGATTTTTCTCGCCGACCACAAGGCGGAGACGCTCCGCGCCGTGACGGACGCGGTGAAGGCCTTCGCCGCGGAGCACCCGTCGCCCAAGGCGAAATTCCTCCTCGCCAGCGGCAATGCCGGCGTGATGGCTGCCACCAACGAGGTCGTGGCCTCCGCCCAGCGGCCCATCGTGCTGTGGGTCTTCGGTGCGGTCATCGCCCTCTGCTTGGTGACTTTCCGCTCCATTCGCGCGACGCTGTGCATCGTCGTCCCACTCGCGATTGTCAGCTGGCTGGCGTACGCGCTCATGGTCTATCTCGGCATCGGCCTCAAGATTTCGACCCTCCCCGTCGTCGCGCTCGGCGTGGGCATCGGCGTCGACTATGGCATCTACCTGTTTGCGAGCCTGCAATCGGCGCTGAAGACCGGCGCCTATTTCGAGGATGCGATGTTTCAGGCGTTTCGGGACACCGGGGCCGCCATTGTTTTCACGGGACTCACGCTGGGTGCCGGCGTGAGCATGTGGATTTTCTCCGACCTGAAGTTTCAGGCCGACATGGGCCTGCTGCTCACCTTCATGTTTCTCGTCAACATGCTGGGCGCGATCGTGCTGCTGCCCGCGATGGCCCGCTGGCTCTATCGCCATCAGCGGCGGCCGGCCTGAGTGGTTTTACTTGGCCTCGGACCGGGTTTGCGTGATGGTCCCAGCCCATGCCCGAGGAAACCACGCCGCGCTATTTTACCGACGCCCAGTGGCGGATTATCAGCGGGGCCCTCACGCTGCTGGCCATTGGTGCGACGATTGCGCTGGTGATCTTCGCCCTCCGCGTCCTGGGCCGGTTTGTGGGCAATTTTTCCGGCGTGCTCTGGCCGCTGGCCGTGGCCGGCGTGCTGGCGTTGATCCTGCGCCCCCTGATTGTCGTCGTGGAGCGACGCCTGCGCCTGCAGCGCGCCGCAGCCGTCGTGCTGCTCTACGGCGTTTTTCTGCTGCTCGCCGCCGCCACGCTCTTCGTGGTGGTTCCCCCGCTGTTCGATCAGGTCCTGGACTTTCTCGACTATGCGCCGACGCTGTGGACCAACGGCCTCGTCTATTTGGAAAAACATTATCCGGACTGGGTGGCCATGGTGCAGCGCCAGCTGGCCAATCCGACGGTGCACTCCATCGCCGAGTCCTTGGCGGCTGAGATCAAGACGGTGCTGGCCCAGGCCATTCCGTCATTGCGCGCCGCGGGCGGGGAGCTCCTCGATCTCATCGCGTTCGGCACCCATGTCGCCATCATCCCCGTCTATCTGTTCTTTTTCCTTCTGGCCCGCGGCAAGACCGCGGAAAAGTTGAGCCCCAATCTGCCATTTCTGTCGCCGGGTGTCCGCAATGACGTCGTCTTTCTGGTGCGCGAATTCATCGGGATCGTGGAGTCGTTTTTCCGCGGCCAGTTGCTGATCGGCTTGATCATGGGCGTCCTGCTCGCCCTCGGCTTCACCCTTATCGGCCTGAAATTCGGCCTGATCCTCGGGTTGGTCTTTGGGGTGTTCAACATCGTCCCGTACCTGGGCACGATCCTGGGCCTGATCGTCACCCTCCCGCTGGCGTTTCTTCAGCCCGGGGGCGGTTGGCGGCTGGTCGCACTCGTGCTGCTCGTGAAGCTCATCGTGCAGACCGTCGAGGGCTGGTTCCTCACGCCGAAGATCATGGGTGACCGGACCGGCCTGCACCCGGTGGTCATCATCGTGGCGATCCTTTTCTGGGGTACCGCCTTTGAGGGCGTGCTCGGCATGCTGCTGGCCATTCCGCTCACGGCGTTCTTCGTCACCGTGTGGCGGCTGGCGAAGCGCAAATACTTTCACGTTCCCGCCTGAGCCGGCGCTCCGCGTCATGGCTTGGGAAGTTCACCATCGCAAGGGCGTCTGGCTGCCGCAAATCGGCTGGTGGCTCGATGCCCAGACCCGGGTGGCGCGCTCCTTTGTCTCCCACGCCCATGGCGACCATATCGCGCGGCACCGCGAAGTGCTGTGCACCGCGGCGACCGCCCGCCTCTTGCACGCCCGGCTGCCCGGCCGGCGCGAGGAGACCGTGCTGCCCTTCGGCCGCCCGCACGCGCTCGAGTTCGGCACCACCGCCACGCTACATCCGGCCGGGCACATCTTTGGCTCCAGCCAAATTCTGATCGAGACCCCCGAGCACGGCTCCCTGCTCTACACCGGGGATTTCAAGCTCCGCCCCGGCCTCACCGCCGAGGCCTGCGCCACGCCGCCGGCGGATGTGCTCATCATGGAAACGACGTTCGGACTCCCCCGCTATGTCTTTCCGCCAGAAGCCGAGGTCATCGCCGGGATCATCGAGTTCTGCCAGCGCGCGCTGGCCGACGGCGCGACGCCCGTCCTGCTCTGTTACAGCCTCGGCAAGAGTCAGGAGGTCCTCCGCGCCCTCGCCCCCGCCAGGCTGCCGGTGATGTTGCACGCCGACACGCTGCGCCTGACGCGCATCTGCGAGCAACTCGGGCTCGTTTTCCCGCCCTATCGGGAGTTTTCGACCGAGGAAGCGGGAGGTCATGTCGTCCTCTGTCCGCCGCATGGCCAGGGCCTGCTCAGCCGCCTGTCCGCCCGGCGCACCGCCGTCATCACGGGCTGGGCGGTCGACTCGGGGACGATCTACCGCTCCCGCTGTGACGCCGCCTTTCCGCTTTCGGACCATGCCGGCTTCGACGATCTCATCACCTTCGTCGAGCGCGTGCGGCCGAAACGGGTGCTGACGCTCCACGGTTTTGCCCGGGAATTCGCGCAAACTCTCCGGTCGCGGGGCTGGGACGCCCTTGCTATTGGTCAAGGCAACCAACTTGAATTCAAGCTGTCAGGCTGAAGTTCCTCCCCCTCCCATGCGCCGCCTCCTATTTCTCTGTCTGCTCAGTGCCTCGCCCGCCTTCGCGGACATGCGCCTGGCGCTCGGGCCCGGGGAATCCTTCACCTACCGGGTCGGCTACGCCATTTTCTCCAACGCGGGCGAAATCAAGATCACGTCCAAGGCGGAGGTTGATGATCATGAGCTGTGCCTCCTGGTCGTCACGACCACCTCCACCCGCGGCTTTCTGCGCAGCATTTATCCTTTCGATGCGCGGGCCGACTCGGTCTTCAACCTCCGCACCGGCCACATGGTCGTCCACACCGAAAAGAGTGCCCACGGCAAGAAACCGACGGACACGATACTCACGTTTGACTACGAACATCGCACGGCCACTTACGAAAACCTGGTGCATTCCGAGAAGAACCAGATCGTGCCCCTGCCCACGGGCGATCCCATGGATCTCATCACCAGCCTGATCCAGGCGCGGGCCTGGCGGGTCAAGCCCGGCGAGACGATCGACATCCTCGTGATGTTCGAGGAAGAGCCCTACGAGCTCACGTTTCATGCCGAGCGCTACGAGGAAGTCCGCACCCCGCTCGGCACGTTCAACACACTGGTGCTCGTGCCGCGCATGGAGAAGACCGCCCCGAAGGGCATGTTCAAGCGCGGCTCGACCGTACGGGTCTGGATTTCGCAGGACGAACGGCATCTGCCCGTGAAGTTTGAGGTCGAGTTCAAGTTCGGCTCGGGCATCGCCACGCTCGTCGACTACCAGCCGCCATCGCCGCCGAATGCGAATCCTGGTCCTTAGAGGCGGGGCGCTTGGTGATTTCCTCGTCACCCTGCCCGCGCTGGCGCTGCTGCGCGATCGCTGGCCGGACGCACGCATCGAACTCGTGGGGAATCTCTCCGCCGCCGCGCTCGGCTTGTCCGCGAGGGTGCTCGATGCCGTGCATTCGCAGCATGAGGTCCGCTGGGGCGCGCTTTACAACTCCGCCCGGCTGCCCCCGCCGTTTGCGACGGTGCTCGCGGCATTCGATCTCGTCGTGAACTACTGGCCCGATCCCGGCGGGGAATTGAGGGGCAAATTCCCCGCGCGGCCGGGGCAGATCTTTCTCGCTGCTCCGGCTGTGCCCACCCTCGGGTCCGCCGCCGCGCACTACTGCGAACCCCTGCGCCAGCTCGGCCTGGCTCCCGACTTGCTAATCTATCCGCTACGCGTACCGGCACCGGAGCCCCGGCTGGTGGCCATTCATCCCGGCAGCGGTTCGCCCCGGAAGAACTGGCCTTCCGCTCGCTGGCTCGCCCTCGCCCACTGGCTGGAACGCGAACTCCGCGTCCACGTGCTCGTCATTTCGGGCGAAGCGGAACCGGACGATCTGCTCGCTGGCGTCGGCCGTCACCTCCGCAATCACCCGCTTGGCGAAGTGGCCGATGGCCTGGCCCGCTGCCGGCTCTTTCTGGGACACGACTCGGGCGTGAGCCACTTGGCGGCCTCGGCTGGCGTTCCGGAAATATTGCTGTTTGGACCGACCGACCCCGCCATCTGGGCGCCGCCGAGTCCAAACGTGCGCGTCCTCAAATCCGGCTCCGCTGTCTCGGCGATTTCGCTCGCGGACGTCCAGCACGCCGTCCGGCTAGCGCTACCGGATCTATCCTGAAACGCCACGCTTTGGCCGCCCACACGGGCCCGGCAAAGTCCACGCCGATCCGCGGCGATGCCTGCACCTGTCGTCGCGGCACGCGGATGCCGCGATCCTCGATCCACAAGCCGCTGGCCGGCTGGGCCGCCGCGCCATTCAGCTGGCGATCGATGCCCAGCGCCCGGGTCACCCGGCCCGGACCGGCGCAGCCCGCCACGCCCCGAATCAGCACCGCGGCGGGCCAGTCGGGCGGGCCGACCACGAGATTCAGCATCTCATGCATGCCGTAACAGAGATAGACATACCAGATGCCCCCGGCCGCATATAGCACCTCGGTGCGCCGTGTGCGACCCGCCCGGGCGTGGCAGGCGAGATCGCGTTCGCCATCGTAGGCCTCGACCTCCGTGATCATGCGCGCCACTCCGCCAGGGCGAACGAGGAACTTTCCGAGCAGATGCCTGGCCTGCCTCAGGGTCGCGCGGTGCTGCCATTGCGCAGAAGATATGATTTCGGGCATGACTTTGGGAGAGCGGAGTGTTTTAGGCTGAAGTCCAGTGCACGCAACTACCGCTCCAAGTCAAAGACCCTCCCCGCTTCGCCGCAACCTGGTGCTGGGCCTGTGGGACGGCGTGACGGCCATGCCGCTCACGACCCTGAGCCAGCCAGGCAATTTCGTGCTGGCGGCGCTTCTGACCGGCACCTTCGCCTTCTCCACGCGAACCTACGGCCTGATCACTTCGCTGCCGTTCTGGTTTAATTTCCTGCAGGTGTTGCTCACGCCTTTGCTCGCCCAGCGCCTGCGGGCCCGGTCGATGACCATCGTCAGCGCCTGCCTTCATTGCCTCGGCTGGGTCGCGCTGCTGCTCGCGCTGCCGTTTCTGCCCCCGAGTCAGAATACGCTCACGGTGACGGTTTTCATTGTCGCGTTTTCCATCGTGGCGCTGTCCGCGGCGATCAACGGCGTCGCCTGGAACGCGTGGATGCAGGAATGCATTCCCGTCCGGCTGCGCGGCAAATATTTCGGCTTTCGCAACCGGCTGCTCTACCTCTCGCTCGTCGTCTACATGCTGATTGTGTCGGGCCTGCTGGCGTGGCTCAACAGCTCGTTGCTGGCCTTCCAGCTGCTCTTCGCAGGCGCGCTGGCCCTGCGCATTGTGTCCGTTCTCGCCCAGCAGCGCATGCGCACGACCACCAGCGGGCGTCCGCCCGTCCCCGAACCACCCTGGCAGGACCAGGTCCGCGTGGTCCGGGCCGACGCGACGTTCGTTCGCTTCATCACGTTCGCCTCGGCCATGGGGTTCGCCTGCACGCTGTTTGGGCCGTTCTATCCGGTCTTCATGCTCGAGGAGCTGCACCTCAGCGCGGCCCGCACCAACCTGCTGCTGCTGCTGAGCGTGCTGGGCGCGGCCATCGCCTTTCCCGCGTGGGGCCGGTTGCTCGACCGTTTCGGCAATGTGCCCGTCATGATAGTCGCCGTGATCCTATGGCAGCTGTTCAACACCCTCTATATCATCCTCGGTCCGGGCAACATCTGGCTGCTCTATGTCATCTGCCCGGCCGGCGGAATTTTCAGCGCCGGTTACGGCATCGGGGTATTCGCCTTGCTGTTGAAACTTACGCCGCCCGGGGCGCGCACCATGGGCATGGCGCTGTTTGTCTCCATTTCCTCGCTGACCGCCGCCCTCGGACCGATCACCGGCGGCTACTTGCTCGCCGCCGCCCAGGCGCGGGGCTGGTCGGCCCTCGATGCGTATCATGCCGCCTTCGTGGCCATGCCGGTCCTCACCGTGCTCAGCTGCGTGCTGTTGCGGCGGGTCGGCGAGCAGAACTCGGCCCGCGTGACCGACGTGGTGGGAGCGATGCGCAATGTTCGCACCGTCGCCTCGCTGTTCGGCCTGACTTTTTTGGTGAACCAGGTTTTTCTTCGTCCGGGCAGCCGGGTTAGCCCGGCGCCAAATTCGCCTAAATGACAGTTCCCGCCACAGCTCCCATCTTCAGCCTGACGGGCAATCTCCTCGCGGAACGCACCCTCGAGTTCGCCGATTGGTCGCCGGGGAAAACTCAGCGGGCCGTGCGGGAGTCGTTTCAAGTCGGCGGCAAGGGCATCAACGTTTCCAAGATGCTCCATCGCCTCGGGGCCCCGACCACGGCGCTGTGCTTCGCCGGTGGCGCCGCTGGCGCCGAGTGCGGCCAATGGCTGCACGCGCAGAAATTCGCCTCCCGGATTTTTCCGACCCTTGGCTCCACCCGGATCGGCATCGTGGTCCGCGGGGGCCGCCAGCCCGAAACCACCTTTTTCAGCCCCGATTCACCGCCGGACGCCGCGGCGATTCGCGCCTGCGCCGACGACCTCGACGCCCAGCCCCCCGGCCAGGTGCTCGCCCTCTGCGGCAGCCTGCCCGGTTGGCTGACGATCGAGTTCGATCCGTTGCGCGCCGCGCTGGGCCGCTGGCAGGAGCGCGGCCAACTGGCGGCCGACACCTATGGGCCGCCCCTCGCCTGGCTGGCGGAGCAGCCGCTGGCTTTGGTAAAGATCAACGCCACCGAGCTGCGCAGTCTGGTTGGCGTCACCGGCGTGCCCTCGAGCACTGCCGGCCAGATCAAGCTTGCCGCCGAGCGTTGGCCGGTGCGTCGCTGGGTTATCACCGATGGCGCCAATCCCGTCTGGTTTCAAGAGGGCGAGGGCGAGCCGGTCAGCCTGACCCCGCCGCGCGTGAGCGAGATCTCACCCACTGGGTCAGGCGACGTGCTCTTTGCGTATGTCCTCGATTCGCTTTTTCGCCACGGGCGGACCCTCGCCGAATCGGTGGCGGGCGCGCTGCCCTTCGCTGCGGCTAACGCCGCTCATCCCGGCATCGCGGAGTTTCCCGATCCCTGAGCGGGCTTGCCGCGGGCGGGATGCACCACTTTAATTTTGCCCGGGCCACGAACATCTCGACCCGCCTGAGGTCGGACGGGCTGCCCCTTCAACCATGAATCGAAATCTCATCGTCACTCTTCTTGCCTTGGTCGCGGCCGCCGCGCTCTTCTTTGGCTATCGCGCCTACAAGCTGTCCGCTGAACGCGATTTGGCGCAGGAGCGTGCCGCCGCCGAGTTCGCGCTGGCCCGGCAGCGTCAGGCCGAGCTCGCCCGCCGCGCCGCGGCGGTGAACGAGGCCCGCCGCATGGCTGAGAGATCGGAAGAGCGTCGTGTAGGGAAA
>OCZT010002188.1_pt1 | contig 20254 bp, 9 predicted proteins | sample 1539031 | NCBI WGS metagenome assembly OCZT01 (sample SAMEA3539308, study PRJEB22396) | soil metagenome | biome: tundra; feature: field; material: soil | place: USA | collected 2010-05 | depth 0.15 m | reverse complement strand
GGCCACCACCAGGCAGGCCAGGAGAAATCGGACGTTCATAGGCAGGGAACCTTTCCCAGCGCACCGGGTGCACTCTAAGGGTACAATTGTAGCAAACGTTTACTCGCCTATCACGGGGTACAAGCCCTGGTATTTCTACGCGAAGCGAGTGCTGGCTCGGGAACTTGTTCTGGTCCCCGTCGACGGGAAGGTAGACATCGGCATCCCACGTGAAATCCACTGCACCATCGTCATTTCGGTCGTCGGGGTCGCGCTCCCAGTATCTCGGTAGTCCCAGCGCATTAGGTTGCTCATCGAAACCGCGATCGCGTACCAGTTCCGCAGACAGCCCACCTTTAATATCCTCGAACATAAACTCGGCGACCTGCCCGTATAGAGTTGGACTGAGAACGTTCTCGATTTTGTTAGCGTCGATCGCGAGGGTCGCCGTCGCGGTTTGTTTTATTGCAGGGCTGGCCAAACAACACATCAGCCAGCATCGCACGAAGCTCCAACAACTCGCTTGAAGACGGTTGGTCATGTTACGCACTCCCGCGTTCCTTGCCGGAATTCAGAGACGTAGTATGCCTGAAATTAACCGGTGTGGTAATGTATTGCACCGATCTGTAAACGTTTACAGTAAATGATCTCTTCAGCTTTCGACCATATTCCATGTCGGGGGATGCGATGGCTCCTAAAAGAACCTTAGTTTGGGCGGTTATCACCTTTACCTTGCTAACTTCAGGCCCCTTGCGTGCGCAGACGCCACGTTGGACCGAGGACAAGGCGAAATCCTGGTATGACCAGCAGTTCTGGCTGGTCGGTAGCAACTACATTCCGGCAGATGCAATCAACGAACTCGAGATGTGGCAGGCACACAGCTTCAATGCCGCTCAAATTGACAAGGAACTGGGTTGGGCGGAGGGCCTGGGGATGAACACGATGCGCGTTTTCCTCCAAGACCTGCTATGGCAAGAAGATCCTGAAGGCTTCAAAAGGCGCATCGATCAATTCCTGGAGATTTCTTCCCGGCACCACATCAAGCCGCTCTTTGTACTGTTTGATTCGTGCTGGGACCCGCAGCCCAAACTCGGAGTCCAGCATCCGCCCATCCCCGGAGTTCACAACTCCGGATGGGTACAGTCTCCGGGCAGCGCAGCACTCGCCGATCCTGCTCAAGAAGGCCGGCTGAAGGCGTATGTAGTGGGAGTAGTTGGGGCGTTCGCAACTGACGCCCGCGTGCTCGGCTGGGACGTATGGAATGAGCCCTCGAACACAAATGAGGGCAGCTATCCCAAACTCGAACCTTCCAATAAGCAGCAATTAGTGGAAGCATTGCTCCCGAAAGTGTTCGCGTGGGCGCGGGAGGCGCATCCATCCCAGCCTCTCACCAGCGGTGTTTGGGATATCGATTTTGAGAACGGGTCGGCGTTGACGAAGACTCAGCAGATTCAGCTGGAAAACTCCGATGTAATCAGCTTCCACAACTACGGGTGGCCGGAAAGCTTCGAAAAAGAAGTGCTATTTCTTCAAAAGTTTCATCGTCCGTTGATCTGCACAGAATTTATGGCACGCGGAGCCGGTAGCACGTTTGATACTGTCTTGCCACTCGCTAAGAAATACAAAGTGGCAGCCATTAACTGGGGCTTCGTCGCCGGCAAGACGCAAACGTACTACCCATGGGATTCTTGGCGGCATCCTTACATTCTCGATCAGCCAACCGTGTGGTTCCACGAAGTGCTTCATCCGGATGGGAAGCCTTACCGGGATGCCGAAGTCAAGCTGATTCGGGAGTTAACTGGCAGGGGAAAACCGACGCGCCCGAGTTCAGAGGTCCGTTAGGAGCGTTATTACAAGTAGAATCGAAGCCAGAGTCACGATGCTGACGTTCACGGCGGCCACGGCTCCGTAGCGCCCGGCAGAAGCTGCATAACGACATCGACGAGGTGCTTGCTCACAGATTCGAGTTCCCATACGCCGTGCCAGGTGTGCATCTGCTCACCGCCGAGTAAGAAATCTTGGTTGACCCAGACTCCAGAGATCAAGCAGCTTTCCCCTTGCCCATAAGCGCCCAAAGTCGTATATTGATGCGGCTTCGAGTAATCGTTTACTAAAATATCCTTAGCGCTGGCCAGCTCTGTGTGGGCTAGCCCAACTGGAGGATGAAAAATGTCGTCGAGACGCCAGTTTTTGCAGCAGGCTTCTACCGCTGCTTTGGCTCTGTCTTCCAGCACTCTTTTTGGGCGCCTTGCCTCGGCGCAGGCAGCGTCAACCGCAGATCAAACCGTCCGCATCTTAGTGGACGGCCGCCGAAGCATCTCTCCCCTGGACCGAAACTTGTTCGGCTCCTTCCTTGAGCAATTGGGACGCGCGATTTACGAGGGCATCTATGATCCCGGATCGAAGTTGTCCGACTCGAACGGTTTCCGCAAGGATGTGATGCAGGAGGTGCATTCCCTCGGTGTTCCTATCATTCGATATCCGGGCGGCAACTTCGTCTCCGGCTATAACTGGCTGGACGGCGTAGGCCCGGAGCAGGATCGCCCGCGGGTGCTGGACAAAGCCTGGGATTCCATGAACTCGAATCAGTTTGGCACCAACGAGTACATGCAGTGGTGCAAGGCGGTCGGAACGCTACCCCTCATGGGCCTCAATCTCGGCACCGGAACTCCGGAGCAAGCAGCCGCCCTTCTGGAGTACTGCAATGTAGACAAAGGTACGGAGTGGAGCGACTTGCGGCGGAAGCACGGCTATCCCGATCCGTACAACGTGAAGAACTGGTGCCTGGGGAATGAAATGGACGGACCGTGGCAGATTGGGCATATGACCGCGACAGAATACGGCATGAAGGCCCAGGATACAGCCCGCCAGATGCGCTATGTAGACCGGTCGGTGCAGTTGATTGCGTGCGGATCCAGCGGTCCGTTTATGCCCACTTACCTGGAGTGGGACCGCGAAGTTCTAGAGCAGTGCTATGACCACGTAGATGGGCTCTCGTTGCATCGTTATCTGGGCAATAACGACGAAACGGGGGAGGACAGCGCAAAGTATCTGGCCATGAACTTGACGATGGATCGCCAGATTGCCGAGACGCTGGCGGTTTGCGACCTGGTTCGGGGGCACAAGAGATCACCCAAGAAACTCTGGTTGTCCTTCGATGAATGGAATGTCTGGTATCGTGCGCGCAGCGGGGACGCAGTCAACGGGCACCGGAAAGAAGCGGCGCATCTCCTCGAAGAAATCTACGACCTCGAGGATGCGCTGCTCGTTGGCGGCATGCTTAACACTCTGATGCGAAATGCCGATCGTGTAAAGATCGCCTGCCTGGCGCAACTGATCAATGTGATTGCGCCGATCATGACCAATGAAAGCGGGCTCTTCCGCCAGACAATCTACTATCCCTACGCCTGGGCGCTGCAATATGCGCGTGGGCGTGTGCTCAATGTGCTGGTAGAGTCACCCACCTACGATGTGAAGGGCCTCGATGCGGTGCCATATGTCGATGCGGTTGCGACCACCGAGGATGGCAAGACTTCACTCTTCATTCTCAACCGCGATCTGTCGAAAGCTCATGCTGTTGAGGTAGTCTGGGAAGACCAGCCGCAGAGCCGCGTGGTGGCTTCACAAGTCTTGACCGGAAGCGACCTGAAGGCGGTAAACGGCTTCGATGCGCCCGAGCGAGTAAAACCGCAGCCCTTTGACAAACCTTCTACTGCAAACGGGCGCACAAAGTTGGAGGTTCCGGCGCGCTCCTACACCGTGATTCAGTGGGCAGCGTAGGAAGAACCTGAACGGGGGCGATGCGCCACAGCTACGCACCTCCTTCTTTTTTAAACTTTTTTGCCGCTGCCTTCTGATACGGTTGTGTATTTGTCGATGGGGAGATCAATGAATCGTTCGACGCGCCCGCTAGGCATAGGCCATTTGATTTCCACCCAGTCGAACTTCAGACGAGAGCCGATGCCGAGAACGACGCGCGGGTCATGCGAAGCCAAATAGCTTCCGCCACCTGTTTTGAAGATCGATCGTTTCAAGTCTCCTGCCTGCCAGGTGATCAACGCTCCGATGGCATCAGGGTTCGCCTGCTTCGCCACTAGTTTCAGTCCCAGCCAGTGATTGCGGCGTCCGGCATTGTTCTTCACCAACATAGGGGCGCCATTGTTGACCGCGACGAGAACGTCCAGCGCTCCATCGTTATTGACATCACCGACTGCCATGCCTCGCGAGGCATAGGGCTTTGTGAACACGGGGCCGCTGGAAGCAGAAATATTTTCGAAACGTTGGCCGTTGCCGCGAAAAAGAAGCATCGGCTCGGAGTACTTGACGTCCGACGAGTGCTCTTCGATTTTGTCATCGGGATGCCCATTGGCAAGAAACAGGTCGAGATTGCCGTCGTTGTCGTAGTCGAAGAACTTTACTCCCCACCCGCTCATCAGCACGGTCGCTTTTCCGATACCGTTTGGTATGGCCATGTCGTCAAAGGTCTCGTCGTGATTGTTGTGGTATAGGGAATACATCTCGCGGTCCACGTTGGTGACGAAAAGGTCGATCCAACCATCCTGGTCGTAATCGCCGGCGTCCACTCCCATGCCGGAGCGAGCATGTCCTTCGGCGCTGTAGCCGACGTTGCCCTGAGGGCCGGCCTCCGCAAACTTGCCATTGCCGCGGTTGAGGAAAAGAAAATTCGCGACCGTGTCGTTGGCAACGAAGAGGTCGATGCGGCCGTCATTATTAATGTCGCAGGCGACCACGCCCCAGGCCTTGCCGAGGGATTTTCCGATGCCTGACTCCTGGCTGACGTCGGTGAAGGTGCCGTCGCCGTTGTTGTGAAACAGCCAGCTCGGCATGGGATCGTAAACGCTAGGGATGCAGTAGTGACGAAATCCAGTCTGCAGGTTGCCACAGAATTTGTTCTTGGTCTTATCGAAGTCCACGAACCTGCAGATAAAAAGGTCAAGCTTGCTGTCGTTGTCGTAGTCGAACCACACTGCGCTCGAGGCCCATCCAGCGGTGGGCAGCCCGGCTTTACGGGTCACGTCAGTAAACGTGCCATTTCCGTTGTTGTGGTAGAGAATAACGCCGTTGTATTGGGTTAGGAGAAGGTCAGGGAAGCCGTCGCCGTCGTAGTCGCCCACCGCAACACCCATCCCGTAGCCGCCGCCCGGTACCCCCGCCTTTTCGGTTACGTCGGTAAAGGTGCCGTCGCGGTTGTTGCGATAGAGCGCATTGCGAAGGGGCGGATTCGGATCCAGGAAATCGCATTTCCCGCTGTTGACCAGATAGATGTCTATCCAGCCGTCGTTGTCGTAGTCGATGAATCCGCAACCGGCTCCAAGTGTCTCCGGCAGATACGTTTCAGGCGAGCGCCCGTTGTGGTGAACCCAGGTTATCCCGCTTACTTCTGGAGGAACGAGTTCAAAGGGGAATTCCGCTGTGGATGAGGCTACTGGCCACAACCCGGGTAAACGGGGAACAGCAGAAGCAGCCAGCGCCGCACCGATGCGCCCTAGGAAGCCCCGGCGGGTGCCGAGATGCCCACTTTTTCCCTGGATCATGAAGCTGCGTTTCCCCCCGAAAGAACTGCAATTGCTAAGTGTAGAACGATTCGCTTGTGGATGAATCTACACCCCTGGAACGCAGAGCCACAAGGGACAATCCCCAGTATTTTCGCGGGTTTGCAGCGTTGCGCGGGTCCGGCGGCGATGCTATAAAAGATGAAGTTCTGGCCGGGCGCGTAGCCGCCCGGGCACCCACTCTATGCGGACAAGAGACAGCTGGCGTTTATTCTTCGTCGTGTGTGTCCTTGCCACCGCGTCCTGCGCGCAGACTAATCACATCGAGAGGGCCGTTCAGCTATTGAACAACGGCGATACGGTGCAAGCCGAGGTCGAAGCTCGCAAAGCGATGCAGACTCCATCGACGCGCGCGCTGGCGCTGGCCATGCTCGGAACGATCCGTTTGCAGCAGGGAAGAACCGAGGAGAGCACTAGGTTTCTGCTTCAAGCCCTCGCCCTGAGTCCCAAGCTGGTAGGCGCTCGCACGACTTTGGGGAACGCTTACGCCTTTGGGGGCAAGCCCGACTTGGCGTCGAAATGCTTTCGGGAGGTGCTGAAGGTCGACCCAGACAATTTCGACGCTCGCTTGGATTTCTTCAAACTGGAGGCTTCCCGGCGCAATTTCCAGCAGTCCCTGGATCTAGCATTACCAATCCTGCCTCAGCTACTCGAATCTGACGAGGCGATGGTTGTCTTGGCCTCTGATTATGGCGCACTTGGAAAGAAACACGAGTTGGAGGATCTCGTCGCTCACTGGCAGCAACTGCCAGGTCCGGCGGACGAAGCAGCATTGGATTTCGGCGGTGCGCTACTCGTTTACGGGATGAGAGCTGAAGCTACAAAGGTGTTTCAGGACGAAGAGGCGCGACTCACGGCTCACCCAGAGCCCGCCCTTGCTCTCAAACTGGGGAATGCTTTTCTGACCTTGGGCCTTCTCAACGAGGCAGAGAAGAGTGCACAACTCGCCTTGTCGCTGGCTCCCGACTGCATCGGGTGCTACGAGACTTTGGCGCAGATTGCGGATCGCCAGGACAACAGTGAAAAAGCCCTGGCATATCTGGTGGCTGCCAAAAAACGGGCGCCTGGGGACCCGGAGGTTCTCTTCGAGTTTGGCAAAGTGTGTCTGGAGAGAAATCTTCTCGAGGACGCCTTTTCTGCACTGTCGAAGGCAGTGGAGTTGCAGCCTGAGAATGACGCGTACGTCTACGTTTTAGGCTCCGCCAATGTTGCCAGCCGCCATCTGCCGGATGCTCTGGCGCTTTTCCAGCGACTTCTGCAGAAGCACCCTCACGACGCGATCCTGACCTATGCAAGTGGCGCCGTCTACTACCTTCAAGGTAAGTACACCGAGGCTGAGGCTTCGCTCAAGCAGAGCTTGGCGGCTCAGCCCAATCAGGTAGCGGCTTCCTATTATTTAGGGCTGACTTACGACGCAATTGGCGACGATGATCGTGCCATCCCGATCTTCCGGGAGCTGCTGAAGAGCAATCCCAAGCATGCGCCGTCGTGCGTGAAATTAGGCAGCATACTGCTGAGAGCGCACCAGTACGATGACGCCAAACAGAACCTCGAGCGCGCGGTTTCTCTCGATCCGGAGTCGGTAGAAGCGCACTATCAGCTGGGGGTGCTGCTTCGCCGCTTGGGCAAGTCTGCCGAGTCGGAGAGCGAGTTTGCGGAGTCCCGTAAACTGGAGGCGGCGCAGCGTGCGCAAAAGGACGTGCGTCTGCGCCTGTTGCTGCCTGATTGAGCCTAAAATGAGCCGGCGTCCTCCCAGCAATCACAGTCATCTTTCACGGCGTGAGTTTATCGCCGCCATGAGGGGATTGGGCGCGATCGTGCCTGTCTCGTTCCTAATTTCGGGGCTGCCCGCGCTCGGAGCAATTCAAAAGTCACCGGCAGTTGCGAAGGGTAAATCCGGGAGTAGCCCAGCCGCACCCGCAGGCTTCTGCTTCAAAGATATTGCTAAAGAAGCCGGTCTCGCAGCAGGGGCTAACGTCTTCGGCGGGATTGAGCGCAAACAGTACATCCTTGAGGAAACGGGTTGCGGCGTAGCTCTTTTCGATTACGACAACGACGGCTGGTTGGACATTTTTATGGTGAACGGAACCCGCTTCGAGGAGATCTCGACGTCGCATCCGCCGACCAATTTCCTGTTCCACAATAACCGGGACGGCACCTTCACCGACGTTACGGAGAAAGCAGGCCTGGCCAGGTCCGGTTGGGGGCAGGGCTGTTGCATCGGAGATTACGACAATGATGGCTTCGATGACCTCGTCGTGACCTACTGGGGTGGCATTGTCCTGTATCACAACAACGGCGACGGGACCTTCACCGATGTCTCAGAAAAAGCAGGTCTCCTGCAAAAGGATCCGCATCCGCGCTGGAATACCGGCTGCTGCTTTGTCGACTACGATCGCGACGGCCACCTCGATCTTTTCGTCGCCAATTACGTGAATTTCGATCTAAAGACGACGCCCCTCGCCGGAAGCAATGCGTACTGCCGTTATTTCGGGCTTTCGGTTGGTTGCGGGCCACAGGGCATGGGCGGCGGGACCAACATTCTCTATCACAATCGCGGCGACGGAACGTTCGAGGATGTATCTGTGCAGTCTGGAATTGCGGTTCCCCGTGGTCCGTCGGACCCGTTCTTTGTAGCCGACCAGTGGATTCCCACAGGCTCTTACGGCCTAGGGGTCTCCGCCGCGGACTTCGACAACGATGGCTGGCCTGACATTTACGTGGCCTGCGACTCCGTTCCCAGCCGCTTCTATCACAACAAAGGAAACGGAACTTTCGATGAAGCGGCCCGGGAGATCGGCTGTGCGGTCAATGAGAATGGCGGGATGCAGGGTGGCATGGGAGTGGCCGTCGGCGATTATGACTGTGACGGCTGGCTGGATATCGTGAAGACGAACTACTCCGATCAAACCGCGAACTTATACCACAACAATGGCGACGGAACCTTTTACGACGCTGTTTTGCAGGGCGGCATGGGCGGCAATACCAGGTACCTGGGATGGGGGGTGGGACTTTTCGACTTCGACAACGACGGCTGGCCTGACATTTTCATGTCAAACGGTCACGTCTTCCCCGAAGTGGACACGAAGAAACTGCACCTCACCTTCAAGCAGCGAAAGATTGTCTACCGGAACCTTGGGAACGGACGCTTTGCCGACGTCACCGCCGATAGCGGCCCCGCGCTGAATCAGCCGCGCTCCAGCCGCGGAGCGGCATTCGGAGACTTCGATAATGACGGAGACGTTGACGTCGTGGTCATAAACATGAACGAGCCACCCTCTCTTCTGCGAAATGACTGCTCCGCGAAGAACAATTGGCTGAAGGTGAAATGCGTTGGGACCAAGTCGAACCGAAGCGCGATTGGCGCCCGTGTGCGTGTGGTTACCGGCCGACATTCCCAAATCAACGAAGTTATGAGCGGATCCAGCTACATCTCCCAGAATGACCTTCGTCTGCACTTTGGGTTGGGTCAAGCCAAACAGGTGGACTTGGTCGAGGTGCGATGGCCATTAGGCCTGGTGGAGTCTTTTAAGAACATTGATGCCAATCAACTGCTCGTTCTGCAAGAGGGTCACGGGATCATAAGGCGAGAGAAGCTCGGTAGGCCGTAGTCTTAGAGCAAAAAATGGATGGTCCGTATCGGACCATCCATTTAGCTTTCTTGGAGAGGAGTTAGAAGAACACCTGCAAACCGAACTGGATTCGCCTCGGGATGTTGCACTGGCTGCCTGTCTTCCCGAAGTCAGTGTTCCCATTATTGGGTTGCCAGGACTGATCCACTGGGCAGAAGAAGACGCGGTTAAGGGCGTTACCTGCATCCGCTTCGAACCGGACATATTTCTCTTCGCTGAAGTGGGTGTCTTTGAAGATTGAAATATCCTCGTTGAAGTACCTGAATCCGCGCACACTCGCATCCATTCTTGGCGCGTTACCAAAAACGAGGGCACCGGGATCGGACCATCCTCCCTGGTTCAAGTACGAGTCGGTGTAGGGGTTACTGAATTTCCCTGACTTGCCGCTACCGGCTTTGTTCGGGAACTTAGCGACGTTGAAGAGGTATCCTCCGAAGTCATTCGGCATCCCGATGGACAGCGGCCTGCCGGACGAGTAACTCTGAATACCCGAGATCTGCCAGTCAGCGACCAGCTTGTTCAGGAACCCCGACGCGTTACTTAAGACGGGCTGGCCCTTGCCGAACGGTAGTTTGTAGACCCACCCCACCGAGAAAATGTGGGGTACGTCATCCGAGCTGACGCTGTACATATCCCGCATGTCGCTGGGGTTTTGTACCGGAGGACCGCCGGCACCTAATCCCTGTTCCGCGCCGTTGTTCATAAGCCGGGAGTAGGTGTAGGAGACCTTCACTTGCAGACCCGCACTCATACGTCGCTCGAAGGCAGCTTGCAAGGCGTTGTAGTGGCTATTCCCGAACGGGAAGAAGCGCCAATTGATCTGCTGATACTGCGGCCAGCTGCGGAGCGCCTGCGCCACACTTCCGGTAAACGTAGGATATGGAGCGGCAACTCCACCGCAGTTGCTATTGCACACTCCGTTGGTGAAGGTAGCGCCCAGGACGGGAGCACCCAGGCTGAGAACGCTAGCTGGGTTCATGTTGTCATATACGCCGGCGGAACTGCGTCCGTCAATCAGGCGAGTACCGTGGTTACCGACGTAGGCGAGGTCAATTCCCATGTTGCGACTGAGTTGACGCTGGAACGATACTGACCAGTTCTGATAGCGCGGCATCGTGTAGGTTCGCGGATCAACGCCAACCGGGTTGCCGCTGTTCGCTACGTCGGCCCTAAGCTGCGGCGGCAGGACGATAGTGCCGGCGGGCCAGCCGCAAGGGACGCTCACAGTCGTAAGCTGGGTAAGGGTTGTGGGGCACGCTCCCTTGCCATTGAAATAAAACGCCGGAGCGAGCCCATTCAGCGTATTGGGTGCGACGGGGTTGGTTTGATAGCCATCTACTGGATACGGATCCCAAGAGTCTGCCTGGACGCCAGCATAGTACATGCCATAGCCGCCACGAATGACCGTCTTCGGATTGAAGGAATAGGCAAACCCGAAGCGCGGACCAACGTTCCAACTGGATTTCCCGTATGCTTGGGAAGCGTTGAAGACGGTGGCGCCTTTCACTCCGACTGGATTGGGAGCGGAAGGATCGAACGTAGAGAATCGGTTGTACTCTTCGCTAAGGCCTCCCTGCCAGTCAAAACGCAACCCCAAAGTCACATTCAGGTTATTCGTAACCTTGAAGTCGTCATTGCCCCAGAACGAGCCATATTTCATCTTCGGCATGTATTTGAACGGCACCGAGAAGTTGGCGGTGTTGACCTGACCCAAGATGAACGAAGCGAACTCATTGCCGGTGCGTCCTGCATTCAGAATCGCGCCAGTTGAATCATAGCCAGAAGTTTCGCTGTCAGCGAAATTGAAGTTGCCGCCGGTGTTCACAGCCCAACCTGTCTGGGGGAAGGTCATGTAACGGTATTCGACACCAACCTTAATCGTATGCTTGCCGGTGGTCCAAGCCACGTCATCCAGGAATTGATAGCGGTTGTTGATATCGGCTCCGCCACTCGCCCACGGCGTTCCAAAGGCGGTGTATCCAACCGAACCGCTGAAGTTAAGCGAAGGGAATCCAGCATTGTTGAAGACCGGCGCATCGGGAAGCCCGAGCCCCAGTTTCTGATTCCATCCCACTCCGCCGGACAGTTGATTTCCGAGCATCATCCAGCGGTCATAAGCCAAGGTTGTATGGTTAAACAAATTTGGCCTGATGATCCAGTTCATCTGCAGGTGTTCAAAATGGTTGGTAACGCGCTGATAGAATCCCTGGCCAATGTAGGTGTCGTTCGACGCGGAGGACGTCTGGCCATTGTGCAGGGTATTGCAGCCCTGCGGGCCACCGCAGTGAGCAGTGCGTGGGCGCATGTTTTCGTAATACGTGTTCGAAATCGAGAACTTGTCGTTGAAGTTGTGATCGAAGCGGAACAACCACGTCCGCACGTTAATCTTGTCATTGTCATCCGAGCTCCCACCGAAGCCGTTCACGCGGACCGTCTGGCGATCCAGCGCGGGAATATTAGGAATAACTGCGGTCGCCAGAGGACTCCAGAGTGGATCGCTCGCCGGAATAATGTTCGCCTTCCCAGCGATTGGCGCACCGGTTACGGGATCAAAGCCATAACCATCACGCACGGGCACACCACCCACAAGCCTGGTGGTCGCGGGATTAAAGATTTCTCCCTGATACACAGCTCTTCCCAGAACATCCTTGCCGAGGACCGTGCTGGTGTTCAAGAACTCGGTGAAATTCCCCTGCCGCTGCAACGTAGTCGCCAGAGTGTTCACGAAGCCCGTGTTCACGGTGCTGTGATAGTCCAGACCATCGAGGTTGAAAAACCAGAAAGTCTGTTTCACTTTAGGAATAGGCCCGCCGAGCGCGAAGCCCCAATTGTTTTGGCCGAGAGGAAGCGTCTTTCCCAACCCCTGTGCGCTCAACACCGGGCCGAGGAAGTAATTGGAGGCGTCGAACTTGTTGTTCGTATAGAAGTCGTAAAGGTTGCCGTGCAGCTTGCTGGTGCCAGACCTCGTGGTGTAGGTGATGAATCCGCCGCTCGTGTGGCCGTACTGTGCGGAGAAGGTATTTTGCACAACTGTCATTTCACGCACAGAGGGATAAGGGATCGAGCTTTCTTGTGTCTGCTGATGTCCTTCTGCGTATCCGAATGCCGCACCATCAAACCAGTTCTCAGTAGCCAACATCTGGCCACCGTTCATGCGCGATTGGAACTGGCTTCCGCGGAAAATGGCATCGCCGTTGGGCTGCATGGGCACGTAGCCGGGCTGAAGCTGCAGCAGCGACTCGGCTAAACGGATGTCGGCGCCCATCACGGCTGGGAGATCGTGATAATAAGCCTCGCCGATCGTATGCTGAACCGTCGCCGTCTCGGTGTTGACCAGGTCGGTGGTCGCAGCTTCCACCTGTACGCTTTCCGTCGTTGCGCCGACATCGAGCTTTGCGTCTACACGCACGGTTTGACCGCCTGTGAGCGAGTTCCCCGTGCGGCTGAAGATTCTGAAGCCTGACTTTTCGATATCCACTCGGTACGTGCTAAGTATGAGGGGCGGGGTGCTGTAGTTGCCGGCGCTGTTCGTACCGACTATTGTCTTAACGCTAGTCTGCTCGTCGGTAATTGTGACCCGAGCGTCTGGAATGGCCGCTCCGCTGGGATCGGTAACCATCCCTGTGATCACAGCTCGATCAGCAAGCTGAGCGTACGATTGTTCTTGGCTGAACCAAACTAAGGCCAACAGCAGAGACACTACAGAAAACACCCAGCGTTTCATCTGGCGCCTCCGGTCTAAACAGGTAAACCTCGAATCCCCTTGAGAAAACCTTTTCTCACTTGGGTGGTTTTTACAGCCACTCTGTCGCCGCTGTCAAGCTAATTCTTTTGTACTAGATCGAATTTTCGTAAGCAGCCGTTCGAAAATGAGAGCGTTGGGCTGAAAAGAGCCTGGAGAGAGAACCCGCTGCACGGCAATTTGCAGCCAACACGGGCTGCAAGTGACTGATACCAAGCGCGTATTTTTGTACAGTTCGAAGTGCACGCACGAGGCCGACAACCCCGAAGGGTTATTGTCTTCTGCTGTTTTCCGCTCAAGCTCCCCTTTTTGAATGTAATCTCGAAAAGGGAGCAGCCCCCGGTCTTGTGGGCCGCGGCCCTGCCAGAGAGAACTGGCCCCGCGCTGTTTCGGGGGCGTGTAGCAATCGTTTGCTAGGCGCTGGACACCAAGATTCTCTGGGGCCGTAGAATCGCCTGGGTTAGTGGCTCAGAACCTTTGTTTGTGAATGATTCCCGCGGCTTCGCGGATAGTGACAAGTTGGTCGGCTGCAACGTTTGGAATCGTCTCAACGTTGCCGTTTGTCCAGCGAATGGATAGATGCGCGACGGTCTCGGTGCCCAACCCGAAGTGCAAGCGGCGGTCGTTAACAGAATAGAAGCTGGATTGCGCGCTCACCTCCTGCGATTGCTGCCGGTTCCCGTAGCGGGCAGTCACTCGCGTGCCGATGGCGCTGCGATTGCAGTGGACTCCGACCAATGAGATTTTCAGCCAGTGGCCGCCTCCCGACAGATCATTTCGCAGCAAAGATGGCGGCTCGTTCATGTTCCAAACCAGGACGTCGATGTCGCCGTCATTATCGAAGTCACCGAAGGCGCAACCACGGCTGGCATGCACTTCGGCGACGCCAGGACCAGCCTCTTCGATCAACTCCTCGAATCTCCCATCGCCCAGATTACGGAACACCAGACGTGGAGTTCGAAACTGGTAGGCTGGAACCTTCTTTTCAACTTCGGGATAGACGCTGCCGGTCGCCACAAACAGATCGGGGAAGCCGTCATTGTCCAGATCAACGATTCCGGCACCCCATCCGACATACCGTGTTTCAACGCCCAACCCGGAATGAATCGTGATGTCGTCGAAGTTGCCTTTGCCGTCGTTGTGATAGAGAACGTTCGTATCGTCCGCGAAGTTAGTTTTGAAAATGTCGAGATTTCCATCGAGATCGATATCCCCGACTGCTGCGCCCATGCCGGCTTGCTCCAGTCCATCTTCGCTAAGCGCGACACCGCGTTCGAGGCCCTCTTCGCGGAAGGTGCCATCGTGCTGGTTGCGAAAGAGCCAGCTTGGGGTGGAATCGCACGCGACGTAGATGTCAGGCCAGCCGTCGTTGTCGTAGTCGGCTGCCACACAGGTCATGGGATAAGAGCCGGACACGGCCGCTACTCCACTCTGCTTGCTGACTTCGGTGAAAGTACCGTCGCCGTTGTTATGAAAAAGCTGCACGAAGCCTGGAGGAAGGCCGCGGGGACCGCAGTTGACCGCAACGCCTTTCCAGGTGCAATCAGGATTTTGCCCTGGCTTTGGTAGCTTATCCAGAGTAGTGCTGAGGTAGTTGGCGACAAAAAGATCGAGGTGTCCGTCGCGGTCATAGTCCATCCACGTGCAGCCTGAACCGTAGCGAACAGCATCCTGCCAGAGACCAGCGCGCCGTGTTACGTCAGAGAAGGTACCGTTTCCATTGTTGTGGTAAAGGACGTTGTGGCCGTAGTATGTGACAAACAGGTCGTCAAGACCGTCGTTGTCGTAATCGGCGACAGTTACCCCCGAGGCCCAGCCAGCGCGAGTTAGCCCCGCCTTCGCGGTGACGTTGGTGAATGTGCCATCTCGATTGTTCTTGTACAGGCGGTTTGTGATCCCCGGCAGATCGCCTTCGAGTCTGGTGCCGTTCAGCACGAATAGATCCATCCAGCCATCGTTGTCGTAGTCGATGAACGCAACCCCGGCTCCAACCACCTCGACGATGTAATTTTTCGTGTCGACGCCACCGTAGACGATGGGCTCGCTTAATCCGGCCTGTTTGGCAATATCAGTGAAGTGCGCTAGAAATGGACGGCCGGATGGCTTCCCGCGCGGCTGGGGCTTCATGCCACGCGACGAGATCCCCTGAGCAAAGGCGGACCTGGAGGGAAGAACCAAGGCAGCGCCCGCCGCAGTTACGATTCTTAACATCAGTTCCCGGCGAGTAATCATTGGGTGGGTTCGACCGCCTTGAGATACTGGCGGGCTTTGATGTCCTCAAATCTTTGCACAATCCCCGACGGCCAGCGAATTTCGATCAGCTTGGCGCTGGAATCCTTGCCAAGACCGGCAATGACGCGTTTGTCGCTGGCGGAAAGATACCCGACCGCCGTATTCACCGTAAAGTATTGCGTCTGGCCGGAAGCCGATACGACCTTGATTCGTGCGCCGATGCCATCGCGATTAGATCTGGTGCCCACAGGCTGAATGCCGATCCAGTTGTTTCGATTTCCGCCGTCATTTCTCAGCACGTATGCTTTCTGCCCAAGATTGCTCACGACCGCATCGATGTCGCCATCGTTGTCAATGTCGCCAAAAGCGGCGCCGCGCCCGGCCCAAGCTCGCTGAAAAGCCTCTCCAGCGACGACCCTAAGAAAGTGGCCCGACACATTGCGGAGCAACAGAGGCGGCTGGAGATATCTCAGGTTGGGCGAGGTTTTTTCAATCGTGTCCATCACATGAGACTGCGCGACGAACAGGTCCTTCCATCCGTCGTTGTCATAGTCGAAAAGATGTGTGCTCCAGCCGGAAAAAGCGAGTGTGGCGCTGCCGATGCCGGAAGAGTTCGTGACATCGCGAAAGGTGCCACTGCCATCGTTGCGAAAGAGCATGTAGCGTTCATTGGAAAGATCGGTGACCACGATATCCGGCAGACCATCGTTGTCGTAGTCGCTGAAGTCAATTCCCATCCCCGCAAAAGTCTTCCCATCCTCGTTATAGCCGACGCCGGCGAGCAGACCGACTTCGCTGAACGTGCTGTTGCCATTGTTGTGGTACAGGAAGCACTGCACGGAGTCGTTCGCGACAAAAACGTCGATGAAACCGTCCCCGTCGTAGTCGGCAAAGGAAACGCCCAGCCCCTTGCCATGCGGATTGGCTATTCCGGCCTTCTGAGAAACGTCGGTAAACGTGCCGTCCCCGTTGTTGTGGTACAGAATATTGGTGAGGCCGTCATAGTTATCTGGGTGGCAGTAGGAGCGAACACCGAGGGGCGGTTTCTCTCCACAGTAGCGATTGGTCTTAAATGTCCAGTCAATATAGCGCGTGACGAACAGATCAAGTTTCCCGTCGTTGTCATAATCGAAGAACCCCGCGCTCGCGCTCCAGCCAGCGCCTCTAACTCCAGCCTTATCGGCGACATCGGTAAAAGTTCCATCACCGTTGTTGTGATACAAAATGTTGCCACCGTATCCGGTTACGTAGAGATCTTCAAAACCATCGTTGTCGTAGTCGCCGACAGCCACGCCCATGTTGTAGTAACCCTGGGGCATTCCGGTAAGACCGGCACGTTCCGTCACGTCCGTAAAGGTGCCGTCTGCATTCTGGTGGTAAAGCCGGTTCCAGAACCTTTTGTTGGATTTGTCGGGCACCTTCCCATCCGGCATGGGATCGGAAATCAGCGCGCCGTTGGTGAAGAAGATGTCCAGGCGGCCGTCATTGTCGTAGTCGAATAGGGCCACACCACCGCCCATGGTTTCGATCAGGTACTTATTGGAAGTGGCGGAGTTCTCTTGAGTAAAATCAACGTGGCTCTGAGCAGTAATATCAGTGAACTTCACGTCGGGAGCTGTTTGAGCTGTTACCAATGATGTCGATATCAGTGCACCCGCCCAGCCCAGCATCCTGAAGCATTTACACAGCCACTCGACCCGCGAGCCACTACTCACGCTCGCCTCCGGGATGTGGTGCTCCTCTGCTCTTGGACATGTTGTGTCGCATCTTTTCCAATTCGTTGTTCTCTTTATCCAACCGCGTGAACGACTCGAGTGCCTTCTTGCTCTCCTCAAGATTACCGAGCCTGCGGTAGATTCCCGACAGCACGTAGTAATAGGAAGACGAGCGTGGGTTCAAAGAGATCGCGCGATTCAGCGAATCGGCGGCAGCCTGAAGCTGCCCCTGGCGCTCCTCGGCACGTGCCATCTGAAACCACGCGGAATCGGACTTTGGATCGAGTTCCAGCGCTTTTCGTGCGTAATCGAGGGCTTTGGGCGGATCACCAGTGCGGTTGTAGTACGCGCTCAAGTTCACATGTGCGGAGACGAACTTGCCGTGTCGCTGCTCGTTGAGAGCGATCGCCTTTTGATAGGTTTGAAGCGCGCCCCCATCATCACCTAACGCTTCCTGAGCAAAGCCCAGAGAATCGATTGCCTCGACATAAGCCGGTTCGAGTCGGATCGCCTCTTCAAATTGCTTGCGGGCCGCCTGCCAGTTGTCTTGCAGCGAAAACAGATTGCCAAGGTCGTAGTAGTTCTCACTCGAGTCCGGCGCGTAACGAATTGCCTGCTCAAACTCAACTTGTGCGCCGTCGAAACGTCCAATAACCATGAGGTCTCGCCCAAGAATCTTGTGTGCGTCGGCGTTTTTCACATTCAAGCTGAGCGATGCGGCAAGTGATTTGATGGAATCCCCAATCTTTTTCTGAGCGAACTGGCTGTAGCCAAGAGCGTACCAACCCCAAGAAGAGTTGGGATGTTCTTTTACGTAGGTTGCCAGCAATGACTCCACTTCCTTGAATCGACTCTCGCGAATGTAATTCTCGAACTCGGAAATTCTTGTGGGATCATCCTCGCCGATTTTGCCCACGCTACTGCTGGCGAGGTCCGTGACACTGGAATTTTGCGCAGGCGCTTCGGGTGGCTTCAGCCTGCTCACACTCTGCCTGGAGTTCCAGTCGCCGGGATCCAATTCCACCGCTTTTTGATATGCCGCGATCGCGCCTTCCATGTCCCCCTCTTTCTCCAGTGCAATGCCCAAGAAATGCTGTGCGACAGGAGCGTTCGGCTGCAGCTTGAGGGCGTGACGGAACTTTGCTTCCGCTTCCTGCAACTCACCTTTCTGAAGAGCTACCCGACCCTCGGAGACATCAATCTCCGCATTCTGATTGCGCTCGTCAGCGGAGGATAGCTCTCTTCCTTTTTTGACCTCGGCAGCCCCTTCCTGTTGCTGACCGCTTCGCGCCAACGCCAAACCTAATTGGTAGTGTGCTTCGCCGCTCGTCGGATCCAGGCGCGTCGCGTCTCGGAGCTCCGTGACTGCATCGCTGACCTGACCTTCGTGCAGCACGGCCTTGCCCAATGCCAGGTGTGCTCGAGCAAAGTCCGGTGCGATCGAGATGATCTTTCGCAATTGTTCAATCTGTTTCGCAGTACCGTGGCTCGGGCTGTTGCCGTACGCTTCCGCAAGGTTGAATTCAGCTTTTATCAACGTTGGATCCAGAGATATGGCCTTCTCTAACTCGCCGATAGCCTGTTCCACGTCCGATAGCATCAGCACGGCGCCGAGGTTTGCATGAGCGTCAGCGTAATCCGGACGAATTCGGACAGCCGCGCGAAATTCGTCGATTGCTTTCTCGTCATCTCCGTTCTGCGCCAAGACCAGGCCGATGTTGTTGTGAGCCTCGGCATAGTCCGGGCGCAAGAGCAGTGCTTCACGCAACTCAGCCAGAACCTCGCCGCTTTCGGCACCTTTGCGACCAAGCAAGACACCGAGCATGTTGTGCACTTCCGGGAGGCCGGGGCCTTTTGAAATTGCCTCGCGAAGCTCAGTGATTGCGTTATCCCAGTCGGGCGAGGGAACGGCCGAGTTGGCGTTGAGCCCAGCTTCAAACTGCGCTAGGGCTCTTTGAAGTTGGTTCTGCCGAAGGAAGACTATCCCAAGGTCGATGAAGCTAGCTGCTGTGGTCGGCGAGAGCGCGATGCCCCGCTCGAGATTCACTCTCGACCCGGCCAAATCACCTTCCTCGCGCTGCGCCATACCGAGCAGCGCGTAGCTGGCAGTCGCGGAAGGGTCGAGCCGAATACTCGTTTTAAGTTCAGAGATGGCCTTCTGTTTCGCACCGCTGTACCACAGGGCTGCGCCATAGTTGTAGTGAACGTCTGCAGAGTCGGGCCGCAGAGCGACGGCGCGTTCCAGGTGCGGCAGTGCGGAGGCCGTGTCTCCCTGTTGCCCCAAGATGTATCCGAGCAGGTTATGAGCATCGCCATCGTTTTCATCAGCGCCAAGGGCCTTCAAAAGTTGCTCCTTGGCCGTGCTCAAATCGCCTTTGGCTAGGGCGTCCTGCGCCTCCTGGTGGTACTGATTTGTCGCGAGAGGCTCTGCTGAGCCTTTGCGTACGGCCGCGGCTTGCTGCTTTAACGTAAACCCGAGCCCGTAATAGGCTTCGCGCATCTCAGGGTCAATCTCGAGCGCACGTTCAAAAGAGGCCACGGCTGCTGACAAATCGCCATTCTGGCGAAGCGTCTGACCGAGTTCGCATTGGACTGTCGGATTTTTCGGTTGAGCCTGCGCGACTCGGCGTAGGTGTACAAGCGCGCCTGCGCCGTCTCCGTTCTCGCGCAAGGCTAGTCCGAGGTTGAGATGTGCAGCCCAACTGCTCGGCTCAAGGGTCAAAGCTTTTTGAAACGCCGTCACTGCACCGGCAAGATCGCCGCTCTTCGCAAGAGCGGAGCCTAAATTTGTATACGCTCGCGCATATCTGGGATCCAGGGAAACGGCTTTGCGCAGGGCCGAGATTGCATCCGGCAGGTTGCCACGTCCCATCAGAAAAACGCCTAGCCAGTTATGTGCCTCGGCCGAGGCTGGAGCGAGTTTCACAGCTTGCTTAAAGGCATCGAAGGCTTGTTGGTAATCACCATGATTCCAATACGCTTGCCCCAATTTGATGTAAAGCTCTGAATTCCGGGGCTCACGCTTGAGCGACGCCTGAATCTGTATCACCAAAGACTCTTCATCGTTTTCCTTAGCCTTGCCGGCACTCTCGGCAGATGAAGATACTGCTGCTAAACTCCAGGCGACAAGTAGAACCAAAACCACGCACGCAGATGTAAGGCGGAGACTCGTTTTCATTGATCGGGGTCTAGCAATCGAAGAGTATCTGTTCGACGTATGCTCTCACCCAAAGGCAAAGTACGCAATCCATCGCCCATTTGGGGTTCCAGCGGATCATTTCCTCAAGCTTACTCCCTTCCGCGAAAGTTCCGCGAGACGAGCACTGCGCTAAGCCATGTAAATGCCGGTAATGCCTGGGGTCGTCGGTGCAGGCATTCACC